>VTLG01003245.1_pt1 | contig 10997 bp, 5 predicted proteins | sample 4694571 | NCBI WGS metagenome assembly VTLG01 (sample SAMN12604809, study PRJNA352737) | marine metagenome | biome: ENVO:00000447; feature: ENVO:00000209|ENVO:00000569|ENVO:01000036; material: ENVO:00002151; isolation source: viral sequences binned using virsorter ... | reverse complement strand
GCCTTTACCAAAGATTGCGACCCCGACGTATGAGTTGGAACTACCTTCGACTGGACAAACAATTCAATATAGACCTTTTTTAGTTAAAGAAGAGAAATTATTGGTTTTAGCTTTGGAAGGTGAAGATGTTAAAGAGATAACAACTGCTATTAAGAATGTTATAAAATCTTGTATTCAGACAAAAGGAATTAAAGTAGATACACTTCCTACATTTGATATTGAATATCTATTTTTAAATATTCGAGGTAAGTCTGTCGGAGAGGAACTCGAAGTAAAACTTCTTTGTCCTGATGATAATGAAACTTATGTTCCTGTGACTATTCCTATTGATGAGATTGGAATATTGAAGAATGAGAATCATACTAATAAGATTCAAGTAGATGAATCATTAGTAATGGAGATGAAGTATCCATCTCTGGCAGAATTTATTAAAAATAATTTTGATTTTAATAATAATGCCACTATGGATCAGTCTTTTGATTTGATTGCTTCATGTGTAGATAAAATTTATAATGCAGAAGAAGTTTGGACTGCTGCAGATTGTACTAAGAAAGAGATTAATTCATTCTTGGAACAGATGAATTCTTCTCAGTTTAAAGAGATTGAATCTTTCTTTGAGACGATGCCTAAACTTTCTCATACAGTAAAGATTAAGAATCCAAAGACTAAAGTTGAAAATACTATAGTATTGGAAGGGTTATCCAGTTTTTTCGGCTAGGTATGATACACATGAGTCTGGAAAATTATTTTAGACTTAATTTTTCTCTCATGCAGTATCATAAATATTCATTAACTGAGATTGAAAACATGATTCCTTGGGAAAGGGACGTGTATGTTGAAATGTTGAGAGCACACTTAGAGGAAGAAAAACTCAAACAGCAACAAGCGAATGCCTAGTTCTATAAAACTTACTGAACCATTAGACATCCTTGTAGAGTATGGATATCTTGATGACGATACTCCATATCATAAGGCATTAAGTAATGCTGTCATGGATTTTGCAGAGGATCCAACTCTAGGTGGTGAATATAATAAAGATTATGTGATGCTTCTTCAAGATGAGGCAAAGAAAGAACTTAAGTTAAGAAGAAAAAAAATAGATGTTAAATCATTTAAAGAAAAGTTTTTAAACAAGAAGGAAGAACCTGTAAAAGCCGATACGACAGGTACAAGTTCTATTGTTCCATATAAACCTCCAGCACCGACTCCTGACCTATCTTTACCTGAAGGAGAGGAACAGAAGCAAGAAACAGAAGGTCTTAAAGGAATAAGAGACATTCTTGATGAGATATTAAAAGTATTGCGTTTAGATTTTAAGAGTGATAGAAAGGAAGCAAGGGATGCTCGAAAAGCAAAGTTAGATGCTGATAGAAAAGCAAAAGAAGATAAGTTAGAAGGAGGAGGACTAAAAAAATCATTGGGTATAATTGGAAGTTCTGCTAAGGCCTTGTTATCTCCTTTTCAGACTATTTGGGATGCTTTAATTAATTTTCTTAAGTTTACATTAATTGGGATACTTTTTAATGATACTCTTAGTTGGTTTAAGGATCCAGAGAATCAGAAAAAAGCACAAAGAATTGGTAAGTTTTTTAAAGATTGGTGGCCTGCATTAGCCGCTGCAGGTCTTTTATGGCTTACTCCTTTAGGTGCATTATTAAAAGGAGTAGTAGGTCTTTTAACTGCCATTATTCCTAAGTTGGTGATTGCAATAGCTGCCAATCCTTATGCAGCATTAGCACTGGTGGGGACGGGTCTTGCTGTTTGGGGTGTAACGAGCCTTGCTAAGAATTTAGGTGGTGATAAAGAAGGAGAGAATCTAGCAGAAGCACAGAATCAATCATCAGCACAACTTCAAGATGAAGGGATGGATGCTGGTGATGCAGAAGTATTAAGTCAGTCAGTAACGACTAGTAATGTTAATAGAATGACAGAAGGAGATACTAATATAAGATCCAATACTAATATCCTTCAAACAGGGATGAATGATCCTTTAGGTGGTAATAGTATGGGGAGATTTAATTTTAATGAAGGTGGTTTAGTTAGTACTTATAATGATGTAAAATCAGCTCAAAATTTTGTTCAAAAGTATAATCAAGGTGGATTAGTTAATACTTATAATCAATCTGGTTTAGTTCAAAAGTATAATGAAGGTGGATTAGTTCAAAAGTATAATCAAGGTGGATTAGTTCAAAAGTATAATGAAGGTGGATTAGTTCAAAAGTATAATCAAGGTGGTTTAGTTCAAAATTATAATAAAGGTGGATTGGTTAATAATTATCAAAACTTTAAGGGGGGTGGATTAGTTGAGACTTATAATAATCTTACTAAAATTAAAAATTATAAAGAAGGTGGTTTTGTATCTGGGCCTGGCGGAATAGATAAAGTTCCTGCCAGATTAACTGCAGGTGAGTTTGTGATGAGTAAAGGTGCAGTTCAGAAGTTTGGTGTCAATACTTTGTCTTCTATGAATGCATCTGGTGGTGGAACTAATGTGCCAACAATTACTCAAGAATATAATCAAGGTGGAGTAGTTCAATATTTGGAAAATGGAGGAGTAGTAGGAGATGTGATGAAAGAACCCGTAGGAACTCCAGTTGTACAGTCTACGAATAGAACCATTACTTTACCTACTATACCTAAACAACAACAAGATCAGAAAGTGGATATGACTGAAAATGATATTCCTGATTTCAGAATTTCTATAATATCTTCTCAAAGATCTATGATTCTTTCGTCATTAGGTATTCAGGATTTGATAGGAGGATAATAAGATGGTTTGGGCAGCACTAGGAAAAACATTATTAAAAGGAAAAGCAAAGAAAATTGCTAAAGATAAATTATTGAATAGAAAGAAGAAAACAAATAAAAGAAGAATGTCTGTTAAAAAGGTAATGGGGATGGATGATAAACCAAAAAGAGGTGGAGCATTAGCAGTGAGACCTACTATGGATTTGGGTGGTAATATAAAAGTTTTTGATCCAGTGAGTGATACTTCAGGTGAGTCGGATATAGTTATTATTAGGAAGCAAGTAATACAAGTAAGAGATATTTTAAAAGATACGCATAGTGCTAAACAAGCAGAAAGAGTTAGTGAGAGAAAAGAACGACAACGAGTAAAAAGAGAAACAAGGGAAGAAAAACTTGAGAAACCAAAAGTAAAACCAAAAGAATCTAAAGGGAAAATGCCTAATCTTAAATTGGGTATTGGTAATTTCCTTTCTTGGTTAGTGTTTGGATTGGTAGTTAATAAACTCCTTGAATTGATGCCACAATTAAAGAAAATTTGGAGTTGGTTGAAACCTATTATTAATTTTATAGGTGGTATTTTTAAGGCAACTATTGGATTTGTAGTTGGATTTATTGATTTATCATATGCAGGTGTAGAAAAATTAGAAAAAGCAATGGAGGCCATCGGTGGAGAGGGTGGTAAGGAGTTATTTGAGAAGTTTGGAAAGTTATTCACCCAGTTCATGAATGGTGCATTGATTGCTGCAATGATTGGGGCTCGAGTTGGTTTATTTAATCCATTCCGAAGAAAACCTAAAATTAAACAACCTCCTAGAAATTTTAGAAATCAAATAAGAAGAAGAAGAAATTTAAACAAAAGATTATTTGATCCTCAACGTGGTGATAAAATATCAAGGGCCAAAAATATTAAAAAACTTAGAGCAGACAGATTGAAGAAAGTTGCTCAGGAGGGGAGTGAGAAGGTAGTAAAAAGTGGTGCAAAAAAGGTAGTAAAAAGTGGTGCAAAAAAGGTAGTAAAAAGTGGTGCAAAAAAGGTAGTAAAGGCAGGAGTTAAATCAGCATTAAAATCTTCTAAGAATTTTATTAGTCCTATAGTTAAGAAGATTCCTTTCATAGGAGCATTAATTGATTTTGCTTTAAATTATTTTGTATTTAAAGAACCATTAGGAAAATCTGCATTCATGGCAATTGGTGCTGGTGTGGGTACTTGGCTCGGTGGAATGTTAGGAACTTTAATTCCTGTTCCATTTGTTGGAACTGCCATTGGTAGTTTTTTAGGTGGTATGGGTGGTGATATGTTAGCTGGTGCAATTTATGATGGGGTTTTTGGAAATAAAGAAAATAAAAAAGATGTTTCTACACTTGAGAAAGATGGTGTAGATGATAAAATAAAAGAGGAAAAAACTCTTACTAATAGATTTGATATTGAGACAGGAAAATCATATATTAATAATGAAGAGGTTTCTGCTAATGAATATAATGAATATCTTAAATTATCAACAGAAGAAAGAGTAGACAAATATGGTATATTAAAAGGTCATGCTGAGAATATTCTTCCTAATGATACTCAAAGCAAAGCAGAGGGATTGGATACTCATCCTTCTTATGCTCAAGGTGGTATGATGGTTGTAGATAATACTACTACATATATACAGCCAATAGAAGTATAATAAAAGATATATGGCAGTCGAAGAATCCTTACAATTTAATGTATTTGAAATTCATTCAAATGAAGATGGCGAGATCATCGATTTACGGGCAGGTACTCCACGTTTTGAGTATCGTGAGAGTGTTTTTTCTCCTTATGTGGAACTCACTGCGTATATAGTGGATACTGGTAATACTGTAAAGGCTGATGATGGTACAGATGCGGCTGTAGGATTATTGGATGCGGGATTTGGTCAAGGAACAGAAAAAATATTCTTCGATATACAGGATAAGAATGGTTTTAAAGTTAATTTAGCTCATGATGATGGTGCTGATTTAAGATTGGCTAGTTTAACTAGTTCTAAGCAATCTTTCCAAAATCAAACTTATGTTATAACTGCGGTAAGTAAAGAAGCATTTGATAATACTCTTTTAGGTAATAGATGCAGAATGCAGTACAGTGGAAAGATATCAGATATTGCATTAACTATTCTTAAGAATGATTTGAAATCTGTTAAATGGAATGAAACATATATTGATGAAACACTTAATCAATATCATGAGTGGGGACAAGATAGATATCCTTTTGAAATGCTTTTAGATCTTCAAAAACTTGCTATTCCTGCTTCATTACGAACAACAGACGAGAAAAATCCTTTGGGAAAAACTGCGGGATATCTTTTTTGGCAGACTTGGGATAGATTTCATTTTAGATCTTTGGATAAGTTATTCGATACCACTGATAAACGAATTAAGAGATTTATTGAGAATAAAAACGCCGATCCTATTCCTCCTGAAGGTTTTCAGGGTAAGATTTTATCCTCTACTATTAATCGTAATATTGATGCCTTAGCAGATTTTGAATCGGGAGCAAGAGGAAGTAGAATTGAAGTTTTTAATGAAGTTACAAAAACTTATGAAGCTTATCCACTAACTGCAGCAGATAAAGGAAATGGAATTCTAGCAGGAAGACATCTACCTACATTTAATCCAGAGTATGATGATAAATTAACAACAGTTCAAAGAACAAGAGCTGCGGTAGGTCAAAATGTGATAGGTCATGAAACTTTAGAGTCTCAAATAAAAAAAACGGGTCAACCTAATTATGAAGTTGAGAATATTTTTCAACAAGCACATCAAAATTATAGACAAAAAATGGATATAACTATGGAGATTGTGATTGGTGCAGATTTAAGTTTGAAGGCTGGTGATTTAATTTATTGTGAATTTGAGGAGCTGACTACAGCGAAAACGGTTCGGGGAAGTAGGTTCCGAAATAGTGGTATATATATGATAGCAGATTTATGTCATTATGGTGACGGAACCAAGGCTTTTACGGGATTAAATTTAGTAAGAGACTCCTATGGTGATTCTTATAGTGGCGAATCCAAATCTTCAAATGCATCTTCAAATGCTGATAAAGTTATGGATTCTAACTTTTTATCCTTTATCAAATAGTGTATAATAAATATCAATGTAAGGGATTACTTTTATGACAACTAACACTCCAGAACACGATCTAAATCATGAGGTTTATATTGACCCTAAAGATGGTAAAGAACATATCAATCATGGTATGATCGAATACTCTAAAGAAGATTTAGAAATGCACAATGATGCTTTTCATGCTCATAGTGATGAGGAAGTAGATAAGAATGAAGGTAAGATTAATGATTGGCATACACGACATGAAGATCAACACTTAGAAGTTTATTGTGATAACCACCCTGATTCTTTAGAGTGTAGGGTATACGATGATTAATAACTAATGGAATCACAAATCCAAAGATACGCACGAAGATTAGTAGAAGAGCATCTGGGTCACAGTAGATTGCAATTGGCCAAGATTGCGGATGATATTAGCACGGTTAAAACTGAACAACCGTCAAAGTTTAATGCTGACGATATGATTCATTTGATGCGATGGAAGATAAGGATATTGGGAGTTCATGATCCAGATTCACCAAAAGAGGCATTACCTTGGGCATATCCTCGTAATTCTACATCAGGACTGAGGGGAGAATGTTTGGGTATTCCAATGTATCAGCTTGGTACATTCGTATATGTAACAAAAGATCTCCAAACAAATGAATATTTTATTGAAAGAATTGCTCAAAATACTGTAAGAGATTTACCACTAATTGAAGATTCTGCTTATGGTCCTCAAAGTGGTTTTGACCCTACAAATACGCTTTACCCTGCACCAGATACTCAATGGTTGGATGGAGCATTGGTACCAGGAAATGAAGAGTTTAATGTTTCATGGAGATCGTATGCAGATTATCTTCAGAATAGTCCAAGAGACGAAGCAAAATGGCAGTTTCCAGTATTAGATGGTGCAAAGAATACTGTAGGAGGAATGTCTTCTGCAATGGAAAATTCAATTAAAGATGTTCAAAAATTAAAAAAGGATTTAATAGGAAGTGATAGTGTTCTGAGACAAAGTTTAGAAACTCTTGAGAATGCAGAGAAGTCTGTGAAGAACATTTCTGACGCACTGAGTAAGCAAGTAAAATTGATAAGTGGATATATTAATACCATAATGGTGCAGGTTCAGAAAAAGTTCCTTAGAAAACTTAATACGGCAATGAATTTGGTGACGGCTAATTTTCCGTTATCAGGTAAGTTTGCTAATAATAAAATAATAAACCAACTCATCAAAGCTCTTTCTTGTGCCTTTAATCTCTCAATATCTGAGATGCCAAATCTTGTGGGTAAAGGTTTGCTTTCGGTTGTTAATAAAGTTGTTAATACTGCTAGTTGTTTGATAGAAAATTTTGTATCTAATTTTGTTGGACAAATTGTTGGTCAATTATCTGCATTAATTAATGGTGTTATAGGAACTATTTCTAATGTTCTTGGTGGAGCAACTGATATTTTAGGTTCTATTGGTGATGTTTTAGGTTCTATAATGGATCTTTTGAATTGTGAAGTCAGTCCTTCTCAAGATGATCCTGTTGTAAAAGAATGGAATTTTTTAGATGGTGGTAGTCCAGTAAAGATTACTTTAAATACTAATAATATTTTTGATAAGGCTAAGAAAGTTGGAGAAAAATTTCAAAAACTTACTAAAGTTCCTAAGAATATTAGTAAATATAAATTTAAATTTGACCCTCAAGAAGCAGCTGCTAATACTTTAGATCAATGTGATACTGGTCCTATAGAATGTGGTGTTCCTCAAGTTAGTTTCTGGGGTGGAACAGGTTCAGGTGCTAAAGCAAATGTTGCTATTTCTGTTACTACTGGACAAGTGGCACATGTAGAAATGGAGGAAAGTGGAAGTTATACGCAAGCACCTTATGTAAGTATTGTAGATCTTTGTGGTAAAGGAAGAGGAGCAATAGGACAAGCTATTCTTGGACCTGTAGAGACGGAGACCACGGTTACTACTAGTGATTTTGATGGAAATATTGTTGCAGGAACGAATTATATAAGTGGTTTTACTTTATTGCCTGATGCTCCTATACAAAATAATATAGATTTGGTGGGTAGAAGCATTATGCAACTATCTAATTCACCATCTATTCCAGCAGGAACTAAGATTATTGATGTTAAGGGTGATAAGATTATTCTGAATAAGAAGATTGAAGGTGATGGTAGTGTAGGAGATATGCAATTTCATATTATTGGATTTGATCCTGAAGAAACGGTTGGTATCACTACTTTTGATGTCGCAGTTAAGAAGACTCCACGAAGTAATAGATTTGTTATAGATGATCGTCAACAAAGAGTTGTTACTTTAGAAAGAGGAAAAAGTTATAAGTTTGATCAATCACGTCTTTCTAATGGATTAATTCTTGAAGGTGGTATAGATGAATTAGTTTTAATGAAAGGTGAAGATCCTTTGGGGGAAATTTCTACTGGTGAGTATGAGAAGATTAATCGACATCCTTTAAGATTTTCCACTAAATCTGATGGAATTCATAATTGTGATCGATCAAGTACTGATGCAGGACCAGCAGATTGGTTACTGTCTCGACTTGGTATGCCTTCTGATGCATGGGTTCTCACGGAAGGAGAGCAGGGATGGTCACCATTTTTACAAGCATATGGAGTTTATCCAAAGTATGAGGTTTTACCTGGCGTTCATACAGGACAATGGGAGATTATAATTCCTAATCCAGGAACTTATAGAGTTCAAATTCAAGCAGATAATTTAGGAACGGTATCTTGGAATGGAATTTATCTAGGTGCTACTGATCCTATACCTACTATCACTAAAACTAATAGAATATTTCAGGAGGTTCCTTCCGTCAAACAAACTTTGAGTATTAGTAATTTAAATGCTAAAAATATTCCAGTGAGTCAGATGATAAAGGAGAATGGTAAAAAACTTGAAATGAAAGATAGTAGTGGATCTGATGTAAATTGTTCGTTCACTATTGAGAGTGGAGATGCTTCTTTCGTAGTAAAAACACTTCCTAATCCTGATGAAAATGCTGTTGATGAAACTATTACTGATCCAACTCAAGTAGACATTGAAGGAACAGGAAGTGTAACTATAACCTTAAATTGGAGGGATAGTCCTAATATAGCTGGAATTGCTCTGGAAAGTATTACAATAGGAGGTACTACATGGTATCAGAGTGGTGGATCTGGTAGACAAACAGAGACTATTAAATTAACTGAAAGACAGAGTGGATATATTGAAGAAGAGGTCTCTTATCTAGATCTTTCTCGTGGTCCTCATAATACACCCAAGTACTTTGAGTTTGAAGTTTTTGAAAGTGGTAAGAAACATATATTAGAAGCTACAATTCAAAATACTCGTCTTGATGAATTGGGTAATATTGACCCTCGACGACTGACTTGGGATAATAATCCAGCTGCTCTTGCATGGGAGGTAACCAGTCTTTCTGGAAAGTCGTTGGGAAATTCTAGTCAACCATTTGCAGATGATCCTGAAGCAGTTCTTACTAATTGCGGTACAGAATATACCACTGGAGTTACAAAAGCAGGGATACCTGGTACTCCTAATGCGTTTGTGCAAATTGATGTAGATAATAATACTCCTGATACTTTATATTATTATTGTGAAAATCATCCGAAGATGGGAGCACAGATTAATATTGTAGATGGAGAAGATGAAGTTGATGAGGATATGGGATGTCGAAATGCAACCATAAGAGTTAATGATATTGGAGATGATGGTAGAGTTATAGCAATTACTTTATTGAGAGCAGGAACAGGATATGCGGCAGGTGCAACTAATATGTTGACTGTGGGAGGTAATGGAACTTCTTTAGCTTTCAATATTGTTAATGTGGGTGATGTTGGTAACATTACTGGAGTTCAAGTAAGTAATGGTGGAAAAAATTATCAAGTAGGAGATATTATTACACCTGTTTGTAATCTTGGTACAAAGATTGTTAAAAAGGAAGGAACAGGTGTAGTTAAAGTAATACTAAAAGAAACTGGATATGGTTATCTACCTTGGCCTGATGGTTCTAAAGGTGGAATGGAAAGAACATGGGCAGAGAGATGTCAAACCATTGTGCATCGTAATAATGGAGATTGGGATGTTCCTTATAGTACTGGTCAAATTATTGAATTATTTCCTGGAGATTGCATTACTCTTCCAGCAAAGGAGGAGATTTGTATTGATGAAGATTTTGATATAACAAAACTTCCTGGATCTCAAATAATTGGTGAAGTGGTGACACCTAGAGATATGTCAGATTTTCCTCTTTCTGAGTATATTGAAAATGAAGGGGATGAGATTAATTATGAAAATACTCAAAAATTAGAACCTGAATTATATGTAGAACCTAAGTTTTTACCAATTAAGATTGATTTTAAGGGATTGAATGCTAAAAATAAGAATCTTACGGTAACTAATAATAGAACTAAAATTCTTTTGAGAGATAGTAGTGGATCTGATACTAATAGTTATTTTGAAATTGAAGAAGTAAATGGTGGAATTGCAAGGTTTACTCCTGATGGTAAAGGTATTGCGGTGCAGGGGGATTATGTCGATGTTCAACTTGCTTTAGTGTGGAAAGATTCTCCAAACATTGCAGGAGTGGCGGTTGATACTATTACTATTACGGGATTAAATGGAGATAAGACATGGGTTCAAACGGGATCACGGGGGGTAGATCGTCATTTGGTTTTCTTATCTGGTGATGCTAAAGGAACTTATGTTGAAAGAGTGGATGGTAGTGATCCTGATTTTCCAGCTGGAGTTGCTCAGTGGTGGTTTTATATGAATGGAAGATATCAAGGAACTTTTGTTCAAGATAATCTTTCTCAAATTCCTCAATTAGTTAGAAGATCGGAAAAGAGGATTTATAGAATAGGTGAATATAAAGAGAAACGAGTAATATCTCTAACAGTAGATCCGCAGGAATGGTATAGAGTCGTAGATATTTTGGATCCTAATCAGTGGGTGCTTACCGATCCTCAAGGTTGGTCTCCTTTCTTGAAAAATTATGGAGTCTGGCCATCGAAGACTGAGACACGAGTTAATATTCCTCAAATTGGGACTTGGGAAGTTTTACTGCAGGATGCAGGGGATTATTATTTTGAAGTTCAATCAGATAATCAGGCAAGTATTACTTTTGATGGTAAATTTTTAGGATCTACGAGTGTATTTAATTATC
>VTLG01012022.1_pt1 | contig 10998 bp, 17 predicted proteins | sample 4694571 | NCBI WGS metagenome assembly VTLG01 (sample SAMN12604809, study PRJNA352737) | marine metagenome | biome: ENVO:00000447; feature: ENVO:00000209|ENVO:00000569|ENVO:01000036; material: ENVO:00002151; isolation source: viral sequences binned using virsorter ... | reverse complement strand
CCGCTCTAGTGCCCCAAGTATTGTCTCATGGTCGAAGCCTGCTTCGATGCCTTCTTTGATCCGCTTGACGATGGTTTCCTGCCGGGTGTTGGACAGCAGCGGCCGGCAGTCGGGCATATCCCGCCATGCCTGGAACAGCCGTTCGGCCTGAGCGGCGGGGGCCGCCGAGTCGTAGCCGTCGAACAGCACAGCGTCATCCTTCACGCCCCTACCCACTTCCTCTTGGGGGTCAACTTGGCGTACAGCACCTCGTCGCGCTCTTTACGTCCGCACGACCGGCACACTGGGGTTTCACCGTCGGTGCGTGACACCGCCCAGTTGTCTGGTAACCCCATCAGGTCACCACATCTAGGGCAGTCGGCCCGGTGGTGGACGACGGCCATCACGGGCTCCGCATCTGCCGCGTCTCGAAGAACCCTTCGAGTCTCGGGTAGCACCGGGTCAGCATCCTTGCGTAATGACTGGTGTAGTTGTTGTTCAGCTTGAACTCGGAAAACGGGTCGTTTGTTTTCATCATCCGCTGCCAGCGCAACACTTCAAACAGCATCTTCATCCCGCCACGCTTGTGGCCCCTTCTCTGTAGGTCGAAGGCCAGCAAAGCGAGTTCGTCTGCTACCTCATGGTTGGATGCGTGGAACGCGTAGAACTGTTCTTTGATTGTCGGCTTGAACTTTGTCGTCACAGCGTCACCCTCCATTGTTGCGACCCAGCGTTCCGAACACGGCAAGCATCAAAGCGTCGGCAGTCAACCGGCCTGCTGCTTCGTCCAACTCTGCGCTCATAGTCTGCAATCTGGTGTCGATCCCGGCCAACGCTTCGATGGTGGCTGTCTCCTTGCGCCGGTAGTCGCGGACGGCTCGTTCCAGGTTGCGGAGTTCGGCCAGTAGTTGCCGCCTCGTCTTGAACCAGCGTTTCATGGCATCATCATCACGAACTGGTCCAATGACATGACCACATACGACCGGCCCACATGGTCGTTGCGACGCTTCACCACCACCACACCGAACGGGACTTGTGCGTTCTCAGCTTCGGCCTCAGCCTCACGGACGAACGCCCCGAGTTTCTTCGACCAGTCCTTCACGTTCTTACATTCGATGGCGAAATCAGGGACACCGATGATGTCGCCCCGGTCCAAGGCCCCATGCTGCGCCCGGCGTTCCACCTGATAGGGCTTGTGTTCGTTGATGTAGGCGACGACCTCCGATTCGAAGCGTGTACCTGACCGTTTGTTCGCAGAGGATGACATGATTAGAACGGTTCTTCTTCATCGAGGGTCAGAGTCTCAACCTCATGCTTCGCCTCGCGGATTCGCTCCCGGTCTGACATGCCGTTGCTGTCACCGTCAGCGGGGAACCGGGACACAGGTTTCGCCACCGAATCAGCGGTGATCTTGAACTTGCGCCTGGTTTCACCTTCCTTGTTCGTCCACTCGTTCTCCTGCAAGCGGCCGATGAACTGGATGTAGTCGCCTTTGTGGAGTTCTTCACCGATGTTCTCAGCGAGATCACCCCACGCTTCAACGTCGATCCACAGGGTTGTCTTCTCCCCTTCACGGGGCGTCCGGTTAGTGGCAGCAATCCTCAGCCCCACCACCGGGCGGCCCGACGCTGTTGATCGCAGGTCCGGGTCTTGACCCAGCCGGCCTTCGCCTTGAATCCGAATCATTGTTCTTCCTCCTTCGCATCCAAACTCATGCTGATTGCTTCGATCTCGTCGTGCGTCTTGATGTCAGACGCCTTCTTTATCTCCCGGCCCAGCACCCCGGAGGCAACGGCCCGCACCCCGGCAGGGCTGATGCCCATTTCTTTGGCGCGTGCGGCGAGCTTCTTCAACTCGTCGGCCACATCGTCTTCGGGAGTGGCAGCGGAACCGGAGTTTGATGGGGGAGAGGGTCTACCCCGCTCCGGTCCCGCCGCCGTGTCATCGAAAGTGGATTCGAGGGATTCGTCACTAGCAAGATACAACGCCACGCCGAACGCTTGAAGACCTTTCTTCAACGCATCGGACACCGCCCCCTTGTATTCGTGCCCGAGGTCGAGGATCGCACCAGCCCTAGTGTGTTTGATCTGCTGGCCTCCGAACCCGTCACGCATCGAACACCCTTCGCCGTTGACGACGGTGACCCGAACGTGGGCGATGATCCAGTCGTCGTCCCGGTGGGTTGACATCACCTGGTATGACCAGCTCAGGCCCAAGACCTCGTTGGCCCGGGCGATCACGGAACTTACTGGAATGTAGGTGAGTTTCACCCCGCCTTTACTCAGGCTGGATTCGATCTTCTTCGGAAACTTTGCTGCCAACTGTGCAAGTAGGTCAGGTTTTTCTGCCATTATTTCACCCTGTCTTTCTCTCGATCTATCTTCGTATTACACATATTGCAGCGGCCGTCGTATCGTCTGGTTGCTGAACCGCCCATGAAATGCCGCACACATTTGGGGCATTTCCACATTCCGTTTTTCGGCCAGACCTGCGTGGTCACTTCGCCCGCCAGCTTTCCAACAGGCCGTCGATAGCCCGCCACGAAACCTCAGCGTCGTGAGCGGCCTGCTTGCGGGCTTTACGTTCTCCCCTGTCCCACAGGAGCAGCGTTCCGGCGTGGCCGAACCCGATGCCTGCTAGCAGGTAGGCACCTGCTTCGAATATCTGATCCACCGTCAAACCGTCGGCGTGACCGGAGGGTTCCAGGTGTGACGAACATTCGTAGAAGCAAACTCGATAGGCACAGCCTCCGTTGGGAGTGCCCGGCAGTCCGTGTTGAACGAACAGAACCGGCAGTTCCACGGCTGCTCCTTCGACGGCCCCTGATAGGACGGCACCATCTCCACATAGCCGTGCCCCGGGATGTGCCGTTCGGGGATCTGGCCGGCCTGAACCTGCTCCCAAATGCCCTGCATCCGGTCAAGTTCCTCGACCACAAGTTCACGGAGGGTGCGGTCGTAAGGTTCCACGACCTCATCCATGCCGACGTAGAACTCCAACGTCATCCCGGGTCGGACGCCATCCCGGTACGACGCATCCTTCGATATGTAGACGAGATGAACGCCGTCGGCGTGCAGGCCGTAGGCGTAGATCCCCGACTGGAGTAGGTGTTCGATCTTCGGGCCGGGGGCCTCGGTCTTGCCGCCCTTCATCGCCAGCTTGAACGGGTAGGCGGTCATCGTCTTGATCTCCACGACGACACGCTTGTCGCCTTCGATCATCAAACCGTCAGCGTGGCCGGACAGGTCGTAACCCAACGGCCGCAGGTCACATTCGACCTCTGATTGGAACTCAGACCACAGGCTGTGAAGCCCCGACTGGACCCGTTCGTGCATGGCTCGTCCAAGATGGAAGGCCAGCAGAGTTTCGTAGGGCAGGTCTTCGCACTCGGTCACCTGGGCTACTTCAAGCCCGATGCGGCGAGCGCAGTTGTACGCCGACGAGCCGCGCAGAGGCGTCCCGCAGGCGGTTGGTCGGCGGCCTTCTTGTTCCCGTTCAGTTCTCAGGAACAGGTCGAGAGTCGCCTTGATAATGCCTTGTTCGGCATCTGCGCCTTCATTCCTGTGAATGACGCGATAAACCTGATTGGTGGTTGGCTCTGGCACAGAGTCCCCCTCAGTTGTCGTGCAGTCATGCTGCTGGTCACCCACAATCGTAGGGGGTGGGTGTGACAGAAGCAAGCATGGGGCTGGAGGGTAGGTGCCAGGTGGGAGTTAGCCCCCGCACACTCACCGAGGGAACCTACCCCCCGCCCCTATGTCAGTTCGCGAGTGAGGCGTTCCCCTTGTTGCCGACCTGCTTCGCCAAGATTGCTTTCACGCCACTCAGCAACGCAGCACCAGCCGCGATGCCGGCGCTCTTAGCACTCGACAGGTCTGTCAAAACGAAAACGGAAAGCCCGGCCTGCAACGCTGTTGCGACCAGTCGTTCAATCATGTCCCGTGTGAAAGTCATCGTTACCATTTCTCCTTTGGGTGTCTCACAAATATGGGTGCCTGGATGGACAACCCATGCTCAGGTGTGCAGACGAGGAAAGCTTGCTGCGGTTCCTCATCAGGATAGTTCATCAGCCGACTGAACTCGTCCGGGCCTTTCAGACTCCCGTTACAAACGAACCCCGCAGTCGGAGCAAGGATCAGTGTGTGGAAATGGCCGAGCATCAGCAGGTCGAACTGTGTGTTGACCCGCTTCTTCGCCTTGAACCTGAACAGCGGAGCGAACAAACCACCCAGCCCTGCACCACCACCACGGATCTGGTCGCCGTGGGTCAGCAGAATCTTCGTGTCATAAATCTCGAATAAACAGTCGGCGCTTTCAGGGATGTCGAAGGTGATCCGCTTATCGGCAGCAAGCTGATTGGCGATCATCGTGCAGAGCAGCCAGTCGAGGTTGGTCTTGACCCTCAGCTTCATTCGTGGCTTGCGGGTCGTCCGACCGTGGTTGCCTACGACGCACGGCACATGCACCTTACCAAAGTGGTTAGCCAGGGTTACGAGAGCGCCGGCCAGCAGCGGTGCCCAATACACAATCGTGTCGAGGCTGGTTGTCTCGTTGGTTTCGGCAAGTTCCTCATGGATGTCGCCGGAAATCAGGTCGCCGCCAAGGCAGACGACTGCCCCGTCGATGGTGATGCCGGCAACGTAGTCCCGGGACATTTCCAACATCTTCTCGGTCCAGCGTTGAAGCCGCTGCTCTGCGATCTGCCGGTTGTAAGCGTTAGCGCCGTCGATCTCGGCAGGCTCCACGACTTCATCGAGGTGCAGGTCGGAGAGCATGGCAAGCACCGTGGCTGTGGATTTCTTCGGGTGCTTGGGGGTCAGCCAGCTTGGGGGTTTGCCCGGTGGCTTCTCGAACAGTTCGAGCCTGGCGACCAGCGAAACTTCGGAATCCCGTAGTTCTTGGAGTTGCTTTCGTGCGACAGCAAGATCGGCTTTGGCCTTACTGTGCGCTCGTTCGACCCGGGTCAGCCGGTCTAAGAGAACGGTGCTTTCACCGAACTCTTGTAATGATTCAACCAACTGCCAGCTTCTTGCGTGCGTCCACCAGATGCTCGCATTTCGATGGCGTAGCCCCGTCGAAACCTCGGGTCTTCAACCAGTCGGCAATCACTTTCGCCCCGGCGTTGGACGCCATAACCTCATCCACAATCTCTTGGGGAAGCCCGTCGATCCACCGGCCACCGCCAGCGTTGCGCTTCGTAGCTGTGAACTCTGCGAGGCTTAGGGCACCGTCAGAAGCCGACATAACAGGGTGCCCTCCCAGAAAGACCCGTCGTCTGAGTACCGGATTGGGGACATTTCGATGTCTTCAACGGTGACGGTTTCACTTCGGTCCCCTTCCTCGAAGGTGACGGCTGTTGCTTTGGTGACCAAGGTTCGCAGCGCCAGATATTCTACCTGCGAATCGAACCCTGCTGGCGCACCCGCCCCGAAACTGGTGGCAACACGGCCTTGGATGACCAGCGGAGCGATGATTTCCTCTAGGCGTGGTGGCTGCGGACGGGCGTCAAGACTCCACCGTTCCAACGTGGGTCCGACCGTCGTGTCCGTGCCCCGGGTCATTGTGACTTTCACTTGGAAGGTTTCAGACGCCGGATCGGCAGCCGCGTAAGGAGTCTCAACTCCGGTTCCGGTTAGCACCATCGCTGTGGAAGTGTCCACCTCGTCGGTCACAGTGATCGTCGTTGTACCATTCGTGCCCGGACCCAAGCCCCGGTAGTTGGTGCCCGAATCTGCGTAGTCGAGGCCGGCTGTTTGGTAGTCGATGCCAGCCCCAGCAAGGCCGGCCAATGCCCTAGCGAACCTACTCGACACGGTGCGGGCTATCTTCGGCGCAACAGTACCGAATGTGACCACCCCGGCGGTTAGCTCCGCGCTTGCTGAAAGAACCCCGGCTGTTGATTCCCCGTAAAGCTCCCCGTTGCTGTCGGTGAACAGCACCTTGTTCTCGAACACTTCGATACTGGTGACGTTGCCGTAGGAGTCAGAGTCGTGGGCGAGGAACCGGCAGTAGGCGGGGACCAGGGTGTCCACGAAGATCGTCAAGTCTGCCTTCCAGGTGTCACCGTTGCTGGTCCCCCAGTAGGCGTACTGGCCGGAGATCCTTGTCGAGTGGGCTTTCCCGCCGTCGTCTATCACCGGGCCGAAGGTCACGGACTGCTGGTCGTTGGTGTTGATGACACCGAAGCGGACGCCAGAAGAAGTACCAACCACCATTAGTTCCCCGAAGGTGTCGATGGAGAACGGCCCGGAGAATGTTTCACCGACCGGTAGGACACCGGCCGGCACCGGGTGGGCGAGCGAACCGTCGGTCGCTGACACGCCTATCGCATACAGGATGCCCTGGCCGTTGTCGTTGAAAGCGGCGTAGAGGGCTTGCGGGCCGCCTTTGATAGCCACGCAGGTTCCGGTCAGGGTCTTGTCGAAGGTCAGCACCGCCCCTGACGAGTTGAGTTCCACGATGCGGGCACCGTCAGCGGACAGGAGCCGGCCGTTGGCGTATTCGATGACATCGCCTGCGAACGATCCGACGGTTGAAGCGGTCGTCGTGTTGGACACGGTGCCCTTCTTCACGGCTGACCCGGTTGTGGCGTACACGCTGGCCCCGTCGGAAGTCCAGTCGGTGATCGTGCCACCCATCGGGGTGACGACGAAGACCGGTGCCGCTGTGCCGTTCGGGTTCGTGTGGTATTTCAGGTCCGACCCGTCCGAATAGTAGAAGACGTCACCGTTGACGAGCCGTGCGTACAGGTTCGAGTTTGATCCTTCTGCTTTGGCTTCCAACGCTTTGCACATCACCAACCGGCCCTTGGTGAAGATGTCGATGTTCTTCGAGGTGTGGAACCTGCGGCGGTCAGAGTCAGCTAGGTCGTAGTGTTCCTGGCCGGAACCGTGCGACCAGTCGGTCTGCGAACGTATCCAATGGCCGACGTTGGACAGCGTGTTCTCACCAACGTCTTCGCTTGTGTCCCGCTGCTCCTTCTGCGCCGGAACGGTGCGACGGCGGTAGGCGCTGTAATCGACTAGATACGGGCGGCCGTTGATGCTGATGTCGTACTGCGGTGTAACCGCCATCGGCTACTCCCCGCTACGAAGCCACTGGGTCGGGTAAAGCTGCGAGAGCCGGGCTTTCTCCGCTTCGATCCTCTCCTGGCGTCGGAACCTGAGGTCGCGTATCGACGCTGAGATGGCCCCCGATTGGACTTCTTCGGAGCGTCTGATCGGTGCTTGCGTGGTGATCGACTCGCGGGCTATCGGCTTGAACGTCATCAGCACCATCGCCGCTCCGATGGGGGGCAGGTCGTATGCCTCGGCGTGCAGGCCCGTGTCGGTCAACGCTGTGGTGGTCAAGGGCAGGGTGGCGAACGGTGCCTTGTATTCGACCCGCACCGTCTGACCGGAAGTGGGTTCATCGGCTAGCACCAGGGCTACCCCGGATGCGAATGTTGAAGTGTCCCGGTTGCGGCGCAGCGACCAGCGGCGAACCTCGGGTTCAGACTTGTCGGCAGACTCGTCGGTGAACGTCACCCGGTGTACCGCTAGGACATCTGAGGCGAGGTTGTACCCCTGTGTGGCCGCCGAATAGGTGAACGGGGGGACCACCTTCACCTGATACAAGCCTTTGGCTGACAGGTCGTTCAGGTCGTCGTTGAGGGCGTCGAGGATCATGTGCGCCGGGTACTGCGGGTTGGCTCGGATAATCGAGTTGTCAATGTGGGAGTCGGCAGCGGCAGACGAGGCGTAGCCGCGCATCACCGTCACGTTCTGCCCGCTGACAGAAGTCACATACATCAACTCGGTGCCGATCTCGATGATCGCCCCAGCGGTTATCGGCCCGGGCGAGAACTCGACAGCGAACGTCGCCGTGTCGGCAGCAGAAATGGCACCATCCAACCGGTTCAACGATTCCACGGTGCCCGACAACAACAGATCCCGGGTCCGGTCAATCCAAGTTTGTGCCGTCATCCGTCAACCTTCGGCTCTGCGAGCAGTTTCTCTGTGGCCTTCCGCACCCGCTTGTTCTTCACGACATGACCAGCTTCTACTTCCATCCTAGTCTCAGCGGTCTTCTCCAAATCCGCTGAGTCACGGATACCTGTGGGTTGGAGCCCGTCGTCGCGCAGCCTCTTGTACGCGTCCCGGTCTTTCTCCAACTTCGTCCAGGCTTTCTTCTCGCCGGCCGCACCACTACGGGTAACCATCGCAGACGGGGCGACCATCAACGACCGGGACTTCTCAGCGAACGCAGCCTTCTCCTCAGGCGTGTCATCGCACACCCACCGGTTGTCAACGAAACGAAGCTCACCCACTACCTGACCTCCACACCCACGGACTGACCGGCAGCTACCAGTAGCGCCGCTTCCGTTTCAGACAAGTCGTCCGGGTAGTCATGCCCGCCGTACAACGTGCGGGTGATGGTCGCTATGTCCGCTTCGGTCATCGGCTGGGTGGTGGTAACCGTGGTGTCCGACAGAATCCAGACGTTGCCGCCCTTGGCGCGTGGAGCGTAGAAGCGGGCCAGCCGGTTCTTCGCAGCGTGAGGTTGGTAGTCCGTTTCGCCTTTCGCCAGGTTGGGCAGCGTGTCGGTTGTCGGTGATGTGAACAGTTCTGTTACGTCTGTGAACGATGAGCAGGCAGCGACCGTGGCGACAGTATCGGGGGCGACCGCGGCTGTTCCAGTAGTTGCCGATTCTGGCACCGCGCCGATACCGGCAACCGCACTAGCGGTAACCGTGGCACCAGTGGTAACCACACCACCTGGCACCGCGCCGGTTCCGGCAACCGTGGCAGCGGTGACTATGGCACCCGTAGAGAACGTAGGCGTGGGTACGGCACCAGTCCCGGCAACCGTGCCGGCAGTAACCGTAGCCCCACCGCTGGCCGCACCACCAGGCACCGCCCCGACGCCGGCAACCGCCGACGGGGAAAGGTTGATCCCAGTGGAAAGCGACGGTGCTGGGACTGCCGCCGTGGCAGCAACCACACCAGCATCGACATTGAAAACGCTTGTGACAACAACCGACGGGACAGCGCCGACAGCAGCAACCGTGGCCGGGGTGACCGTTACATCAAACGCCCCCTGATAGGTGACCCCGGATGCCCGGTAGTCGATACCCGACTGGCGGTAGTCGTGGGCCATGTCAGCCCCTAAACATCTTGTTGTAAGTGATCGGGCCGACCAAACCGTCCGGTTTCAACCCGTTATCTGCCTGCCAGTCGCACACACAGTTCCTCGTCAGCCAGTCGTAGGAGCCTGTCAGCGGCGTTCCGGTGACTGCCTGCACCCATTTGACCAGAGGCACCCTGGAACGCGGCCAGCGGAGCCTCAGCGTCTTCGTGAAAGCCGGCGGGACCAGCTTCGGTATCTTCCGGGCTTCCACAAACGGGCGCATCTCATCCAACTTGGCGTAAGCCGAACGGCCCGGACAATCCTTGTTGGCTACATCCCGGTGGCCTCGCAGCTTGAAATCAGGGGTGATGTACCCCTGCTCGACCCCGTGCTTGATGAGGTCTTTGATTGCTTTGACTGCTGTGGGGCTGATCTCCTGCCGGGTGGTGTCCCCGATCAGGCAGATCGCATACGACCGGTGGTTCCAATGCTTCGTCGCACCGGGACGGTTGAACCATCCACGGGCCTCATAGACCCGACCTGATTGAACCCCGACCATGTGGGAGTAGGCGAGATCAGCCCACGATTTCCCAAAATGGTATTTCTGGTAGGCCCTGATGATCCGGGCCTCACCCTCCTGGGAATGATCCTCTAAGAAAGTCGCCCCGTGATGGATGAACACATGGTCAACGGGTCGCCTCTGAGGGGTCGTCCACCGAGGCGGTTTAGCACCCCAATCGGCACGGGAAATAGGCCACATGGCTACCAGTTCTCGTCATACCAGTCGTCGCACCACTTCCGGGTGCGGCAAGCCTGCTCACTCATGTCGGTACGCCACCACAAGTCACCGAGTTCCCACCCGATTTCCTCTAAGCGTTCTTGGATTTCTTCAAGAGGCTCTACCCACTCTGGTTCGTGGTCGGCGTTAGCCAACAGAACGGTGACCGAATCCTGCAAATCTTCAAGATCGTCGGACAGGTCTTCGTAAGCGGCCTGCTCCACGGCAACCAGGGATTGAACCATGTCGGTGGTAGCCAGATGGGACAGGTCAACCGGTTCCGGTTCAGGGATAGCTTGGATTGCTGCTAGTAGCTGGGAGGTGGTGACAAGGTTGCTGGTGTCTACGACCTCGATGTTTGCTACGGCAACTTCCAAGGTATCTATTCGGCTAGCAACCTGAGCGGCGTTCCAGGTCACTACGGCACTAACGGCGATGATGCTCCCGACCAAACCCAAGGTGAGTTTGGAGACTTGGACCTTTTTTAGTTGGTCAACCACATCATCGGACATGGGTTACTCCGCTGCTAGACGGGCTGCCTCAGCAGCATCCCAAGCGGCCTGTGTCGGCGGGTCCATCGGCCACACCACCTCAGACACACGCGAATACGTCTGCGGCAGATCCCTGAGAGCCTGCCTGTGGGTTGCCCACTCCTCAGCGGTGTGGTCGCCCAGGGCGGCGTCACCCAACTGGGTCCAGTCTGCTGCTCCCAGCATCCCGTTGCGCTGTGATCGGACATGGTTCATGTCCAGATCGGCAGCCTCAGCCTGAGCGGCCAGTTCTGCTTCTTCTTCTGCTGTCAGGTCGTAGTAGACCCCGTTGACAACCTTCTGTCTAGCCATAACTATGCTCCTGTTATTCCGTAGAGGTCGAATGTGCTATGGGCAACAAAGTTCTGTCCCCCGCCAGCGACCATGCTGATCTCAGTGATCGCGTCAGTGTTCTCATGGAACAACGTCGCACAGACGCGAAGCGCCCACTCACCGTTGGTCGAGGAGTTATTCGGTGCCACAGACTGAGACAACGCCTGCTTAAAGTTCGCAGAGTTGGAGTAGTGCGGTATCCAGATAACTGTAGAGCCGAACGTGTCAGCCAAATAATCTGAGGTCGGCATGATTGCTGCCTGATCCCTG
>VTLG01006752.1_pt1 | contig 11000 bp, 10 predicted proteins | sample 4694571 | NCBI WGS metagenome assembly VTLG01 (sample SAMN12604809, study PRJNA352737) | marine metagenome | biome: ENVO:00000447; feature: ENVO:00000209|ENVO:00000569|ENVO:01000036; material: ENVO:00002151; isolation source: viral sequences binned using virsorter ... | reverse complement strand
AAACCTTAACTTTCTTAGTCCTTATAATCGGACTTTCTATACCCTAATGGGCCATAGTAATCTTTAGGCATATCCCCAGTTTTTTCTTGCTGGTGGAATACTTCAGATACTATTTGGTGACCAGACATATCGAAATTAGAAGTGTGATATTTATTGAAAATTCGCCAAATATATTTGACGATCAATTTTCTCACAGCTACTGCCCGACTTTCTCCCCAGTCATTCTCTACGTGTTCCAAATAAATATTATTATAAACACCTTGCTCTTTTCTTACTACTTCGTAAAGAGCATTCATAATAATCTCTCTGGCGATCTCACTATTTGACCATGGTTTATTATTACCATTATCAAAATGTTTTTGATCTACACGCGTGCCATTTTTAGTATAATATGATACTGTCATATTATTCTCCTGCGTTATATCTGTATCTTGGCCTACAGTTTGGCCGTGTCTTTTAAAGACAAATACTTTATACCACATCCTATTTAATCCTACAATAGTCTATGCGCTCAAAATGGGTCGCCCATTTTGGGTCGTTTAAATAATTAAATCAAATATAATGCTTGACTATCCTATTTTCAAGTGATAAAAAACATTTATGCAAAATAAAAATAAAAACCTGACTTATTGGTGGAACTTACCAATTGATGAGTTAGAACAAATGGCAGATGAAAACGGTAAGATAAAACTAGAAAGAACGAATATGAGCAAGGAAGAAATGAAAGCTAATATTCTTAAAAATATAAAGGAGGACAATGAGTACTTTAATAAATAAAAAAACAAACCCGGCAGGTGATGCTTTTGATGTTGTTAATTCAATTACCAAAGTATCAAGATCCGGACAATTGTATGGCAAATTATTTGCTTTACAAGAAATGCAAATACATATACTTTCTGAAATTAAGAAAGTAAAAGAACAAATAGAAAGAGAGGAAAAAAATGAGTAGAATACGATTAAACCAAGAGTACAGAAATAAAATCGCAAATCGTATGCGAGTACACTTGGAACAAGAGGACACTCAAGAAAAAAGAAAGTATGATGAACTCAAAGCAGAACAAATTGAGTTAAATGACAAAGCATGGGAACTTGCTGAAACTATTGTCAGAAAACATTATACACCAGAAGATGTCAAAATGGCATATCATCTTCAAAACAAATTTGAAAATGTTTCAACAATTGCAAAAGACAGTTGTTTTCATTTTCATTATTTAGGTCAAGTTGAAGATAGAGATTATGACAACAATCCAATTACGAAAGAAAAAAATATTGAAGAACATTTTGACTTTCGTTTAGGTGGTAGCTTTGAGGGTGATGATAGCAATTCATATTCAAGAGATAGTGCTTATGGATATGCTTTGTATCGTGATGAACTAAAAGCACAGGAAGATTGCAACCCAGATATTTTGATTGAACAAGAGGGCAAAGAGAGCAACCCACATAGAACAAAATATTGTGATAATAATGACAAGTATCTTGGTGATGATAACAAAGGTTATGGCAAAGAGTGGAACGACAAATATCAATTAGATATAATTGGTAGAGATTATTGTAGAGATAGGTCTATCGCTTGTACTCAAGAACAATTTGAATTGTTGAAATGTTGGAAACAAGCCAAAGGTCAATTTGTTATCGCTCATAGAAATTGGATAAAAAGTATTTTAGACCAGATGAAAGAAATTAAACTTGGTCTAAAAGGTTATAAATATCTTGATGAGGCGATTGAGTTATGTACTGAACTTGGTATGCCTATTGATGAGGCAGAAATAATCAGAACTAACTCAACCGGCTTGACTATCTACAATCCTAAAAATCTTGCTGATAGGATTAAAGGTATGAAAAACAAAAACCAATCAAGGGAGGATAAAATAAAGGCGAGATTGTTGTATGAAAAACAACAACAACAAAGTGTAAATTAACACTTGACTGACCTATCCTATTTATGGTAGGATAGGTCATTAATTAGAAAGGAATAAAATGAATAATAAAAATGGAATGCCAGAAACATTTACAATCACTTTCACAAAATTAAATGGTGAAAGCACAACAAGAAAAGCAAAATGGAATGACAAGTGTAGAGAGTTCGTTGCACAAGCTGGTCATAAGGTTTTAACTTTTTTAGATTTAGACGCAACTGAACTAGCTGGAAAAGATCAATACAGAAATGCAACTGATAAAATAACAGCATGGAAAATTTCATGATGTGTATTGATACAACATTATTACTAATAATTATTGCGCCGGTAATCGCCGGCGCTTTTTATTTTTGGAGAAAAAAATATGAGTAATTATAATTGGTGTCATAATCCTAATTGTCATAAGGTTGAAACACAATCAAGGGTGCGTGGCTCAGGGACAAATAAAGTTTTAAGAACTAGAAAGATTAAAGTATATAATCCTAATGATATAGGTGTGTGGGATTACTTTTGTAATCAAAGCTGTTTATTTGGTTTTATAAATACGTTCTTAAATGAAATGGTAAATATCCGGCCGGTTAAAAAACCGAGCGAAACACCTGTCAAAGTAACAACACACACTTATGATATGGGTTATCGCCAAGGTAAAAAATATAAAACAATAACACCTATTGACAATAGCAATGGATAATGTAGGATAACTATTATGAAAACAATTAAATACAATAATAAAACAATCAAGTTACCATTTGCCGGAGCGGATTATGGAACTGACCCACTAGAAATGGAAACTGTTTCAAATCCATTTAGTGGACAATCAATCGCAATGCCTAAGTTTGCTGTTGCTGTTTATGATGTAATCATGGGCAGTGAATTAATTGCTGAAAGATATGACCAAGTACATGGTATGGGAACTAGTCCAGATTGGAAGTTAGTTCGTAAAGGTCTTGATTGGTTTAGACAACACTTCGCAAAAGAATATATGGTTTTATTAGACTAACCATCAACCAATGATCCGGCGATAAAATCGCCGGATCTACTTTCCACAAATCAAATAGAGATACTAAACCATAAGTTGAATTTCCGGCCGGCCGGACCCCCATCCCCCCTTTTTTTTAAAAGGGGTCCCACTACTTCAGGTTGTATTGCTTGATTTAGAGAGTTAATGGTGGTAAATTCGTTTTGAACATCGTAAAAGATGCAAAAATTTTTTAAAAAATTTTTATGAATTTAAATAATGTTGATATTAGTAGGCTTCCAGCCGATGTTAGAAAGACCTTCAGACAGCTTCAAGTTTTATATGCTGAAAAAAAGATACAAAACAGGGCAAAAGACGATTTTTTAAGCTTCGTTAAGTGCGTTTGGCCCGAGTTTGTTGAAGGCGCGCACCATAGACATATAGCAAAAAAATTTAATGACCTTGCTACAGGCAAAATTACCCGTTTAATCGTGAATATGCCTCCAAGACACACAAAATCAGAATTTGCGTCTTACCTTTTGCCATCATGGATGGTGGGCCGTCATCCAAAATTAAAGATCATTCAAGCAACTCACACTGGAGAACTAGCTATTCGTTTTGGACGTAAGGCAAAAACACTAATTGATTCTCCAGAATACCGAAAAATTTTTGAAACATCGTTAAGAGAAGATTCGCAAGCTGCAGGAAGGTGGGAAACTGCTCAGGGTGGTGAATACTTTGCAGCTGGTGTTGGTGGAGCGATCACAGGTCGTGGTGCCGATCTATTAATAATTGACGACCCGCACTCTGAGCAAGATGCCTTATCTCCTACAGCCATGGAAAATGCATACGAGTGGTACACATCTGGTCCACGACAACGTTTGCAACCTGGTGGAAAGATAGTTTGCGTTATGACACGTTGGTCAAAGAAGGATTTAACTGGAATGTTGGTCTCAAAACAAAAAGAAGCCAAAGCTGACCAGTGGCACGTGGTCGAATTTCCAGCGATCTTGGACCACGGACCTGAAATAGAACCCGTGTGGCCTGAATATTGGAATTTAGAAGAATTAGAGAAGGTAAAAGCGACATTACCAGTTGGAAAATGGAATGCACAATGGATGCAACGTCCAACTTCGGAAGAAGGAGCGATAATTAAGCGAGAATGGTGGCGAAAATGGGATAGTGATACTATTCCACCTCTGCAACACGTCATTCAAGCGTACGATACGGCTTATATGAAGAAAGAAACGGCAGATTTTAGTGCAATTACCACTTGGGGCATATTTTATCCCGATCAAGACTCAGGTGCGAACTTAATTTTGCTCGATGCAGTAAAAGGAAGGTATGAATTTCCAGAATTGAGAAGAAAAGCGTTAGAGCAATATAAATATTGGAAACCAGAGTCAGTTATAGTCGAAGCGAAGGCATCTGGACTACCTTTGACCTATGAACTTCGTCAAATGGACATACCAGTTTTAAACTTTACTCCAAGCAAAGGAAATGATAAACATGTTAGAGTAAATGCGTGTGCCCCGCTTTTTGAATCTGGAATGATATGGGCGCCAGACCAGAATTTTGCGGAGGAAGTTATGGAAGAATGTGCAGCATTCCCACACGGTGATCATGACGACTTAGTTGACTCTATGACTATGGCGGTAATGCGATTCAGACAAGGTGGTTTAGTTAAACACCCTGAAGACTACGTAGAAGAAAAATCAGCGCCTAGGAAAAGAAGTTATTATTAATGTCAATTTTTAAAGCATTTTTTAGTTTAGGAAAAATACCTGAAGTTATAAGATACTATGAGTTTCGTTCTTTTGATGAAGTAAATAAAATGGGTGGCTATTTACATGCCTTAAAAAATGAAGCTAGAATAACAGGAAGAAAATTTTCACCATCACAAGAAAAATATATAGAGGATCAATTTAGACAAGTTAAACTTGTATTTGAACAAATTGAAAAACACGGTAAACAAGAAAAAGCAATTAAAAAAGCTTCTTCTGCAAAAGTATTTGATTTAAAAGGTAAAGAAATAGATCCAGATATGCCAATTATGGGTGGCACTCAAAAATCTGAAGCTGCAATTAAAACTAAATTAGAAGCTAGTAATAAAAAATCAGCTGACAGAATACGTATCGATAAAATAAAAAAAGAAATATCCGATTTAGAAACTCAAATAAATGAAGCAGAAGAAGCTAGGAGCTTTTGGTCTGTAGATGAATATAAAAAGAATGAAGAAAAATTAAGTGATCTAATTACTAAAAGAAATGATAAGGAAATAGAATTAGAGTTGTATGAAGATTTTACAGGTCCAGAAGATTTTGCAGGCGGCGGTATCGCAGGCATGTTAGGTGAACCGACATACGAGGAAGATAATCATAGAGTTCCGTTAAAATGGGGTAAAAGACCTATAACTGCAGGATTACAAGTACTAGATCCAGATTTTGATGATGAAGATTTTGATATGGAGGGTCTTATAAAACTGTTAGAACAAATGACACAAGAAAGATGGAGAGGTAAATACCAAACAGGTGGCCGTATTGGTTTTTCAGAAGGCAAAGGACCAAAAATGTCTAGAAGAACTTTTTTAAAAGGCATAGGAGCTCTTGCAGCATTACCAGTTGTTGGTAAATTTTTTAAATGGGCAAAACCTGCTTCTAAAGTTGCAGATCTAACTCAAGTTCCAATTAAAAATGCAGATGGCATGCCATCATGGTTCAAGCCCCTTGTAAATAGAGTTATTCAAGAAGGTGATGATATAACAAAACAAGCTGCATGGAAGGAAAGACAGATTGTTCATTCTAAAAAATTAGGTGAAGAGCAAGGAGTAAGAGTTACACAGGATTTAGATAATCAAACTATTACAGTTGAATATCAATCAGCTGACAACATGGGTGGTGTTGATGATGCAGTTCGCTTAGAATATAAAGCAGCTGAAGAAATAGAACCAATATTACCACAGCATATGGACCCTAAAGATCCAAAGGGCTTTTGGAAACCACATAAAGATCAAAAAACAAAACCTACATTTGAAGCAAATGAAGCTTATCCACTTCAAGATCCTAAAGATTATAAATATATAACTTGGGAAGATAGTAATATAGCAACAAATGTTGATGATTTATTCAGTGATACAAGTGCCTTGAAGCAGTTTGCAACTGGTAAAGATTTAAGCAAAAAAGAATTAGCAATAGCTAAACAAAAACGAAAACGAGTTAAAAAAATAAATGAGGATCCACATGAGGAACTAGCTGGTTCTGGTCCAGATTATGATCCTTATGATGATTTCGCATCAGGTGGCCGTGTTCCAATGTGGCTGGGTGGTGGTCTTGGAAAAGGAAAAAATTTACTAAGAGAAATAATGAGACACCATGCTAAAACAGGTACAACTGGATTAACTGGTTCAAAAATGTTGCAGTTGGTAAATCCTAAACAATTTAATGAAATGTTAAATAAACCAGAAGGTATACCTGCGATCGCTAAAGAAATGATTGAAAAATATATAAAAGAAATGAAAGTTGATAGAGTTGGTGCTGTAGAGCATTCATTAGGACTGGCTAAAAAAATGAAAAAAGCCAAAGACAAATCTAAAGAAATGGACAAAATTACAGAAGCGTTAACAAAAGATTTTGTTGACAAAGGTATGGATAAAGAAATGGTTGAAGGTTTAATAGAAATGTTTTTAAAGGCAAAATATCCAGACTATCAAAAAGTAAAAACTATAAAAGCATTACCAAACGTAACAGATGAAGCAATTTTAGAATTAGAAAATATACAAAAAAACTTGGCAACCAAAGGTCGTAAGTTAAACGCATCAGGCGGACTTGCAGGAATGTTAGGCGAATGAGTATTTTAGATTACATAGAAAAAATAAAACGTGAAAACGAAGGTCCAAGAATCATGGACCAGGAATCACGGAACATGAAACTTGCAAAAGCAAACGACATCCCAAATGCTTTCAACCCAGATTTAGAACAAACAGAAGTTTTAAGACCTGGTGAAACTTTAGAAGACTGGAAACCTAATCCATTTTTAAAACCACATGCTGATGGTGGCAGAGCTGGCTACAACGCTGGCCAACTAGTAACACCATCGGTTGATGGATCGAGACCTGGGTATGCTGGAGTTTATAAAAGAAAAGATCAACGTAATGCATGGAGAGTTATGGGTGAAAGAGGTGGAATTAATGTAGCTAAGTGGTTAAAGAGTCAAGGATTAGAAAGCACCTATACAAATAAAAAAGCAGCTGATGCAGCTTATAAAAAATTTTTAGATGCTAATCCAGATAAATTATCTGATGTTACAAAAGCTAAATGGATGAAAGAAGGAGAAGAATTAACAACAAAATTTAATACTTTAGTTCAAAAAGCTTTTGATGCAGGAGATATGTCAAAAACACCTCGATGGGAAACTTTTTTAAAAAAACAAAAATTAAAACATGCAGGTGTTAGCCTATATCAAGCTCAACGTGTAAATCTTGGTGCAGTAGATGTTTCATTAATGAAAAGAAAATTAGCTGATAAATTAATTAACGAAGCTAGTAAAGATTTAAAATATAAACCATGGATGGATATACAAAGAAAACTATCTTCTTCTGCAGATATAAACACTAATATTTGGAGAGAATATATTGATAAACATAATAAAATTAATGGACAATCTGCAAAAGTTAAACAAGCTTTTGATTATTTAAAAAATAATGATGTTGCATTAAAAATTCCTAAAAATTTAAGTAAAACTATGGCAATGGAAGGAAGTCTTTTAAGAAAAGTTATACATGGATTAACAGGTGTTAATACTAGAGGAATTAGAGAAGGATTAGCTGGTTTAGATGAAGCAACAAAATCTCAAATAGCTTTTGCTGATAAAGGTACTTTATGGACAGAAGGACAAGGTAGAACTTTAAAAGAAATTTTAGATGATGCAGCTTATAGAATGGATGGGAATATTTCTTGGTCATCTGACATAAAAAAATTATCAGGCAGACCTAATAAAAATGCTTTTCAGTACGCTTTAACAAATTTTAACTATTATGGCAAAAGAGGTGAGGTTGGTCAAATTCAGTTTTATTATAAACGTGATACTGGAATGACACAACCTATTAAATGGGGTGAAATTGAATGGGATAATAAAGGTGGTAAAAAATTAAAACCTAGTAAAGTTTTCTTTGTAGATTCTACTGATCCAACAGGAACTCAATGGACTACTGAAAAAATAGATTCAGACCATAAAAATTGGAGAAATAATAAAAAAACAGTTGGTTTACTTGATGAACTTTATCAAGCAAAAGATGTTTATGATAATTTATTAAATACAGAAGTTACTGATCCACGTAATCCTAAAGGTGCAAAAGTTAAATTTGGTAAAATAATGAAAGATGTTTATGGAGAAGGTTACGATAACTTTGGTAATCCATATGCTATTGAACATGGAGATACAGTAGCTAAAAGCCCGTGGAAAAATCTTAGAATTTCAGAACAAAGAATTAATTCAGCACTGTATAACATTACAAGAAAAAAAGGAATTAGCGAAAGCGTTAGAAAACAAATTATTAATCAATTAAGTAAACAAACTTATAATGTTTTTGATAAAGATGTTATAACTAAAATTATAGAAGGACAAAAACCTGTAATTCAATCTGTTTTAGGTGAAGGTAAAAAATATAATAAATCAGTTCTTAATGAAATTTTAGCAGGCTGGTGCAGTAAAGGTACACAAAGAGTTAAAGACGGTGGAAGAATTGGTTTTTCAGGTGATTGTCCTGATGGTGAAAAAATAACCAATATGAAAAATGCAGCGGAGAAATTAAAGCAGCATGATAGATATTTACGAGGACTTTCTGACACAACTCCTTTTGCAGATAATGCAGAAGCTAAAGCATTAGCTTCAAAGATGGCTAAGTCGGGAGGATTATTGATGAGGGCAGGTAGAATTGCTATGGGTCCAATGACACTTTGGGGTGAACCACTTTTCGAAGCAGCGTTTGTAGCTCATGATATATTAGGAACTGGAACTCCTTGGAAAGAAGGAGTTGCAAAATCTTTATGGGCAAAACCTGCTATTGCAATGGGTTTACTCAAACCTGCGGATCAACAATATGAAGAAGCTTTATGGCAAGTTCGAGACGAAGAAGGAAAAGCTTTACTTAAGGAAGATCAAACAATGGCAGCCCCTGGTGCGCCAATGGAATTAAGAACTAGAACTGGAGTTAAAAGATTCATAGATAATAATAAAAAATTAGATGAGTTGAATAGACTTTTTGCTCTTAAACAAAGTGCACATATTTCTGCACCAGGAAGAACTTCTTTATCAGCGAATGAAATAGCACAAAATAAAGCAGCTAGAGATAAAAACTATAAAGATTATTTAGAATCTTTAGGTGGAGCTGAAGGAGTTAGAAACATTAAAGCTCAAATAGAAAATGATAGAGAAGCATATGATGATAGAGTAGCTGCTTTAGAAATTGAAAGAGCACAAGATTCTTTGTCTGGAGGTGTGATTTCAGGACAAAAAGCGGATCAACTACAAAGAGAAAAAATGAAAGATTTAATGTATCAAAAATACGGTAAGAAGAAGATGGCAAGGAAAGGTGGGGAATGGATAATAGATCCAGAATTAAAAGGTGCGTTTTTCCCTCAAGAAGTGTTAGACCCTAATTTTAATATGAGAACAATATTAGATTTACCAACAGAAGCAAGCTGGAGTCCTAATTATCCAAAAACATATGCTGATTTTTATCCTACGCCTTCATCAAGATATGGGTGGGATCAAACGGGTCCTATAGCACAAGCTGGTGGTATTTCTAAACTAGCAGATGGTGGTAGAGCAGGTTATATGGGTGGAGGTATAGCTGGAATTAGAAGACCCCATGCAATTCCACCTGAAAGAGGGGGCTTGCGTTCCATAATGATTAATGTTAATGATGACTAGGAGTATAAATGGCAGATATAGATAAATCGCTCCCGAACGTTCGACACGAAGTAAAAATTCCTGGCGCAAAGGAAATGACTGATGTTGACATTACGGAGCAACAACCACAACAACCAGTAGAAGTAACACCTGACGAAGAAGGTGGTGCTACAGTAAATTTTGATCCAAGTGCCGTGAACCAGGCTCAGTCAAACACGCACTTTGATAATCTAGCAGATATTTTACCAGAAGAAGTTTTAGATCCAGTTGGCATTCAATTAAGACAAAATTACACAGATTATAAAATGTCCAGAAAAGATTGGGAAAGTTCTTACATTAAAGGACTAGATCTTTTAGGATTTAAATACGACAATAGAAACGAACCTTTCCAAGGAGCTAGTGGTGCTACACACCCAGTTTTAGCTGAAGCTGTAACACAGTTTCAAGCACTTGCGTATAAAGAATTACTCCCAGCAGATGGTCCAGTTAGAACCCAAATTTTAGGATTATCTAATCCTGCTAAAGAAGCTCAATCACAAAGAGTTAAAGATTTTATGAATTATCAATTGATGGATCAGATGAAAGAATATGAACCAGAATTTGATCAAATGTTATTCCATCTACCCCTAAGCGGCTCTACTTTTAAGAAAGTTTATTATGATGATCTTTTAGGAAGAGCCGTATCAAAATTTATACCTGCAGATGATCTAGTCGTTCCGTATACAGCTACCTCATTAGATGATGCGGAAGCAGTGATTCACGTCGTAAAGATTTCAGAAAATGATTTACGTAAACAGCAGGTCAATGGCTTTTACACTGACATTGAACTATCAAAACCAATGTCAGCTGTGAATGCAGATAAAGTAGATGATAAGAAAAGAGAATTAGAAGGAACTTCTAAAACAACAAGAGTTGAAAGTGTTTATACACTATTAGAATGTCACGTTAATTTAGATTTAGAAGGTTTCGAAGATGTTGGCCAAGATGGACAGCCAACTGGAATAAAATTACCTTACGTCGTTACAATCGAAGAAGGTAGTCAAAAAGTTTTGTCGATAAGACGAAACTATGCGCCCAATGATCCACTAAGAAATAAAATCCAATATTTCGTCCACTTCAAATTTCTGCCAGGACTAGGATTTTATGGCTTTGGACTCATTCATATGATTGGCGGATTGAGCAGAACGGCAACGTCTGCTCTCCGTCAATTATTAGAC
>VTLG01005004.1_pt1 | contig 11000 bp, 15 predicted proteins | sample 4694571 | NCBI WGS metagenome assembly VTLG01 (sample SAMN12604809, study PRJNA352737) | marine metagenome | biome: ENVO:00000447; feature: ENVO:00000209|ENVO:00000569|ENVO:01000036; material: ENVO:00002151; isolation source: viral sequences binned using virsorter ... | reverse complement strand
AATGGATGGAGAGAAAGACAGTATGAAATGTTTGAGAAAAGAGAATTGTGTGCAAAGTTAGTAAAACAAGGTGCAGTTACTTCACAGTTTTGTAATGAAGAAATCAAATATGGTACTGGACCACAAGCAGAATTTGATTATAGAGTTACACCAATATTCAAACAGATTGATTTAGCTGGGTTATACATAAATCAATACTTTATGATGGTTTATGATTGGGTTTGGATTAGAATGGTAAATTTTGAAAGATGGTTAAAATACCAGATAATGCTTTTCAGAACTTAGATATGTAATCAATGAAAACTAAGAAACAAGTTATTAATCTTATAAGGATTGTAATCTTATTCCAGTTAGGAATAGTAGGAGCAACTATATTTGGTTGCTTTTTGCCTGGTAAGACATGTGATTCAGATGTAAAGCAACATATTGCCAACATGATGACTGTTATAACTACTTCTACATTTGCACTTTACGCTGCTGAAAAATAATGGAACTAACTGACGAAAACATAATAACAGTTTTAGAGGAACTGTTACCATACATCGAAGCAGATGGTGGGTCTTTACAGTATGTTGAGACAGAACAAGGTTATGTTAAGGTAAGACTTGGTGGTGCTTGTGAAACATGTGCTATGAGTGTTATGACTTTAAAACAAGGCATAGAAAAGAAACTTATGATGGAGATACCAGATGTTAAAGGGGTTATTCAAGTTCTATGATAGATAGTAATAGTTATTGAATTAGTTATGTTTGCAGTATTAAATGTTGTAGAAGCTTGGAATGAAATCTCATGGGGTGATGCTATTCCATTTATTCTAGTATTGATTGGACTTTACTGGGTTAAAGTTAAGATTGATGCATCTGTTGGTTTAGGTAAAAAGAAAAGTAGACAGTTGCAAAGGATTATTCGTGATGCAATTTTAGAAACACAAATAAAAACAGGAAAACCTTAATAAGTGGATATAGATGAACAGATAACTTATAACCATCTATTCCTATCAGATAGGGAATGTAGAGTTTGTGGAGAAACAAAGAATCTAATAGATGGATTTTATTTAACTAGAAAGGATAGAGGAACTCTACCATCTGCTTATTCTTATGAGTGTAAGATATGTACTGCAAGAAGAGTAGTAAGAAATAGAAAAAGGCATAGAAATTTCTCTGATTGGTTATATCCAGACTGGTAAAGTGTTCGTGCGAAGTTTCCCCTCTGAAAACATTGAAAACAATAAATATTTCCAGATAAACTGAGAATTTTAGGGGAAAAAAACATGGCGACTCCTCAATTATCTCCTGGTGTACTAATCAGGGAAGTTGATCTTACAGTAGGAAGAGCTGAAAACGTATTAGATAACATTGGTGCTATTGCAGGTCCATTTCCAATCGGTCCTGTTAATGAAGTTACACAAATCAATACTTCACAGCAATTAATCGATACCTTTGGTAAGCCTCAATCCAATGACAACCAATTTGAATATTGGATGACTGCTTCTTCTTTCCTATCATATGGGGGAGTTATTAAGGTTGTAAGAACTAGTGGAACAGGATTAAACAATGGTAATGCTGGTGTAGGTATAGCATCTACAACTGTATTAGCAATTGAGAACAAAGACAATTACGAAGGCAATTGGAAAACTGCTACCAATTTCACTTACGCAGCAAAGAACCCAGGTTCTTGGTCAAACACAATGAAGGTTTGTTATATTGACAACCTTGCTGACCAGACAATCGGTATCACTACTGAGAGTCTTACAACTGCTGGTGCTATTATTGGATATGGAATTACCACATCAATAGATGGTGTAGTTCTACCTGGAGCAGGTTCAACATCAGAATTTAAAGGATACCTGAAAGGAATTATTACAGGTGTTTCTACTGATGCTGTTACTAAAGCAAGTACCATAGATGTTAAGATTACATCTAGAGTATCTTATGCTGGTACAGAAACTGCTATAGACTATGCTGAAAGTGATCCTGCTAGATCATTTGAATCAGCAGATACTGTTTATTTTGTTAATAATTCAGGTATCAACACTGGTCCTGCTGCAAATACAACTTGGGCTACAAGTAGTATTGCTGACTGGTATGATCAACAGACTCTTGGATTAACTAACTCAACAGTATATTGGAAGACAATTGCTTCTAAACCAGTTACTAGTAACTATGTTTCAGAGAGACAAGGTGCTAATGACTCACTACACTTAGTTGTTGTAGATGATACAGGAGATATCACAGGAGTACAGGGAAATATTTTAGAGAAGCACACATTCCTTTCAAAAGCAAAGGATGCTGTTGCTGATGGAGAATCTGGTAAGAAGACTTACTATAAGGATTACCTTGTAGATAATTCATCTCAAATATATGCTGGATACAACCCATCACAAGGAACTGATGCTTATTGGTTAACAAGTCCTAAAGCAGATGGTTTCTCAACTGCATATACTAAGTATACTACTGCAGATGGTACTTGGGGTGTAAATGCTCAAGGTATTAATTTCAGTAGTTTAGGAAATGTTTCTTACACATTTGGTGGTGGAGTTGACTATGGTTCTGCTGATTCATATGCAGCAACTCTAGGAAACTTACTAACATCATACAATAAGTTTAAGAACAAGGATGATGTTGCAGTTGACTTCCTTATCATGGGACCTGGTTTAACTGTAGAGAGTGAGACTCAAGCAAAAGCTAATCTACTACTTTCTATCTGTGGTTCCAGAAAAGACTGTATGGCAACAATCAGTCCACATAGAGCAAATGTTGTTAATGTAACAAACTCTACAACTCAGACTAATAATCTACTGAAATTCTTCAGTCCTCTATCATCATCTTCTTATGGTGTATTTGATAGTGGATACAAGTACATGTATGACAGATTTAATAATGAGTTCCGTTGGGTTCCATGTAATGGAGACATTGCTGGATTGATGGTAAGAACAGGAATCAATGCTTATCCTTGGTTCTCACCTGCTGGACAGCAGAGAGGAATCTTGAATAATGCTGTAAAACTTGCTTACACACCAGATAAAGATCAAAGAGACCTTCTTTATTCTTCAAGAATTAATCCAATTATTAATCAGAAGGGCAATGGAATTCTACTCTTTGGTGATAAGACTGGATTAGGATATGCTTCTGCCTTTGATAGAATCAATGTTAGAAGGTTATTCTTAACAGTTGAGCAATCACTTGAGGGTGCTGCAAATGCTCAACTCTTTGAACTTAATGATGCAAACACAAGGTCCAACTTTGTTAACATTGTTGAACCATATCTAAGGGATGTACAAGCTAAGAGAGGTCTATATGACTTCCTAGTTGTTTGTGATGAAACAAATAACACTCCTGATATTATTGATAATAATGAATTCAGAGCTGATATTTACTTGAAACCAACCAAGTCTATCAACTATGTTACTTTGACCTTCGTTGCTACCAGAACTGGTGTTGCATTCGAAGAAATTGTAGGAACTGTTTAACTTTATTAAATAACAGATAGGAGGATCACAAACAATGGCTGACACAAGAACACTCTCACAATTTAAGGCAAAACTGATAGGTGGTGCTGCCCGCCCCAATCTCTTTGAGGTATCAATTCCTACATTCCCATCCTCAGTCCAAGGTGACTGGGGACCTGGTGATGATTCAGAGAATGGTATTTTTAAATTCTTATGCAAAGCTGCAACAATGCCAGCTTCTAACGTAGCAACAGTTGATATTCCTTTTAGAGGAAGATCACTTAAAGTTGCTGGAGACAGAACATTTGATGATTGGTCAATAACCGTCATTAATGATGAAGACTTCAGACTTAGAACTGCATTTGAGAAATGGGCAAATGTTATGAGTAAGTTGGATGACGCAACTGGTGTTACTAATCCATCTTCTTATATGACTGATGCTTATGTTCAACAGTTAGGAAGAAGTGCTGGAGTAGGTGCTGCTACTAATGATGGTGGCGAATCAACTGTTCTTAGAACATATAAGTTCTATGATATTTGGCCAACTACCATAGATGAAATTGCTTTAAGTTATGATACTGGTGATGCTATTGAAGAATTTGGAGTAACATTCAAAGTTCAGTACTTTACTATTGGTAATTCCACTCAATCCAGTGGTTCTGGTGGAGAGGTTTTAATTAGTTGATAAATAGGTTATAATAGTAATATAAACGAAGTTATACGATGGCGAGATTATTTGGATTCTCTATTGATGATACCGAAAAAACACCCCCAGGTCTGGTATCTCCTGTCCCTCCTAACAATCAGGATGGATCGGAGCACTACGTAAGCTCTGGGTTTTTTGGTTCGTATGTAGATATTGAAGGTGTTTATAAGACTGAAAATGATCTTCTTAGAAGATATCGTCAGATGTCTTTATATCCTGAATGTGATAGTGCTGTTGAAGATATTGTAAATGAAGCAATTGTATCAGATACAAATGATAGTCCAGTACAAATAGAACTATCAAATTTAAATGCTAGTGATGGTATAAAGAAGAAGATAAGAGAAGAATTTAGTTTTATTTGTGAACTTTTAGATTTTGATAAAAAAGCACATGAGATTTTTAGAAATTGGTATATTGATGGAAGACTCTATTATAATAAGGTTATAGATCAAAAAGCACCTCATGAAGGTATACAAGAATTAAGGTATATTGACGCTGCTAAAATGCGTTATATACGCCAGATGAAGAAGCAGAAAAATAATGGTAATGGTAATGCATTTGCTAAAGAGGGAGTAGCTCAATATGATTTCCCACCTATAGAAGAATATTTTATATACACACCTCAAGGAGCAAGTAATCCAGTTTATACCTCTTCTGGCGGAAATCCAGCAAAAGGTATTAAGATGACTCGTGATTCTGTTACTTATTGCACTTCTGGATTAGTAGATAGAAATAAGGGAACAACTCTTTCTTGGATGCATAAAGCAATCAAACCTCTCAATCAGTTAATGATGATTGAAGATAGTTTGGTAATTTATCGTCTATCAAGAGCACCAGAAAGAAGAATTTTCTATATTGATGTAGGTAATCTACCAAAAGTTAAGGCAGAACAATACCTTCGTGATGTAATGATGAGGTATCGTAATAAGTTAGTTTATGATGCTAATACTGGTGAGATGCGTGATGATAAGAAATTTATGAGTATGATGGAAGATTTTTGGCTTCCTAGAAGAGAAGGTGGTAGAGGAACTGAAATTACTACTTTACCTGGTGGTCAAAATCTTGGTGAAATTACTGATATTAACTATTTCCAAAAGAAACTCTATAAGGCATTAAATGTACCTGAAACTAGAATTGGTGGAGAAAGTGGATTTAATATGGGTAGATCTTCTGAAATTTTAAGGGATGAGGTAAAATTCAGTAAGTTTGTAGGAAGAATGAGAAAGAGATTTTCTCATCTATTCAGTGATATATTGAGAACTCAATTAATATTGAAGAATGTTATTACCCCAGAAGATTGGGATATAATGGAAGATCATATTCAGTATGACTTCTTATATGATAATCACTTCGCTGAACTCAAAGATGCTGAACTTATGCAAGAAAGATTAAATCTTGCTGGTGCAGCAGACCCTTATGTTGGTAGATACTACTCTGCTGATTATGTAAGAAGACATATTCTTCGTCAATCTGATGGAGAAATTATAGAGCAAGATGAACAAATAGAAAAAGAAATTAAGGATGGTGTAATTCCAGATCCAAATGCTCCTGTTGATCCTGCAACTGGAATGCCTTTAGATCCAGCAGCACCTCAAATTAATGGAGATATGGGCGCAAATCCTGTAGACCCTGCTCCAGAAGAAAAAAAATTCGAACCTCCTAAAGGAGGAGAAATATAAAAAGGAAAAATGACCTATCCAGCACCAGAAGTATTACCTTATGATGAATGGTTTGATCCTGATTACAAATATAACCCCCTAGATTCCATGCCTATTGCTACAGATCCCGACAAATATGACCCACCTTGTTCAGTAGAACCACAAGACGAAGAGGAAAATATACACCATAAAATGTATGAAATTGCTACATCAAAGTATAATCCTTTTTCAGTTGGTGGATCTGAGTCTATACAAGACTTATAAATAAACCTACGACGTTGTATTATTAATTTTTAACTATGGATGAATTAATGGATTTATTGGTGACGGATGAATCTCCCTCTCAAATAAGTGATAAAATTAAAGACTTACTTTATGCAAAAAGTGCTGATAAAATCTCTGATTTAAAACCTGAAGTTGCTGGTAGATTATTTGATCAAGATATAGATTTAGATAATCCAGAACCAGAAGCTGAATTAGATCAAGATATTGAATTAGAAGGACCAGAATCTGCAGAAGAACCTGTAGAACAGGGTGTAGAAAATTAATAAATAACTAACGTATAGGACTATTGTAATTAAAAATAATGGCGTTTCAACCCGTTGGAGCTGGTGGTTCCATAGCAATAGCTGCAAATGGTACAACTGTTACCACATCTTCCTTTATTCAGCATAGATCTAATACTTTAAGATTAGTTGCTGATTCAGCAAGTTGTCATGTTGCAGTTGGAGTGGGATCAACACCTACAGCCGCAGCAACAGATGCTGTGATTTTAAAAAACTCAACATCTACTATTAATATAGGAAGACCTTCAGCTAATAGGGTTGTTGGAATGACCACTAGTGGTGCTACTACAGTAATAACTTTCCCTGAAGGAACTGGTTGTCCTTTTGGAGTTGATCAACTGGTATCAGTAACAACAACTAATTCAGCTAATAAGCATTGGGAATTTAGTAATAAGTTAATTACTAGCATTAATAATAATTGGCCTACTAATGCTACTCAAATGACAGTTGCAAATGATTATACTGATTTTGTTGGAACTGCCTTTACTGCTTTTGTAGATTCACAATCACATCATGCAGAAGTAAGAGATGTAGTTAAAGTTAGTAACAAAGGAGTATCTGTTCAACCATATGGTGCTCTTTGGTATCAGCAAGTTCAAATTTCGGGGGATGCCTGATGAAACTCATTAGAGAAGAAATAGAAACAGTTGATTTTATCGTTGAAGAAAAAAACGGTAAGAAATCAATGTATATTGAAGGTATCTTCCTCCAAGGTGATATCCAAAATCGCAATGGAAGAATGTATCCAATGGAAACCTTGAAAAAGGAAGTACAAAGATACAGTGAATCTAATATTGTGACTGGAAGAGCACTTGGTGAACTTGGTCATCCAGAAGGTCCTACTGTCAATCTTGATAGAGTATCTCACAAGATTGTTTCTCTTAAAGAGAATGGAACTAACTTCATTGGTAAAGCAAAACTTCTCAATACACCAATGGGAAATATTGCTAAAAACCTTATTGATGAAGGAGTAAAACTTGGTGTTTCTTCAAGAGGAATTGGTTCATTGAAACCAACTCGTGAAGGATATAATGTGGTTAGTGATGACTTTATGTTATCAACTGCTGCAGATATAGTGGCTGACCCTTCAGCACCTGATGCTTTTGTTTCAGGAATTATGGAAGGAAAGGATTGGATCTGGGATGGTGGCATCCTAAGAGAAGCCCAAGCTGCTAAAACATACAAACAAATTAATACACTTGTAGATCAAAGACAATTAGATGAGAACAAGGCAAATCTTTTCAACGATTTCCTTAACTCATTGTAAAATCTTAATCTACTAAATAAATATAGATTTAATAAGATAAATCGGAGCTGTCAACAATGTCTCGTGGTACGAAATTACAAGAAATGGAGCAATCTAAAACTGCCGTGAATGCCAACGCCCCTGCACCTGAAGCAATGCAATCAGGTCCATCAGGAGCTAGCACACCTGGCAATACACCTCCTTATGAGGATCTAGGTGGTCCTACACCTGAAAATAATAGTCCAATAGGTGACTCTAATAAGTTAAAGACACCAGGTAAGACTATCAAACAAGTAAGTGATGTAGTCACTAATAGAAAAGCTGCTACTGCTAAAGAAGAAGTAGAAGTTGAAGATCAAGTAATTGAGGAAGATCAAGTGGTTGCTGAAGATCAAGTAGAAGTATCTGAAGACACAGTGGACGAAACTGTTGACATCGAAGATGATGTTAATGCCCTCTTAGGAGGAGAAGAATTGTCCGAGGAATTCAAAGAGAAAGCAAAGACTATTTTTGAAGCTGCTCTTAATTCCAAGGTAAAAGAGATTCAAGAGACTCTTGAAGTCCAGTATGAAGAAAAACTCCAGGAAGCTAGAGAAGAGTTGAAAGCATCTCTTCAAGAGCGTGTAGATTCCTACTTGGAGTATGTTTCTCAAGAATGGCTTGATGAGAATACTCTTGCAATAGAGCATGGCCTCAAGACTGAGATGACTGAATCATTCCTTGGTGGAATGAAGAGTCTTTTTGAAGAACATTATGTAACTATCCCTGAAGACAAATATGATGTGCTTGAGAGCATGGTAGAAAAACTAGATGATATGGAGACCAAACTCAATGAGCAGATTGATAAGAACATTGGATTAAACAAGAGACTCGGTGAGTCAACTGCATCCAATATCTTAGAATCAGTTTCTGAAGGGCTAGCAGCTACTCAGAAAGAAAAGCTTGCTTCACTTGCTGAAAGTGTAGAGTTTGAAAGTGAAGACGAATATCGTGGTAAGTTAGAAGTTCTTAAGGAGTCATACTTCTCTAGAACTGCTACCGAATCTGCTAAAGAAACATCTAAAGCACAAACCCTTTCTGAGGGAGTAGATAGTACAGTTGCACCAGCTTCTGGTGGAATGGATGCTTATTTACAGGCATTAGGTGCATTCAAACCAAAGCAGAGTTGAAGTAATTATTAATTCAAACGTAAATTTCACACTTTTATAGGTAAAAGCAAAATGTTCCAATCAGAACAATTGCAGGAAAAGTGGGCTCCTTTACTTGACTATGAAGGTCTTGATCCAATCAAAGACAGTCACCGTAAAGCAGTAACCGCAGTTCTGCTAGAAAATCAAGAAAAATTCTTAAAAGAAGAATCAGCATTTAACTCAGGTATCAACCTGATGGAACAACCAACAATGCACGCCAACGTATCTGGTGCGCAAGGTGGTTTTGGTACAGCAGGTACAACTGCACTAGGAAATGCTGGTTTCGACCCAGTTCTAATCTCATTGATTAGACGTGCAATGCCTAACTTGGTCGCTTATGACCTTGCTGGTGTTCAGCCAATGTCTGGTCCTACTGGTCTTATCTTCGCGATGAGAAGCAGATATACCAACATGACTGGTACTGAGGCATTCTACAATGAAGCTAACAGTGCATTCTCTGGTACAGACGCTAACTCTGATACTACATTCACTAGACCATTCTCTGACGTAGCAACTGGTATTGGTACTGATACTCAAAGAGGTACTAACCCATCAGTTCTTAACCCTGTTGGTACTGCTGCAACTAATACAGCAACCTACACAGTTGGTCAGGGTATGCCTACTGGTGATGCTGAAAGTCTAGGTGATGGCAATGATGCCTTCAACCAGATGGCATTCAGTATTGAGAAAGTTACTGTTACTGCTAAGTCCAGAGCACTAAAGGCAGAGTACAGTTTAGAACTTGCTCAAGACCTTAAAGCAATTCATGGTCTTAATGCTGAAGCAGAACTTGCTAATATCCTCTCTACTGAGATCCTTGCTGAAATCAACAGAGAAGTTATTAGAACTATCTACAAGACTGCTGAACAGGGTGCTGTTTCAAACACAGCAACTGCTGGTGTATTCGACCTAGACATTGACTCCAATGGTAGGTGGTCAGTTGAGAAGTTCAAGGGACTTCTATTCCAGATTGAAAGAGATGCTAATGCTATAGCACAGAGAACAAGGCGTGGAAAGGGCAACATGGTCCTTTGCTCTGCTGACGTTGCTTCTGCTCTTACAATGGCAGGAATCCTTGACTATACACCTGCACTTAATGCAAACTTGAATGTTGATGATACAGGCAATACATTTGCTGGTACAATCAATGGTAAGTTCAAAGTTTACATTGACCCATATGCTGCTAACCTAGCTGCTGCAAACACAGCATCTGACTCTGGTAATCAGTACTATGTTGTAGGTTATAAGGGTACTTCTCCTTATGATGCAGGTCTGTTCTATTGCCCATACGTTCCTCTACAGATGGTTCGTGCTGTGGGTGAGAACTCCTTCCAGCCAAAAATTGGCTTCAAGACCAGATATGGTATTGTTGCTAACCCATTCGCTGAAGGAACCACTCAAGGCGTAGGTAGACTGCTTATCAACTCTAACCGTTACTACAGAAGAGTTCAAGTTAAGAACCTAATGTAAATCAATATTTACATATTTTTTCCAAGAGACCTCTTCTAAAGGGGTCTCTTTTTTTATTCCCAATTATAATGATAAAGACACTCATCCCAACTTATGCTGATTTGCTACACTCAAAAATAGAGAAGTGTAGTTATAATCTTGATCGTGAAGAACTGTCTCAAATATTAAAAGTAAATATGGATTATTATAAAGGAGTTGGTCTATCAGCAAACCAGATAGGTATAAATGAAAGAGCTTTCATTATGATAAGAGATATGGAATATAATGAAACTATTACTTGTTTTAATCCAAAGATTATAAAAGAATCTAAAAATAAAGTAGTAATGGAAGAAGGGTGTTTATCTTATCCAGAATTATTTTTAGATGTGGTAAGACCTAGTAGTGTTGTAGTTAAATATGAAGATGAATATAAGAAGAGACATAAATTAAAATTGAGTGATTTTCCTGCAAGAGTATTCCAACATGAATATGATCATATGGAAGGAATTGATTTTACAGAAAGATCTAAATAAACACGGAGACCTGCTTTCTACCAATGTTTTGTAAAGTAAAGAAAAGCATTAAAGAATATCGTGAGTGGAAACTAAAATTCTATACTCGGATGTTAGATAATTTAGAAATAAGATCTGCTGCTATCAATGCTGCTAAAGCAAAGTTAGAAGAGCAGATAGAAAGAGATACTGTAGTAGATAAATAATTAAAAAAATTGTGACATG
>VTLG01017203.1_pt1 | contig 11001 bp, 9 predicted proteins | sample 4694571 | NCBI WGS metagenome assembly VTLG01 (sample SAMN12604809, study PRJNA352737) | marine metagenome | biome: ENVO:00000447; feature: ENVO:00000209|ENVO:00000569|ENVO:01000036; material: ENVO:00002151; isolation source: viral sequences binned using virsorter ... | reverse complement strand
ATAGGCGGTGGTGTCGGTGGAATGTTTGGACAAATGGGTGGATTTGCGGGAGGTATTGCAGCCACAGCAGCAGTCCAAGCCATACAGTCTGCTGTGCAAGCCATCGGAGATTTAGGAAAAGCCCTTGGTCCGTTTACTAAAAATAGTCAAGCTGCAATAGAAGCATTAGGTTTACAAGGATCAGCACAAGAAGCTCGGATAAAACTAATTGAAAGGGCACAAGGAAAAAATGCTGCTTTTAACGCAACTATGGAACTTATGGCTAACAGAGTAGGAGATGAGGGAGTTGAATCAATAACTAAATTCGGTGAAACCACAAGATTATTAAATAATCAGTTTGCTACTGGCATAGCTAAAGTACAGGCATTTACAGCGTCAATTTTAAATTTCTTAGTAAAAATAATGGGATATGAAGAAAGTCTTAGAGATGCTGATATAAAACAAACTCTTTCTGATGCAAGAGCAATGGATGATCCTCGTGCAATAGCTTTGCAGGAAGAGAGACAGGGAATTATGAAAGACGCATATCGAACAACTGGACACGGAGGAAGCAGAAAAACTCTAAAAACCAGTGCTAGAGAAGCACTTGAAGAACTTGCAGCTAGAGAAGCAATATTAGCAACAATTATAAATACAGAAATAGAAGCAGCTACGCTAACAGAGAAATTTGACCAAGCAGCTAAAAAAGTAGGTGAAGAAAGAGAAATGACAGAACGAATAATTGAACTTAGACGAGAAGGTTTAAATCCTGAAATTGCAAAGACAATAGCTGAATTAGAAAAACAAGCAACTAAAGGAAAAGATGCTTTACAGGCGGAGATAGATTTGTTATTAGAAAAACAAAGAAAATTAGGGGAGCTTCCTCCATTAGAACAAGCAAGATTAACTACTCTTGAAAAACAAAGAGATAAAATAGATGAACAGATAGATGGTATCAAAGAAACAGAAGAAGCAACTCACGATTTAAATAAAGCTGCAACAGAAACATTAGATGCTTTTGAAAAAATGAATACAACTATTCAAACTGATATAAAAGATGGAATAAAGGGTCTTATAAAAGGAACTTCAACTTTAGGAGATTTATTAAACAATGTAGCAGATAGGTTCTTAGATCTTGCTCTTAACCAAGCACTATTCGGTAACGCAGGAGGAAGCACCATAACAGGCGGACTATTTAAGTTGTTAGGATTTGCAAATGGAGGTAGACCACCTGTAGGCAAACCATCAGTTGTAGGAGAAAGAGGACCAGAATTATTTGTTCCTGATAGTTCAGGTACTATAGTTCCTAACCATAATCTTGGTGGATCAACAAATATAGTAGTAAATGTTGATGCTTCTGGTTCTTCTATTGAAGGTGACGAAGATGGAAGTAGAGAACTTGGTCGACTCATATCAGTAGCGGTACAATCTGAAATAGTACAACAGAAAAGACCTGGAGGTTTACTTGCATAATGGCTACCTTTCCTGCAATAGATCCAACTTACGGAGTACAGAAAAGATCCGCACCAAGAACTAGAACAGTAAGATTTGCAGATGGTTATGAACATAGAATATTATTTGGATTAGCAGAACATCAAAATCCTAAAGTTTATAACCTTACTTTTGAAGTATCCGAAACAGATGCAGATACTATAGAAACATTTTTAGATGCAAGAGCAAATGATAGTGCCAGCTTTACTTTTACTCCTCCAGGAGAATCCAGTGCCTCACAATATGTATGTGAAGGATGGAATAAATCTATTCCTTATTTAAATAGAGCAAGAGTACAAGTAACTTTTAGAGAGGTGTTTGAACCATGAGCACTGATCCTGTTTTTAGTGAAGTTCAAAAAATAAATCCTTCTGCAATTATTGAACTATTTACATTACAGTTAGACAACTCTCTACATGGTGCGACTACGATTTATAGATTTCATTCTGGATCGAATCTCAATGCAAACGGTCAAATAGTTTGGGCTGGTAATTCTTATCTTAGATTTCCCATAGAAGCTACAGGTTTTGCATATCAACGTGGTCAGATTCCTAGACCAAAACTTGTTGTGAGTAACGCATTAGGAACAATGTCAGCAATACTTTTAACTGTTAACCAAACAACAACTGGTAATGATTTAACTGGTGCTACGTTTACTAGAATTCGGACAATGGCAAGATTTTTAGATGCTGTTAACTTTCCAGGAAGTTCTAATCCATTAGGAACACCAGATCCTACAGCAGAATTTAAACGTCAGATATTCACAGTGGATAGAAAGGCAACAGAAAATAGAGAAATAGTAGAATTCGAATTAGCAGGAGCTATTGATATGGCTGGAGTTAGAGCACCTAAGAGACAATGTACCCGTGCTTTATTTCCTAGCATCGGCACGTTTAATCAATGAGTTGGAAAGATGACGCATTGGTTCATGCGAAAGACCAAGATCCAAAAGAAGCTGTAGGACTTTTATTAAATATTAGAGGAAAACATAAGTATTATCCTTGCCAGAATTTAGCAATAACAAACCATCAAGAGTTTATTTTAAATCCAGAAGATTATGTAAAAGCAGATAACTTGGGAGAAATAACTGCTATTGTACATAGTCATCCAACAACACCTCCAACACCAAGTCAAGCTGATCGTATTAACTGTGAACATAGTAAATTACCTTGGCATATTGTTAACCCTAAAACAGGTGAATGGGGAGAATGTAAACCAGAAGGTTACGTTCCAGACTTATTAGGTAGGCCGTGGGTTTGGGGCGTTACTGATTGTTGGAGTTTAGTTGTTGATTGGTACGCACAAGAAAAAAGTATAAAACTAAAAGACTATGCCAGAACTATGACTCCACAAGAGTTTTTAGAAGATCCTTTATTTGAAAATTATGCTTGGAGAACTGGATTTAGAGAACTTAGAAATGATGAAAAGTTAGAAACTGGAGATGTGTTGTTAATGTCAATAATGCACCCAACTTTAAATCATGTAGCTATTTTTCTTGGAGATATGGTTTTACATCATTTAGCAGATAGACTATCCTGTAGAGAGCCATATTCTGAGTGGTTGTTAAAATGTACTGGTAAGAGGTATCGCTATGCTCAGAAAAGTTAAACTTTACGGAGAACTAGCTGATTTTGTAGGCTATAAGGAACTAGATGCTGTAATAAATTCTACTGCTGATGCAATTAAATTTTTAATAAGTAATTTTCCGAAGCTAGAAGCACACATGGCTGATAGATATTATCAGGTACTTGTTGATGATTATGATATTGATGAGACTGAATTACATAATCCTATAGGACAATCAGATATAAGTATTGTGCCTGTCATTAGTGGTGCAGGTGGAGGTGTAGGAAAGACTCTATTAGGAGTTGCATTGATTGGTTTTGCTATTGCCTCTGGAGGTGCAGGATTTATGGCTGGAGGAGGTCTTGGTTTTGCTGGTGCTGGTGCAATGGCTGGAAAATTTAGCGTTGCTGCAATGCTAGGTAATTTAGGTATTGCTCTTACTCTTATGGGTGTAAGTGAAATGCTCTATCAAAAACCTAAAGATGTTGTTAACGAAGAAGATCCTAGAATATCATTTAGTTTTTCTGGTGTCCAGAATACATCACGAGCAGGTACTAGTCATCCAATAGTTTACGGAGAAATTGTAACCGGATCGGTGGTAATCTCTGCTGGAATTGACACTAATCAGGTATCATCATGACTAAAAAAATTATTAGAGGTTCTGGTGGACCACCACCCACTCCACCACCACCATATCGTGCCCCTGATACTTTAAATAGTAGACAATTTGCTTCTGTTCAAGATCTTATTTCTGAAGGAGAGATAGAAGGTTTTGCAACTCCATCAAAAGCAGGACTTACAAAAGATACAACAGCTTACAATAATGCAGCATTGAAAGATGTTTTTTTAGATGATACTCCTATTCTTAATTCAACTGCCAGTAATACAAATCCACAGACAGCAGACTTTAACTTTCAAAATGTAGGTTTTACACCTCGTTTTGGAACGTCAATTCAACAACATATTCCAGGTATTGAAAGTAGTCAATCGACAACTTCTGTAGGAGTTACGGTAACAAATTCTTCTCCTGTAACTCGTCAAATAACAAATACGAATGTAGATGCTGTAAAGGTAACGGTAACTTTTCCTCAACTACAAAAGGCAAATGATGAAGGAGATTTATTAGGTTCATCTGTTGATCTGAAAATACAAGTTCAGTACAACAGTGGTGGTTATTCAGATATTATTTCAGACACTATTACCGGTAGAACTGCTGATGCGTACCAAAAAGAATATCGTATAAATATAACTGGTGCATTTCCTGTTGATATTAGAGTTGTAAGAGTAACAGCAGATAGTACATCATCTCAGTTGGTTGATGCTTTTACTTGGACAAGTATTGGTGAAATTGTTGATGATAAACAAAGATATTTAAATAGTGCATATACAAATCTTCGATTGGATTCCGAACAGTTTAGTTCTATCCCAAAAAGATCTTTTCGTATTCGTGGCGTAAAGGTAAGAATACCAGGAGCAGGTGCATCTAGTTCTGGCACTCCTACCGTTGATTTGCAGACAGGAAGAATTGTTTATCCAACTGGCTATATATTCAATGGAACGATGGGAGCAGCCCAATGGTGTTCATGTCCTGCTTTAATTTTACTTGACCTTTTAACTACTGAAAGATATGGATTCGGAACGCATATTACAGACAGCAACTTGGATTTATTTAGTTTTATAGCAGCTAGTAAATATGCGAATGAACTAGTGTCAGATGGTTTTGGGGGAACAGAAGCAAGATTTAGTTGCAATGTAAATATTCAAGGATCAAGTGAAGCGTATCAATTAATCAATGAATTAGCTGGTGTTATGAGATGTTTTCCAATATGGTCTGAAGGTTCTGTGACTATTACCCAAGACAGACCAACAGATCCAAGTTATCTATTTAGTTTGTCAAATGTAGGTGAAGGTGGGTTTTCATATTCTGGCAGCAGTTTAAAACAAAGACACACTGTTATATCTGTCAGTTATTTCAACATGGATAGCAGAGAAATAGATTATGAAGTTGTAGAAGATAGTACAGCCCAAGCAAAACTTGGCATAGTAAAAAAAGATGTAAAAGCATTTGCCTGTACTTCTCGTGGTCAGGCTCAGAGATTAGGCAAGGCAATATTATTTAGTGAACAGAATGAATCGGAAATTATTAGTTTTACAACATCAATAGATGCAGGTGCAATCGTAAGACCTGGATCTGTTATCTCCGTTAATGATCCTGTTCGTGGTGGAGAAAGAAGGTCAGGAAGAATAAATGCAGCAACTACTACGCAGATCACTGTAGATAATACGCAAGATCTAAATACATTTACTGGAACGAATAAAAAATGTAGCGTTATATTACCCGATGGCACAGTTGAAACTAAAAATGTAACTGGAATTGTAGGTAGTGTAATTACTTTAGATTCAGCATTATCAGCAACACCTAATGTAAATACTATATGGTTACTACAAAGTTCAACTTTAGAAGCACAAACTTTTAGAGTTATATCTGTTGAAGAACAAGATGGTATTAATTACGCAATTACAGCATTAACTTATCTTGATGGTAAGTATGCAAATATTGAATCTGGAATAAGTTTACCTTCTAGAAGTATATCTTTATTAAATGAACCCAAGAGTCCTCCATCAAACTTACAGGCATCTGAAAGAGTTGTTGTAATAAATGCTCTTGCGGTAACTAAATTAATTTTATCTTGGGTATCAGTTACAGGTGTTAGTCAATATCTTGTTCAATATAGATTTAACAATACAAACTGGATAAGTACTATTGTATTTAGACCTGATTTTGAACTTATTGGCATACAAGCAGGACCGTATGAATTTAAAGTTTTTTCATACAATGCAGCCCTAAAATTATCAGCAACATCTTCTGACCTTACATTTAATGCTGTTGGTAAAACAGATCCACCAGGAAATGTTCAAAATTTATCTATGGAACCTATTACTAATAAATTGGTAAGACTTAGATGGACAAAAGCTGTAGATCCTGATGTTTTACATGGAGGAAGAGTATATGTAAGACACAGTAATTTAACTGATGGTAGTGGTACGTTCCAGAACTCAGTTGATCTTGTTACTGCATTAGCTGGTAATACTACAGATGTGGTTGTTCCATCATTAGAAGGAGAATATATTCTTAAGTTTCAAGATGACCAGGGTAACTTTAGTGTAGGAGAAACCAGTGTGATACAAGATTTACCCGACTTAATTGATACTCAAGTAATACTACAAGATAGAGAAGATTTAGATTCTCCTCCTTTTGCTGGTGTTGATACAAATACTACTTTTAACACTACCGCTAGTGCGTTACAACTTACAAATCCAGCTACAAACGCATCGGGAGAATATGCTTTTAAAGATGTTTTAGATTTAGGTGCTGTATTTTCTCTTGATTTGAAAAGAGTTATACGTTCTATCGGCTTTGTTATAGGTACAGATATAGAAACTATTATCCCAAGTGGATCTTTTTGGGATGATTATGCTATTAATGGTAACTTTGATGGTCAAGCAGCAGATGAGGCAAACTGCCAAATACAAGTAGCAACATCACAGACAGCATCAGGTAGTTTTGGATCGTTTAACAACTTTGCTAATGGAACATTTAAAGGTCGTAGATTTAAATTTAAATTAATTTTAGAAACAACTAATGTCTCACAGAATATGAACGTGCAACAAGCAGGTTATACAGCCGAGTTTCAATCAAGAACAGAACAGAGTTATCAAACAGGAGGAGGAACATCTACTGCACCTCAATCCTCTGGGACTTCATCATCAGGTAAAACTGTTACCTTTGGAACACCATTTTTTGTTGGCACTTCATCTTTAGGAGGAGCAAATGCGTTTTTACCTTCTGTTGGAATTACAATACAAGATGCTATAGACGGTGATTTCTTTCAAATATCAAATGTAAGTGGAACAGGCTTTACAATAAAAGTTATGAGGAACAATGTTAATACTTTTGTTGATAGGTCTTTTACTTTTTCTGCTGTAGGATATGGTAAAGGGGTGTAATATGGAGAAAAGTATTCTCTAAATGAGTCAGGTATCAGATTACAATATAGCCAATGCGTCAGGTGCTTCTGTAAGAAGTGACCTAAATGCTGTTTTTGATGCAATAAAAACTCTTAATAGTGGTGGTTCCGATCCTAGTAATACAGAAGCATTTATGCCTTATGTTGATACGGCAGATAGTAATAATTTAAAGATAAGAAATTCGTCTAATAATGGCTTCACTACTATTGGTCCTGTTGATACAGCAAATTTAGGATTATTACCAAGAGCAGGTGGTACTATGACAGGTCAACTGCTTGGAGATGATGGATCTGCTGCTGGCAGTCCAGCGTATGCGTTTGATAATGATACAGATACAGGAATGTTTAGACCTGGATCTAATTCTGTTGGATTTTCTACTGCTGGTACGCAAAGAGTAGGAATAAGTAATGATGGATTAGATATGTTGAACGCATTACCAATTAGATTTCAAGATTCTAGTGGTGCTCCTTTTGTCTCTTTAAAATCACCATCATCACTTTCCGGAAACGTAGAATTAACATTACCTTCTTCAGTTACAAATGGTGCATTTTTACAGACAGATGGATCGGGTAATTTATCTTTTCAAATTATTGCTGGTGTACCATCTGGATCTGTCTTTTGTATGGCTGTAGCTACAGTTCCTTCTGGTTATTTAGAATGTAATGGAGCAGCAGTAAGTAGAACAACATACGCTGCTTTGTTTGCTGTTATTGGTACAGCTTACGGGTCTGGAAATGGATCAAGTACTTTTAATCTGCCAGATTTACGAGGTGAATTTATAAGAGGTTTTGATAATGGTAAAGGGACAGATAGCGGAAGAAGTATTGCTAGTGCTCAAAGTGCTGCAAACCAATCTCATAATCATTCTGTAAGCGTTTCTGGGACGACCAGTACTAAATCTTTAACTGGTGATGTTAGAAGAATATCAGAGGGCTTTAGAAGTCAGGGTACTGCGAGTGGTGTATTTACAAAAGAGTTAGATGGAAACAACAATATAACAGGTGCAAGTTCCACAAGTCCTGTTGCTGGTTTTAGTATGGACGCTTCACATGACCATACTTTCTCAGGATCAGGAACTACTACAAGTCAAGGTAGCGAAGCAAGACCACGCAACATAGCTATGATGTACATAATAAAAGTTTAATTATGGCTATTCAACCCGGTATTTACAATATGAATATTCAAAGGCGATCAGACCATAATATTCAACTTGTTTTTAAAGATAGCAATAATAATGCAATAAATTTAGTTGGATTTACTGTGGAAGCACAGGTTTGGGAAGAAACACGCACCACAAAATATGCTGATTTTGCTGTTACTTATACAAATAGAGGAGCAGGAACAATAGATATTGCGTTAACAGATGTGCAGACTGCAACATTTAGTCCCAACTTATTAAAATATGATGTATTACTTACTAATCCATCAGGGTTAAAAGAGTATTATTTAGAAGGAGACATCTTTATGAGCGAGGGTTACACAGCATGACTACTGTTAACGTAAGCACCACTAAAAATACTGTTACAGTAAATGAAGGGGATGCAACTGTTGTAACTGTAACAACAACAGGGCCACAAGGCCCAGGTTTTGATTTAGTTTTAGATCACAGTGCAAAAGTTGATAATTCAGTGATGTACTATCAGCAAAGTAGTGGTAAGGTTATATTAGATAATAACGTCACCACACTAAAACTCGTTGACGGAGGAAACTTCTAGTGGCAAACACAATTAGAATTAAAAGATCCACTGGATCATCAGCACCTACCACACTAGAAAATGCGGAATTAGCATTTAGTGAAGGTAATGAAATTGGATATGTTGGAGTGGGCACAGGGGGAGCAGGAGGTTCTGCTTCAACAATTAATAAAGCGTTTGGTAAAGGTGCTTTTTGGGATAAAGATACAACTAGAACTGCTAACCAAGTTTTAGCTGGCCCTACCACTGGAAGTGCTGCTGCTCCTGACTTTAGAGCATTAGTAGCTGCTGATATTCCTTCGATAGCACATACAAAAATATCAGATTTTGATACGGGTGTAAGAGTTAATACTTTATCACAGATGGCTGCTCCTACAGGTTCAGTTTCATTCAACTCTCAGAATATTACAAATGTAGCCGATCCAGTAAACGCACAAGACGCAGCGACTAAAGGTTTCGTTGAAGCTACATCTCAAGGTTTAAATGTTAAAAATTCATGTGTTGCAGCAACAACTGGAAACATAACAATATCTACTGCTCTTAATAACGGAGACACACTAGATGGAGTTACTCTTTCTACAAATGACAGAGTATTAGTTAAAGATCAATCTACTGCATCTCAAAATGGTATTTATGTAGTTGCAGCTTCACCTGCGAGGGCTGCTGACTTAGCTGCTGGTGCTAATGCTGCTGGTATGTTTACCTTTGTTGAACAAGGAACAACAAACGCAGATAATGGTTTTGTTTGTACTTCTGATTCTGGTTCTGCTGTTGTTGGAACGAATAACTTAACCTTTGCACAATTTTCTGGTGCTGGTCAGATTACAGCAGGAGATGGTTTAGATAAGTCTGGTAATACTTTATCTGTTGATCTTAAAGCTAATGGTGGTCTTGTAATTGAATCTACTGAAATCGCTTTAAAATTAGACGCTAGTTCTATTACTGGAACACTTGCGATTAGCGATGGTGGAACGGGTGCTACAAGTGCAAGTGCAGCTAGAACAGCTTTAGGACTTGCTATTGGAACGAATGTTCAAGCTTATGATGCTGATTTAGATAACTTATCTGGTTGTCAGTCAGGTGCTTCTGCTGCTTTAGCTTTGTTAACTTCAACAGAAGTAGCAATTTTAGATGGAGCGACAGTAAGTACTGCTGAATTGAACATCATGGATGGTAATACTTCTCCAAGTTCAACAACACTTGAGGCTTCTAATAATTTTGTTTGTAATGATGGCGGAGTAATGAAACAAGTTGCGTTATCTGATTTAGTTACATTTTTAGAAAATGGAAGCGTTTCTAGTTTCGATATTGATGGTGGAACTTATTAAGCCATAGGAGGTTATAGCTCATGGCTAATGTCATCAAACTAAAACGAGGAAGTGGTAGCGATCCAGCGGCTAGTGATTTAGTTGTCGGTGAAATAGCGATAAGGTCAGATACAGGTAAACTATTTACAAAGAAAGACAATGGAACGGTAGCTGAGATTAGTGGTTCTGGTGGTGGTGCAAGTAACTTTTTTATTAATACGCTATCCTCATCATCTGGATCAGGTGGGGGTAGTGCCTCCTTTAATGGAACTGCAACCAGGTTTACATTAAGTAATCCACCAAGTACTGCGGCACAACAATTACTTGTTTCTGTTAATGGCGTTATACAAAAACCTAATTCTGGAACGTCACCTAGTGAAGGGTTTGCAATAGATGGTAATGATATTATATTTGCTGCTGCACCAGCTACAGGAGCAGACTTTTTTATAATTACTTATGCAGAATTAGCAGTAGGAGTACCGTCTGATAACAGTGTTACAAGTGCAAAAATAGCGGATGGAGCGATTGTAAATGGCGATGTTAGTAGCACAGCAGCGATAGCAGGTACGAAAATTTCTCCTGATTTCGGATCGCAAAATATAACTACAACTGGAAATGTAACACTTAACGATAATGTAAAAGCAATATTTGGTACAGGATCAGACCTACAAATTTTTCACGATGGATCAAATTCCAGAATTAAAGATGTAGGTACTGGTATCTTATCTATTTCTGTAAGTCAATTAAACATACAAAATGCTGCCGTAACTGAAAATATGGCTGAATTTTTTGAGAATGGTGCTGTAAATCTATATTACGACAACAGTAAAAAGTTTGAGACAATTACAGGTGGAGCTAATGTAACAGGTGCTTTAGGAGTAAACACGACAACTCCAGCTTCGACCATAGATGCAAGAGCAGATTCTGGTGCGACT
>VTLG01017202.1_pt1 | contig 11003 bp, 12 predicted proteins | sample 4694571 | NCBI WGS metagenome assembly VTLG01 (sample SAMN12604809, study PRJNA352737) | marine metagenome | biome: ENVO:00000447; feature: ENVO:00000209|ENVO:00000569|ENVO:01000036; material: ENVO:00002151; isolation source: viral sequences binned using virsorter ... | reverse complement strand
AGTAGCTATAACAGCTGAACCTTTAATGCCATCACCGATTGCAGCAATATTAATTGGTGCTGTTGGAGGTGTAATTGTGGTTTTTGGTACTAAGCTTTTATTCTCAATGAAAATCGATGATGTTGTGAATGGGGTCAATTTCAATGAATTTGGAGAAAGACCTAGAGGTAAGGATGCCGAACTTAATTCAACCGAATTCGAACTGATCTGTAAAAATGCCATTGAAGGAATGAGGGAAGCTACCAAAGGTGCCAACCGAATATCCGGGGAAGAAGAACTAGGTGGCAAATTGAATGGGTGCGATCTCCCTTATTTGGGTTTTGCAGATTACCAGGGGGGTGGAGTTGAACTGAAAACAAAGTGGGGAAGAAAGCCACCAGAAAGACTTCCTTACAATTACCTGACCCAACTTGCTGGATACTGGCATTTCTCTGGAATTCAGCCAAAATTGGTCATGTCTAGCCGATATGGGTACAAAATCTATGAACCTAGCATTGAAGAATTAGAGGATGCTCTCAGAGCCGTAATTTCGGCTTGTCAGAGGCGAGAGGCACTTTTGTACAGTTCTAGTCGTATAGATCATTTACTGCGACTCACGGAGCCAAATTTCGAGGGCGATTTTCGGTGGAATGGAATGAACCCACTACACATTAAAAATGCACGCAAATTATGGAGGATGGATTGAGTGAAATATTAAAACAAGCAATGACTGAGGTAAATACTCTGAATGAATCTATAGGGGTCACTCAAAGAGGTGGCAAAAAATACACAGAGGTATTTGTCAGAGTCGAGGCATTTAGAAACGCCTTTGGTATGCTTTTTGGCATTGAAACAGAAATCATAAAAGATGATGGCAAGTATGTTCAAGTCAGATGCTTAATAAAGGATCACAGAGATAAAGATTTAGAGGGAAGAATTATTGGATCTGGAATGGCAGAGGAAATCAGAGGTTCCTCAAACGTAAACAAAACGTCTGCCCTAGAAAATTGTGAAACGTCTGCAATTGGAAGAGCCTTGGCATCACTTGCACTGCACGGTGGTCAATACGCATCTCTTAATGAAGTAGTCCAAGCAAAGGAAAAGGAAAAGATTATTGATGCAGAACCAAAACCAGAGCCGAAGCCAGAGGCTCCTCCAGTAGCAGAACCGAATGATAAGTTTGTGGGTTTCGTTAAGAAATTAACTGAAAGGTTTATGGAATGTAAAACAACTCAAGAGGTTGTCGATCTCAACAACAAGCACATGGCGCGATTGAAGGTAATTGAGGAAGAAGACCCAAAATTATTTAAGAGCATACACAATTATAAAAACCAAAAATTTGAAGAACTCAGAAAGGAATAAACTATGGCTAAACCACAACTCAAATTATCAAGTTTAGAATTTGACGGAAAGTCTTATTCAGTAGCAGGGTGGGTGAATACCAAGTTTAAGGATGAGAGTGTTGAGGCTCACCAAGCTAAAAATGAAGTGATTAGTCTCATCAATAAATTTAACCTTAACATCCATTTTCAAATGCAACTTCGCGATGAAACTCTCAGTCCCTCAGAGTGGCCTTTAGCAGTCAAATTTTCGGTCTACAGAAACGACTATGGGGACCATGCAACACCCATTGGCGATGCTTCAAGAAATGTGGTTTCAAATGTCCAAAAGCCAGAGTCAAAAGAAGCGTTGGATTGGGATGATGTCTAGACCGTATTTATGGATTGACGAGTGGGTAGAACGCAAACGAATTAAACGATTACAGAGAACAAGATTTGGAAGGATCTGGCTATGGATAACGAATACAAAAAGATATTATTTTCTCTGAGTGAAACGGCGAATATATTTTGGGGAAATAACTCTCGACAAAATCAAGCGAAGGTAAAGAAGATGATTGAGGAGGGGGGTATTGAGGGTACAAAGATTGGAAGAAGAATTTATGTACCCATCAATCAGATCGAAAGATTTAGAGAGAAACTAGGCTAGTTGATCCTGCCTTTCTATGGCGATCATCCTTCTCCTTGTCCTCCAATATAAATTCATATTGGCTTCTGGTAAAATCGGCAGACTTGTGACCCATACGATCTGCCACCTCGTTCCAACGCTCCCCTAAATTTTTAATCATCTTAGAAGCGTAGAAATGTCTAAGACATCCCCAAGTTAATCTCTTGGTGTCTGCCTTCCTAACGGCTCTCTCCATAAGATCTCTAAAGTATTCTTTAGAAAGAACATCTCTCTTTTTACCATAAAACACGATGTCGTTTTCAGAACATTTTGGTGACTGCAATTTGAACTGCTTCAATACATCCACAACTTCAGGATCTATAACAATTTTACGATCACCTTTGTCGTGGTGTGCTTTTGTTTTTGTCTGACCATTAATTGCATATCGATAGCCGACTGCATCGTTGATATATATATATCCCTCATTCAAGTTTACATTTTTCCATCTCAATGCTCTGATCTCAGACTGTCTAATACCAGTATTAACTCCTAGTATAAAAATCGCTTTATTAAAAAATGACTCATCGGCTAAACCAAATTTATATAATTTTTCTATGTCAGAAAGTGTGGCATTAAGATGGTCTTTGTCACGATTTTCAGAGTCAGTATCAAGCCTACTTGATACCTTATCCATTGCCAGAGGGTTAACGTGTGACCATCCTTTGTAAAGGGTGTAATGAATAAATTTTTGGATATAGATTTTCTTCTTTTGCCTTGTTGAATTAGCCTTAAAATCACATCGAATTTTTGCTACAATTTCGTTTTGAAATTCTCTAACATTGAACCGATTAAATAGGGATGCACAAGTGTGAGTTGGTACTAGTCGGTTGCTAATCTTTTGCTTGAGAAACCAATTACAAGCAACCTTGGTTTGCTCCCAAGTAGCTAACTTAATTTCCTTGCTTTCTAACTCTAGGTCTAAGGCTTCCAAGAACTTTTCGTATGCCTGACCAACCGTAACTTTATCGTATTCAACGTCCGAAGATTTTGTGTAATCTCCCTTGTACCAATCTTTGACCAACTGCTTAGCAGCTTCTTGAGCCTCGGCTTTTGTTTTGTAGTTTCCATACTTTGGGTATTGACCAACTCTACGCGCATTGATAACAAAGTAGTCTCTGAATTTATATACGGCTAAAGGTTTCATTTTGTTGCTTCCAATCTATAAAAAAGTCTTAATAACTCATTTAATATATGATCTGGAAGGACTTTTTACAAGGACTGTTTTAAAAAAGTGGTTACAAAGTGGTTACAATTAACAATTTATTACCGTACAGAAATTGAGATGTAACTGATAAAAGTAAATAAAAACAGAGGGATATAAACGAATGCGGGTGTGGCGGAATTGGTAGACGCACTAGATTTAGGTTCTAGCGATAGTGGTATATCTGGGTATAAATAGGCATAAATTAGTAGGTTTAGACAGAGCTAGACAGAGCTAGGTATCACCAGAAGTGGTTACAAAGTGGTTACACGATTCGGCTTTCCATAAGATCACTTATAAGATTTCATCAGAGACTTTTTCTTTGAACCGATTTCAACCTTCTTGCCCGTCTTCTGTGCTTCCTTTTTTGCAGCGGCTTTACCTGACTTACTGTAGCTAAAATGTTTGTTACCTACCTTCGGCATTACTGAATTCCTTCCATTCGGTTAACTAAACGATCAGCCCGATTTTTAACTTGGACGTACCACTTTGAGTTCTTCATCTGCTTTGCCGCTTCCTTCCAATCTCGATTGTCAACGGCCTGCTTCATCATCTTAAATTTGGACAATCTGGGCCTCCCCATATTGAACATCATATTAGCAATAATCTGTTGTGCCTCTTCTGGAAGTTCCGAAAAATACGGGTACAATTTCTCACACTCTTCGATCATAATTTTGACATCTTTTTCGAACAGTTCATTGACCCTTTCGTCGGAGATTTCTTCACCAAAATCCATATCAAATTCTGGCTCACCATCGACACACAAGTGACCGATTCCACAAGTCTTCAAACCAAGCGAATCTTTATAGATTTCATGCTCTACACCCTCATCAATTTTCAGTTGCTCACGCAGCTTATCTATGTCCATAATTTATCCTTTCCTTTGCCGTATTTTTTCGAAGGCTCTATGCCCAAACCAAAAGCTAATAATTCCACTAAAAAGAATTTGAGTATCCTGATCCCAGATAATCGGCATCGCGTCATTCAATGTTTGGCCTGCCTTCATTGCCGTAACCAGGGCGGTGATCTTTACTGTGAGAAATATGCCTACGAACAAGTAGGTTACGATTGGTCTGACTGACCCTGATAGGGCAGCTGCAAAGGTAGACTTGCTGACTGCCGCTGCCTGACTTTTATGAATTCCTTCAATTTCAGCGATGTCGCTTTTAGACCTTAACTCATCTATCTTGAGTTCTGATAATTGTGCCGCATAACGAGCCTTTGCCTGGAGCATTGCCAACTCTTGTTTGTCAGCTTGTCTCTGTTTGAAGAGATCAATGACACTCGGAATTATACTTGTGCCAAACCCTAATGCAGATCCTAAAAGTGATAACATTTTTACTTCCCGTTTCGAGTTGCCCAGCTAGTAAATCCCATATAGGCACCCACAACTGAACAGAGTGAAATGTAAAATAAATCTGAAATACTGGTGAGCAATTCTATTCTCTCGTCTGAGACAAATGGCATGAAAAGAAGCAAGGTATAAATTGCGATTGCTATTAATGAATACCTAGCAAGTCTTAATTGAGCCAGATGTTTTCGGCTCTGATCTTCGAACTCACGGATCTCCTTGGACTTATTCACTTCATCATCACTGACACATCCGTCTCCGTCCAGATCATAGGGATTGAGCATACTATCTTCTTGTAATTTTTTAGCCATTTTCTTTGTACTCATTAATGATTTCTGTTATTGCTTTTCTGGTGGGAGAAGGGTTCACTTTACATGAATATTCTACCTGGCAACTACTGGTAGGTGAGTACTCAATTATGGCCGTTTCAACGGTGTTTTTGGAGCCGTAGTATATACATAATACATCTCTCGTTTGATGCGCTCCAGGGTTCCTAATTAGGACTGCTACACGGTGTAATCTACAGATAGTATTTTCATCTACTGTCGATGATTTTGAGGCCGTAGGCAAGACCAATGAGTAGACCCACACCCACAACACCAACGACAGTGAGTACCACAATAAATTGTATTTTTTCAATCCTTGCTTCACGATCAAACTTTTCCTTTTTCCTAGCAATTCTGATCTGTCGTTCCGTTTCTAAAAGTGCGTTCCAGCCCTTCTGACCTAACCCAAGTGTCCAGATAATATGATGTTGCAATTCATCTCTTTGCTTCTCAATAGTTGCCTTATGTTGAACCAACTGGAAGGCTTCCTCTTGAATAGATTTTCCTTTTTTCAGTCTAGTTAAGAGGGTAGGGTTTTTTAGTTTTTTATGCTGATGTTCAAGGTCAGCGCAGGCACCCATCCATTTGCCTATCTGGAGTGAAACATCCTCAAATTCTTTCCCTGCGTTTACTAACTTTTTTACGATCTGAAATGAACTCGTCACCGCAGCGAATAATGTCATTGGATCCATAATATCACCTAGTAAATCGGCAGCCTCTGAGGCTCGGTAATATATGTCCGATTAATAAATTTTAAGTTTGTTTAGAGTTGGAGTGCCACAGTTAAAAGAATAATAATAGTTGTAGCAAAAGCAGCAATAAGGATACCTTCAATGCGCTTAATGCGATTAAAAAGATCCTTGAACTGAATACTTGTTTCAGTTTCGAGGCGATGAGAACGTGTATCAAGTTGATGAATTTGTTCTGTTACAGAGGTAAGAGTTGGCTTACTCATCCTTCGGCCAATCATATATTGGAGCGTTGCCAGTAGGGTTTCCATCACTATCGACTGGAGTATCAAACAATGCTTTAAAAGCGGATAAATTAGAACACCCATTTATTTTATCTTCAATCGTTTTTGATGCCGTTCTGACCTTCGTTCTGTAGGTAGAAGTCGCACTAGGGATAGCCGTTCCAGCTTCTGCTTTTCTGGTGACATACCAATCTGTTGATTGAAGATTTCCGTTTGCTGACTCTTTTGTTTTGCGAACCCAAATTGTTTTTAATCCTTCATTAATAACTTGGTTACCATCTTCATCTTTTAATTTATTTCCAGAACCATCTACTGCATCTTCGTCTGATAACTTTCTTTCAATAAGAGTTTTACCATCTGCTGACCAACCCCAATAGAATTTATTGTCATAAGGTGCAGGGTCATCTGTCCAAGTTAAACCTTTTGCTTTCTTTGTAGAATCATCCCAAGACATCCAATTATACGGATGCGTAAAGCCATCATCATCCTTCCAAGGTCTGCCACCTGATATAGTTCTCGATTTATATTTCCAAACCATGTTTATCTCCTATCTTGCATTGGCATATTTGAAAGGCATTTCAGCAAAGGCCATGTATATATATGTGCTATTATTTGTATTTGCATTTCCATTTGTTCCAGTCCGTAACTTAAAACCATTAGATACGAAATCTGTTACTATTCCCTCACCTGTTGAATCTGCATCAGTCAAATTTGCATATAATACTTGATTATTAGGGTTATTTGGATTTCTTTTAGCATCATTCATTACCCACTGATTAGTATCATTTGTTCGTTTCCACATTAGCCATGCAGGACGAAAACCAGTAAAAACAAATGGACCATCAAAATCTCCAGATGCATCTCCGTTTCCAGCAAATTCTCCAAACTTTGAATAGCCTTCAACATTTGAAAAACAAAACGCAATATATTCATGTGTATTTGTATTTGTTCCAGATGACGTATTTACTGTGAATACGCTACTTGTGGGTTCTGTGTCATTCATCATACTACTTGATGTTCCTGCCGCATTATCTAAATCAAAATAAATAGATTTTCCTGCTCCCATATTTGGCGAATCCACATATATTGACCAGTTACCATAATCTGCAACAGTCCGTCTTTTAATCCAAATTGTGTTTGGTTTTACTCCTAAACCATGAGCAATCGTAGTTGCTGAACCAGTACCAGTATAGGTCACAATACTAAACCCTGCCGTTGTGTTTACTGAGTACACACTATCTGTTGAACCTACACCAGTTGCACTTGCGTCATTTGTAGTTGTACCGTTTCCTGCTAACCAATTCCACGCAACATACTTCTCATTTAGGTCGTTGGTTTCACCACCACTTCCATGTACTGTAAAACCATCACTGTCTAATGAAATTAAAGAATTAGCAGTTCCAGCAGTGTCACCAGTATTTGCATTTGGTTTAAGATATTTTGAACCACTTGCTCCTGCTGAATATGGGCCACCATACGTTAAAGCATTATATAGTCTGTGGTTTACAGCATAGTCACGATTTTTTAACCATACCAAATCTGGTTGAAAGCCAACACCAGTAATTGCATTTGTTGAATCATCACCAGTATATAACACTGTATTAAAATAGTCTGATGGTTGTTTTCCATTCAGTGGACTTATTGTTGGTTCTGGCAAATTTGCTGTGCATAAAGCGAGATAACCAGCAGGAGGTGTATAATAAAAATCTCCCCTGCCATTTTGGTCTGAGTTATTCTGTGCTGTTTTTGCTCCTGCGAAAGAACTGTCTTGCCCAAAATTCACAGTTAAATTTGCTCCGTTCGCTAGAAATGATGGATACATCGTTGTTCCTGCTGTAAATGTTTCCAATTCATTTGTGCCAGAAGCAGGATTTCCTGCTGAACCACCAGAATTATTAACCCATGTATTATTTATACCTAGCCAAAATTTTCCTGCGTCAATGTCGATTGCTACTTGCAGTATATCACTTGTGTCAAAACTTGGGTCACCATTGATATCTCTTTTAGTGCCAAAATCATAAACTTTCAGTGGGTCTTCAGAATGTGCCAATAAACTATCTGCAATAGTAGTAGCAAAAGTTGTTCCATTAATAAACTCACCAGTTGCCCATCCTGCCTGCCATCTAGTCTGGTCACTATTCGCTACCTCATAATACCACTTGCCACTTGTAGCCCCAAAAGTTCCACGAACTGTAGGCCAACTATCAGTGGTATTTGTAATATTTGTATTTCCTTCTGCAAGTGCTATGTCACTAACATCCGTCAAAGCATTTATAATACAAAAATTATTAGTGGGTGAGTCAGGAATATTTGAATCATCTGCTCCCAATCCTGACGATGTAAAATGATTGTCCTCACCAGAACTATCTGCTCCAATCGTTGATGCTGATGCCGTACCAGTTCCAGTTTGGTCAAACTTCATATAAAAACCATTTGTGCCATACGTCACTCCAGTTACCTCTTTTGGAATCCAAACACCTTCTTTTGTTTCTCCAAACGTATCTGCCGTTAATTGTGTGCCATCTATAAAATGCATCTCTGCTAAATAACCATCAAAATATGTTGTTGCGTAAGGTCTTTTGCCAATAGCATTATTAACTGACACTGTGTTAAATTGACTATCTCTGTCAACAAATGTTTCATCTTGGTCAAATGCCGTCTGTAATGTTCCATTTATATACATTTTAACTCTATTGCTATTTGAGGCTTGAGATAAATCAACCGCAACAACAATGTGATACCATGCACTTAAGTCTCGCAATAATGCAGTTGTCGCTTTAAACAAATCATCTCCAGAAGTTTCTTCTTTAAATCTAAGCGAGCCGTTAGATCGGACTTCTATTGCGCCATTATTAGAGCCACTTGGGCCAACACCAAAAATTACACCGTTAGCTATTTTTGTTCTTTTAACCCAAACTGCTAGTGTAAAAATTTTTCTATTTCCAGTGCCTGATGGTGTTCTGGTAAGACACTCAGAACTTGATGATTCAAAACGGCATGAGGAATTTATCTCATGCGGATAGAAACCAGAGTCGGTAAACCATTTCTCTGAGGAAAAGTTAACCATTATGAAAAAGCCTTTGAAGGACTGCCAAGTAAGACGCTGTTGTCTGCCTTTATAAAATAAGGAACAACATCATACTGATTGTTTGTTGAAGATAAAGTTAAACCGCCACCATTAATGCTTTCATAATCACCATGTAGTGAAACTGTGCCTGCCGAAGATGAACTTGGCTGAATGAATACAATCACTCCAGTTTGACCAATCTGTGATGCCTCTGTTGTCGGAGCCGCTAAAGTGTTAGAGCCACTCGCCAGGGTAATTATAAAATTCTGGTATGTGTCATAATCAAGCACACCACTTGTTGCAGATAAAGCAGCCGTGTAAGTGCTAGGTAATTGTGCTTTTGTAAATGTATTCTGTTCATCCGTTTTAACAACGGCAGCCTCTAAACTTACCGCACCACTTGATACTGTAAAATCAGCAGATGCAAAAGAAGCTATACCTTTGGCTGATGTAGATGCGTCTGTTCCATTAATTGTAACAGTATCAGTTGCACCTACAACAGTTGAAATACCAGTTCCACCAGCTATATCTAGCGTATTGCCATGTGATAAAGTTTGATCTGATCCACTGTCTGCCGTTAATGTTAGTTCAGTTTGCGCTCCAGTTGCACCCGTTGCGCCCGTGGCCCCCGTAGCCCCCGTAGATCCCGTGGCCCCAGTATCACCTTTTAGACCCGTCATTGTAAAATGGACGGAGAGGATATCACCAGCCGTGAATGTATTGTTCGATACTAAATGCGTAACCGCTAGTTTGACATAACCACTTGCATCGGTGCTTGCTCCACTAATCTTAAATCTTGCGTAAGTCGTTGGATCATCAGTATCGACTATATGAAGATATCCTCTGATCGTAGACGTAGAGTCATCCCAAGTTAATAAATCGGCAGAGACATCAACTCCATTGGAGTCATTGTCATCAATGTAAATAGCCGTTGCTGACGCATAGGTTCCGTTATTAAATCTTATTTCTCCAGATCCAGGGTCTGCATCTGACGTACCATTATCGAATGTATAGGTATAGCCGGGAACGGCACCATCATTACCAGATGGAGTAAAGTGAACGGACAGTTCATCAGCAGCTGAAAAGGTATTGTTCGAGACAACATGACTAACTGCTAATTTATTATATCCAGATGCGTCTGTAGCTGCTCCGTTGATCTTGAATTTTGCATAAGTAGTCTTGTCGTTGATATCAACAATCTGCAAATATCCCTTTGTACCAGCCGTACTGTCATCCCATGTAATTGTGTCAGCTTGTGTAGAAACACCGTGCTGGTCTGCATCATCAATATAGATTGCAGTCACACTAGAATATGTGCCGTTATTGAAAGATATCTCACCAGCCCCTGGATCGGCATCACTTGTGCCAGTGTCGAATTTATAGAAATAGCCTGGAGAAACTCCATCTTCGCCACTTGCTGCAAAACTTACCCAGACTTTATCATCCGCTGCAAGAGTTCCAGAACCATCGATATAAGTCAGATTAACTTTCGTATATCCACTAGCATCAACCAAAGCCGAAGATATTTTAAATGTATGCCATGTATCCAACACCCCAGCCTTCGTTAATCTAATACGGCCTCTGTTCGTAGGGTTCGCGGAAACATCATCCCAAGACTGCACCCAAGCTGAAACATCTGTTCCGTTGTATTCCAAATCATCAATATACGCGATTGTCGCTGAAGCTATTGTAGCATGGTTGAGTCGAAGGTAACCGCTACCAGGATCGGAATCCGTGGTTGAAGTGCTGAACTTAAACATCGCTGCATCACCACCAGCTGGTAGAAAATCTGCGATTGTTGTGAGGTCACCAGAACTATCAAACCCAAGTGTCTTACTTGCTCTAGTTGAAGCATTGTCCACAAATTCAGATGATGAAATCTCATTTGTCTTTGACACTTTAAATGTTCTACCTAATGTTTCATCGTGCTGATGCACCATAAATGTCAGCTTATCTAATGCGTCTTCAAATGAAGCAGCAGGGAAGGGATCGTTTGCAACAAGATCCAACCCTTGTGTCATCGGTTGTTCTCTGAGAAGAATAACTGTTTCGCCTGATGCTGGTCTATAGTCCGTTGCGGAGTAATGATCGTCTGAAGAGGT
>VTLG01000407.1_pt1 | contig 11003 bp, 12 predicted proteins | sample 4694571 | NCBI WGS metagenome assembly VTLG01 (sample SAMN12604809, study PRJNA352737) | marine metagenome | biome: ENVO:00000447; feature: ENVO:00000209|ENVO:00000569|ENVO:01000036; material: ENVO:00002151; isolation source: viral sequences binned using virsorter ... | reverse complement strand
ACTAAAGACGCATTGATGGCTGCTATGGACAAAGCAATGAAGGGAATGAAGAAAAAAGACCTTCAAGCTGCATACGGTTCCATGATGAAGGTGGGTCAGCAAGACGAAGAGACAAAACAAGAGTTAAAAGCTCTTGAAGATGCGAGAACAGAAATTGAAGAGAAAATCAAATCTATCTCCATTAAAGAAGACGTTGAAGCTCTTACAGAGGGTGAAGATTTTTCTGAAGAGTTTAAGAAAAAGGCAGCAACCGTTTTTGAAGCTGCTGTTAAATCTAAGATGCGTTCAGAAGTAGAACGTATTATAGAGGCTGTAAATAGTGAAAAAGAAGTAGAAGTTGAAACTTTCAAAGATGAACTTACTGAGAAAGTCGATACTTACCTCAACTATGTTGTAGATGAATGGACTAAAGAGAACGAGTTGGCAATCGAGCGTGGATTAAAGGGCGAGATTGCAGAAGACTTTATCTCTGGACTGAAACAGTTGTTTGAAGATCACTATATTGACGTTCCAGACGAAAAATATGACGTTCTGGAAGCACAATCAGAAAAGATTGCTGAGTTGGAAGAAAAGATCAACGAAGAAATCCAAAAGAATGTTGACATTTCTCAACAAAACTCTGGATTGGTTCGTGAGCAAGTTATCGCTCAAGTATCAGAAGACTTAGCAGACACAGAGATTGAAAAGTTCAAGTCACTCACAGAAGATGTAGATTTTGTAGATGAAGAGTCTTTCAAAGAAAAACTCTCCACTCTCAAGGAAAGTTATTTCCCTAAAGTTTCTACAGCTACTGATAGTACAGGAACTAGTTTTGATGATGAAGATGGTGGCACCGCACAGGACGTTGATACGACAGATAGTATGCGAAAGTATATGTCTGCTATCAGTCGTGATCATAAGGCGAGTGCATAAATTATAACAGATGTAAATAAAAAAAGGAGAAACAAATGTTTCAGACAGAACATCTACAAGAAAAGTGGCAGCCAGTCCTAGAACACCCCGATTTGGAAAAAATCGGTGATTCTTACAAGCGGGCTGTTACTACTCTCATCTTGGAAAACCAAGAAAAGGCAATGAGAGAAGACGCAAGTTTTCTTTCAGAAGCTGCACCAGTAAACAGCACAGGTGGTCAGATTTCAAATTGGGATCCAATTTTGATTTCACTCGTTCGCCGTGCAATGCCTAACCTCATCGCTTATGACGTATGCGGTGTTCAACCAATGACAGGCCCCACGGGCTTGATCTTTGCAATGCGAGCAAAGTTTGCATCTTCCGATGGTGCAGAGGCTCTCGTTGATGAAGCAAACACAGGGTTCTCTAACGATGACGCTGCTGGTGATTTGACTTCTTCTGCAATGACAGGAACCAATCCTAAACTTCTGAACGATAGTCCTGCTGGAACTTACACAAGTCCTACAGGTATGACTACTGCTCAAGGTGAAGCATTGGGTGATGCAGCTGCTAACTCTTTCGCAGAGATGGCATTCAGCATCGAAAAAACAACGGTTACAGCAGTTACACGTGCCCTCAAAGCTGAGTACACAATGGAACTTGCTCAAGACCTCAAAGCAATTCATGGTTTGGATGCAGAGACAGAACTCTCTAACATTCTTTCCACAGAAATTCTTGCTGAGATCAACCGTGAAGTTGTTCGTTCCTTGTATGTAACAGCGGTTGCTGGTGCTCAAGTTAACACAACGACTGCTGGTACTTTTGACCTTGACACAGACTCTAACGGACGTTGGAGTGTTGAGAAGTTTAAAGGTTTGATGTTCCAGATCGAGCGTGATGCCAATGCTATTGGTCAACAGACTCGTAGGGGTAAAGGTAATATGTTGATTTGTTCAGCAGACGTTGCCTCCGCTCTTCAGATGGCTGGTGTGCTTGATTACACTCCTGCTCTTAACAACAACCTTAACGTAGACGATACATCCACCACATTCGCTGGTGTGATGAATGGTCGTTATAAGGTATATGTCGATCCTTATTCTGCCAACGTAGCTGCTTCTCAGTACTATGTTGCTGGTTATAAGGGTACATCTCCTTATGATGCTGGTTTCTTCTACTGCCCATACGTTCCACTACAGATGGTTCGTGCGGTTGGTGAGAACACCTTCCAACCTAAGATTGGTTTCAAGACTCGTTACGGAATGGCCGCAAATCCATTTGCTGCTGCCGGTGCGAGTGCTGATGGTTTCCCTGCTTCTGGTCTTAATTCAGATGCTTCCTTGGATGCCAACACCAACTCTTACTATCGTAGGGTTAAAGTTAACAATCTTATGTAATAATAAGAAGAAACTTAACTACAAACTTAAAGGGGGTTCCTATTCGGAACCCTCTTTTTTTTATAAATATAGGTGAACGGAGAATAAATTATGGTGGTAGAAATATTAGCAGGAATAGCTCTTGCAAAATCAGCAGTTAGTGGTATCAAAGGTGCTATAGATACCGCTAAAGATGTGAATGATATTGCACACCATATTGATAATCTTTTTAAAGGTCAAGACCAAATTAAGAAAAAGGTTGCAAAAGAGAAAAGAAAAAAACCTAAAAGTAAAATGCGTTCTATGTTCACTAAAATAATGAAAGAAGATGAAGAAGATGATCTCAGCGTTGGTGCTGTTGCAACAATGGTATTAGAGCAAAAGAAAATGGATAGAGAAATTTTGAATATGGGGATTCGGATTGATAATAAATTTGGCTGGGGCACGTGGGATGAGATACTAAAAACAAGAGAAAGACTAATTGAAGAACACAAGGCAAAGGTTGCCAAACAAAAGAAAAGAGATAGGATACACGCTAAAGAATCAAATGTATTTTGGGGTAATGTTTGGTCATGGACATGGCAAATTAATGTAGTGGTTGGTTTTATTTTATTAATGTGGTATTGGTTAGCTTCTCAAAGTAAAGGTCAGATACCATTTTTGTGGTAGATATTGGAGAAAATTTTGCATAAGTACGAAATAGGAATCTACAATAGAGTTATAAGAGAAAAGGTTAGAGATGGCGAAGTAGTTGGCCAAGAAGAATCTAAGTGGGAAGATGTTCATTATTTTGACATTGAAGCAAAAAACGAAATAGAAGCTGAAAAAAAGATTAGAATGGAATACTCAAAACTACTAGGTTTTGAAATTGATTGCATCAATAAATATCGTGACTAAATAGTAGTATGGCAACAGTACAAACACAACCAGATAAACTAGACTATGCAAGTCCAACTCAATTTAGGTTTGGTATTCACCAACTTCCGAAGGTGGAGTTTTTTGCCGTTTCTGCAACAATACCAGCTATTGCTTTAAGTGATGTTTTAGTTCCCACACCATTTAAATCTATTCCTATGATGGGCGATCAGCTTACATTCGATAATCTAAGTGTAAGTTTTATTGTTGATGAGTTTCTAGAGAACTATCTTAGTATTCATGAATGGATGACTGCGATAGGATTTCCAAAAAATAGAAAACAATTTTCAGATTTTAAAACAAATATCTCAAATACTCCATCAACTGCTAGAAGTGCAGCAAGTACGAGTACAGATATTGGAGATGTAAAAGCAGCATCTCCAAACAATGCATTATTCTCTGATGCAACACTAACAATTCTATCGAATAAAAATAATCCTATTGTAAATGTTTTCTTTCGAGATTTATATCCTGTAGCCATGACTGCATTAGATTATAACCAACAAGCAACAGACGTTGAGTATATCACAGCGTCAATAGACTTTGCGTATCAGATTTATGAAATTGAAGCAATTAGTTAGTATAAATAGAAACGAGCAGAGATTTGATAGACTTTAACATATCAAATCTTTAGACTTAAATTCTGGTGACAACTCGGCAGCCTCATCAGGGTCAATATAGTAAAAGAGAGTAATCAAACTCTGCTCAACTTTTTTGAAGAAAGTATATTATGACATTAGAAGAATTGAAACAAGAATCCTACAAAGACCTTCCTGTAAAAAACGTAGAAAACATAGACCAAGAATCCTTTTACAATCAAGAAATAAAAGCTAAGTGGTTAGACTATAAATCAAGGTTTGAACTTTTACTTGCAAGAAGTAAAGGTGACTATCAAGTATTGTATCGTGAGAAATGGGAATACTATGGTGGTAAGTCAGAAGCAAAAATATATGCATCAAAACCCTTTGACCTTAAAGTTTTAAAAACCGATCTACAAATTTATATCTCATCAGATAGTGATGTCATAGAGCTATCAAATAAAATTGCTTATCTAGAAACAACCATAAAATTTATAGACGGTGTAATTAAGTCTATAGACAATCGTGGATGGGATATCAAACACGCCATATCATGGAAACAATTTGAAGCTGGAATGATGTAAATGGACGTTCAAGATTATATAAAAGTCTATGAGGATATTGTAGATAATAGTTTATGTAATGATCTTATGAATTTTAAACACGACTTCAAACCATCAACTTTTGCTGGTCATGATAAAGTTCATGAAGATTCAAAAAATCGTGTTGTAATGGATGACGTTTGGATTAAGAAGAATAGTATTTTTTACAATTCTTTAAAAGCTTGTTTTGCAAAAGCAGTTAGACAATATGAATATGAGTTTCCTCTTTTTATGTGTGAACATACTACTGATTTTAGAATTAACAAATATGGTAGTGGTGGATTTATGTCAGAACACGTTGACAATATTCATCACAGCCACGGACAGAAGTGGGGATATCCTCACGTATCTGCTTTACTTTATTTAAATGATGATTATGAAGGAGGAGAGTTTGTTGTTGCTAAAAAAGAAATAAAACCAAACAAAGGTTCTGCAATAATATTTCCTTCTAACTTTATGTATCCTCATCAAGCAAAAAAAGTAATAAGTGGAATTAGGTGGAGTGTAGTAGCATGGCTGATGTAAAAACTTATAAGTGTTTTCCAACGCTAATTCATGAATTTGTTTTAGATATTCCAAATGATGATAAAACTCTGATGACAAAATATATTGAAACTTTTAAAGGTGTTGATCTTTTAACTCACACCGAAGATGATTTGCATACAATGTCATACTTTAAAAATTTAAAAGAAAATATTTTAAATTTAAATAAAACCATATTAGATGATCTTAAATATGAATATGAAGATTTATTATTAACTGGTATGTGGGCAAATAATATGTCATCTGGTGGTAGTCATCCACCACACACTCATTCAAATAATTTTCTGTCTGGTGTGTTTTATTTAAAAACAGATACAGCTTCTGCACAAATACTTTTTTATGATCCTAGACCACAAGCTAATGTTATAGTTCCTCGTAGAAAAGAAAATATTTGGGAAAATTCAAATGTAGTTATGTTTACCCCTACAGAAAATACTGGTATTATATTTCCATCATGGTTGCAACATTTTGTTCCAACAAGTAATGGTGAGAGAATAAGTATCTCTTGGAATATATTAATCAAAGGTCATTACGGCGAACCAAATTCTTTACAAAATGCTTATATCTAAGAAAAACGAAGTATATCTTACACTATCTGATTTGACATCATCAGAGAATCAAGAGTTAACAGACTTCTTTACGTTTGAAGTGCCAGGCGCAAAGTTTATGCCCATGTATCGTAATCGTATTTGGGATGGAAAAATACGTTTGTTTTCTCCAGCAAGTGGTGAAATTTATTTAGGGTTATTACCATATATTATTGAATATTGCAAGAACAATAATGTTAAATATACTATAGAAGAAGGAGTTAAAGATGAGCGGGATATTGTGGGCAAGGTTGTTAGAGGATTTATCAAAAGTCTCAAACCAAAAAGTAAAGGAAAGTCACTCAAAGTACGAGACTATCAAATTGAAGCTGTACGGTTGGCCATTGCCAGAAATAGGGCTCTTCTTGTTTCTCCTACTGCTAGTGGTAAGTCACTTATAATATATGCATTAGTTCGATACTACCAAATGGCCGGCCATAGAACTTTAATTCTTGTTCCTACTACATCATTAGTCGAACAGATGTATACAGATTTTGAAGACTACGGTTGGTCATCTGGCACATATTGTCAGAAAATATATCAAGGTTATACAACAAAGATAGAAAAGGATGTTGTGATATCTACTTGGCAGTCTATCTATAAAATGCCAAGAAAATATTTTGAACAGTTTGGTTGTGTGATAGGCGATGAAGCCCATATGTTTAAGGCAAAGTCTCTTACTGGTATAATGACTAAGTTACATCAATGTAAGTATAGATTTGGTCTTACAGGGACGTTAGATGGGTCACAGACGCACAAACTTGTACTAGAGGGACTATTTGGTGCAGTTGAAAAAGTTGTAAGTACAAAAGAACTTATAGATAAGAATACTCTTGCTAACTTGAAGATAAAATGTATTGTATTAAAACATCCAACAAAAAAAGAAAGGATGGATTATGCTGAGGAAATTAATTACATCGTGGCAAAAGAATCCAGAAATAATTTTATTTTGGAGCTTTGTAACAATATTGGGGGTAACACTCTATGCTTGTACCAGTTAGTAGAAAAACACGGTAAGATATTATATGAGGGAATGAAAGGAAGTGAAAATGTTTATTTTGTATATGGTGGAACGGATACTGAACAAAGGGAAAGAATACGTGGATTGGTTGAGGGTCACAACAACTCTACAACAATTGCAAGCTATGGTACTTTTAGCACTGGTATTAATATCCGTAATATTAATAACATCGTGCTCGCAAGTCCAAGTAAGTCAAAAATCAGAGTCTTGCAATCAATTGGGAGAGGCTTGCGTACATCATCAACTAAGGATTCCATTTTAATATTTGATGTCGCAGATGACATCTCATATAAAGAAAGACGTAATTTTACATTAAACCACTTTTTTGAAAGAATAAATATATACAACGAAGAACAGTTTAATTACGAAATTAGTAAGGTAAAAATCAAATGAACGATATTTCATATACAGTTCTAAAATTAGCTAACGGAGAGGATATAATCTGTGAAGTAGATTTTGAGCAATATAATGTGAAGGCAGACTTGCCACAACGTATCTATGAAATACAAAATCCACTACTCATAACTCATACTAAAGAAATGAGCCCAGAGGGTATACGTGAAGGATTGAGTTTATCACGATGGTTTCAACCATTTACAGAACAAAAATATTTTTCCATTCCTGCCACAACAGTTGTAACTTCTGCTGAAGCCTCTCCCGGCCTCGCAAAGTATTACGAGTATGTTCTTAAAAGAATAGGCGATGATTATGAAGAAATTAATCATGAAAAAGAACTAGATGATTATACTAATGATGAGATATACGATGAGCTCTTAGAAGAAAAAGAGTCACCAAGTAAACTAATTCATTAACGGTTCCACATAACCTATTATACACATAAAATAAGATATGTCAAGTCTCTTTGGGGTATTGACATATTACCCTCAGTATAGTATAGTAAGTAAATATATTGGGAGTACCTTATGAAGAAAAATAAAAAGCAAAAGCCGCATTACGTAGATAATAAGAAGTTCTTACAAGCAATGATAGACTGGCGTGAAACATGGCCAAGTGAAGAAGAAATTCCACCAGTGACAAACTATATCGGTGAGTGTTTTCTCAAGATAGCAACACACTTATCTTATAGGCCAAACTTTATTAACTACACTTATAGAGATGAAATGATTTCAGATGGAATTGAAAACTGTTTACAGTATGTAAAGAATTTTAATCCAGAAAAATCCTCTAATCCTTTTGCATACTTTACACAAATAATCTACTATGCATTTTTGCGTAGAATACAAAAAGAGAAGAAACAAACTCACGTAAGAAATAAAATAATTGAGAAATCTAATTATGATGCCTTTACTACAATGGAAGGTGATGAGGGTTCTTATAGTGTTTCTGGTTTTGATCCTCACATAATGCTTCCAGACGAGGATGTATATAAACCTAAAAAGAAAGACACTAAACCAGCAAAAGGTTTAGAGAAGTTCATGGAGACAGATACTTGAAAGTAGCCATTATTACTGATACTCATTTTGGTGCAAGAAACGACAATCTAAATTTTAACGAATACTTTTTCAAGTTCTATGACAATTTATTTTTCCCTACTCTAAAAGAAAGAGGTATTACAACGTGTATCCACATGGGTGATGTTGTAGATAGGCGTAAGTATATCAGTTATAGAATTGCAAATGACTTGCGTGAAAGATTTATAAATCGTTTCAAAGAGATGGGTATTGACCTTCACATTATAATCGGTAATCATGATACCTATTATAAGAATACAAATGAGATAAACTCTATGGAAGAGCTTGTTGGTTCTGATAGATTTAAAATATATACAGGCCCAGAGGTTGTAGAGTTTGATGATACACCTATTCTCTTTATGCCTTGGATTAATTCAAACAACTACGAGGTTTCAATGAATGCTCTGAATACTGCAAATGCAGATATTCTTATGGGACATCTTGAGGTCAGTGGTTTTGAAATGTACAAGGGCCATAAGTCAGAGGGTAAGTTTGAGAAGAAACTCTTTCGTAGATTTGAAACTGTATTCAGTGGTCACTTTCATCACAAGTCAGATGATGGACAAATCTTTTATCTTGGAACACCCTATGAATTATTCTGGAATGATTTTCAAGACCCTAAAGGTTTTCATATCTTTGATACCGGCACAAGAGAACTTGAGCGTATTGTAAATCCATACACTCTATTTGAAAAGATTTACTATGATGATACAGAACACGATTACACTAAGCACGATGTATCCAAGTACAAAGAGAAGTATGTAAAACTCATAGTGGTAAATAAGAAAGACTTGTATCAGTTTGATTTGTTTACTGACAGACTTCTAATGGCTGATGCACACGAAGTGAAGATCATTGAGGATTTCTCAGAGTTAGATGCAAAGAATGTGTCAGATGAAATTGTAGAGAATACAGAAGATACCATGACACTACTTGAGAGATATATTGATGAACTAGATATTACACTAGATAAGAAGAGACTCAAAAACACAATGAAGTCTTTATATAATGAGGCACAGGATTTGGAACTTTGATAATTTTTAAGTATGTGAAATGGAAAAATTTCCTTTCAACTGGTAATCAATTTACCGAAATACAACTAGACAGAAATAATACAACACTGATAATTGGAGAGAATGGGGCTGGTAAGTCTACCATTCTTGATGCGTTATGCTTTGGTTTATTCGGTAAACCATTTCGTAGTATCAATAAAGCACAACTAATTAATACCGTTAATGGTGGTAGTTGTGAAGTTGAAGTTAGTTTTAAGATTGGTACAAAAACATTTAAGGTAATTCGTGGCATCAAACCAAATACTTTTGAGATTTACATCAACGGTAAGATGTACAATCAAGATGCAAACGCAAGAGACTATCAGAAGTATCTTGAACAGCAGATACTTAAACTGAACTATCGTAGTTTTACACAGGTTGTTATTCTTGGTAGTTCTACATTCATTCCCTTTATGCAACTCAAGGCTCGTCATCGTAGAGAAGTTGTCGAGGAGATTTTAGATATTCAGATATTCTCTCTGATGAATATGCTTCTCAAACAGAAACTAAAAGGCATCACAGAAGACCAGAGAGATGTAAGTTATAATTTAGATTTAACATCTGAAAAGATAGAGTTGCAGAACAAGTATATTGAAAGTGTAAAAAAGAATAAGAATAAATTGATTGAAGAAAAGTCTACTCTTATTAATGGTAATGAAGAAGAAGCACACACTAGACAAAGTAAGATAGATGAATTACAAAAACTTAATGAAGATTTAGGTTTAAATACTACGCACTCTGATGAGAATAGTAAAAAGGTACAGAAGTTAAAAGGCCTTGATGCAACTCTAAAAGAGAAGCGTTCTTCTATAAAGAAGTATATAAATTTCTTTAAAAATAATGATGATTGTCCTACGTGTGAGCAACATATTGATGAGACATTTAAAGAGAACATGATTGTAAAAAAACAAGCAGAATATGATAAGTTCAATAAGGGAGTAGAAGACTTAAACGAAGAACTCAAACAATCTGAAGATTTACAATCAGCCATCAATGATTATATTAAAAAGATACGAGAGAATGATGCTGAGATAGGAAAACTAACTTACTCTATCAAAGAACTTGAGAAGTTTAATAAGACACTACAATTAGAAATTGATGAGTTAGAGTCTGGTGAACTTAGTAAAGATGATATGAGTAAGTTAACCAAACTCAAAAAGTCCTTGAAGTCATACAACGAACAAAAGATAAAATTGCAAGAAGATAAATCTTATGCAGAGGCAGCTCGTAGTATGTTGATGGATACTGGTATCAAGACCAAGATTATCAAGCAGTATCTACCTATCATGAACAAACTGATAAACACATATCTTACTGCAATGGAGTTCTATGTAAACTTTACATTGAATGAGAACTTTGAGGAAACAATCAAGTCTCGACACAGAGATGAGTTTACCTATGCCTCTTTCAGTGAAGGTGAGAAGATGCGTATTGATCTCGCACTACTCTTTACGTGGAGAGCAGTCGCAAAGATGAAGAACAGTACAAACACTAATCTACTAATACTGGATGAGATATTTGATAGCTCTCTCGACTCAACAGGAACAGATGAGTTTCTCAAGATACTCAATACTCTAGATGGTGAGAACGTATTTGTGATTAGTCATAAACAGGATGTGCTTGTAGACAAGTTTAGAAGTACAATACGATTTGAGAAGGTAAAGAACTTTAGTCATGTGGCAGAATAATGGGTAAGAGGTCAGACTTTGAAAGAAAACCTAGAGACTTCTATCCTACACCGATAGAAGCTGTGTATCCTCTTTTAGAACATCTAGAGGAAAACTTTCTATTTGCTGAACCTTGTGCTGGTGATGGTGCATTAATCAATCATTTGGAAACAAAAGGTGTTTGCACTTGGGCAAGTGATATTGAACCACAGGCAGAGGGAATCTATGCATATAACTATGATCAACTTACATCAGAAGAACTTATAGAAGCAGAATACATAATTACAAATCCACCTTGGGAT
>VTLG01008539.1_pt1 | contig 11004 bp, 16 predicted proteins | sample 4694571 | NCBI WGS metagenome assembly VTLG01 (sample SAMN12604809, study PRJNA352737) | marine metagenome | biome: ENVO:00000447; feature: ENVO:00000209|ENVO:00000569|ENVO:01000036; material: ENVO:00002151; isolation source: viral sequences binned using virsorter ... | reverse complement strand
AATTGTAATAGCGTCTGCCTCTAATGTGCCATCTATATCTGCATTTCCAGAAATATCTAAAGTTGCTGCGTCAAGCTCGCCTGTTAAAGTTATGTTTCTAAAACCTGTTATATCTTTGTTTGAGTCCACAATTACAGCTAATGATGCTGATACAGTACCTGCTGTAATACCATCTAATAAATTTAATTCTGCTGCTGTAGAAGTTACTGCGGTGCTAGCTATAGAAAGAGCATCTGTTTCTAGTGTACCATCAATATCAACGTTACCAGAAATATCTAGTGATCCTGCTTGTAGTGCGCCGTCAGTTACAGTTAAATTCCCGGTGCTCGATCCGGTAGCCTCGGTTGTACCTAACACGAATGTGTCATTACTTTCATCCCACATAAATATTGCATTGTCACCTGTAGAACCACGTTCAATCACAATACCTGAGTCATTACTATTGGAACTCGCACCGTTGTTTAATTCTATTAAATTATCAGATACAACCATGTTAGTTGTAGCAACTGTTGTTGTCGTGCCATTAACTGTAAAATTACCACCAATAGTTAAATCACCCGTAGCTGTAAGACTATCTACAAAAGCATCTTTCCATCTAACTCCAGTTGATCCAAGATCAACATCACTATCAGATTGTGGTCCAAATATGTTGTCACCTAAATAAACTTGTTCTACGTTTGCTGCATAAAAGTGTATTTCATCAGCTGTTTCAAAATCTATTTTAGTTTGATCGTCTTCACCTATTTTTATATCGGTTGCCAATAAAGATGTAATTCCTGTTTGCGCAGCATCAACAGAAAAATCTATGTTATCGTTTGTTGTGTCATAAGTAACGGTAATACCACTTTCAGTATTACTAGATACCATGTTATTACCAACTGTATCTCTTACAAATGTTGCAAGTGTAACACCATCAACTGTTATTGCGTCAGCTTCTAACGTACCATCAATATCTGCATTACCACTGATATCTAAAGTGGCTGCATCAAGTTCACCACTAATAGTAATATTTCTACCACCTGTTATATCTTTGTTTGAATCTGTTATAATAGCTTTGCTTGCTATTACTGTTCCGTTTGTTATTCCATCAATAAGATTAATATCTGTTGTGCTTGCAGTAACACCATCAAGTATATTCAACTCTGCAGCAGTTGCACTAATAGCTGTGCCATCAAAATTAATAGCATCTACATAAGCTACACCATCAATATAAATGTCTTTCCATTCTTTTGATGAGCTACCTAAATCGTAAGTATTATCATCATCAGGAATAATATTAGAATCAACTTCACCACCAAAGACAATGTTGTCTGTGTTAGCATCACCAAGAGTTAGTGTACCACCATTAAATGTTGTCGTACCAGTTACAACTAAATTACCACCAATGTCTAAATTAGCACCTAGTGTAACGTCACCATCTGCATCCAAAAATACAGCTTTACTAGAAGGTAATGTACAGAATACATTTTTTGTACCCGTTGCAAAATTTATTTTAGTTGTGTTACCTGATGATGTATCTATTACTGTAGTTCGTGCAAGAGTGTCAGTAGACGCGTCGGTTACAGTTCCAATACCTATTTCCCACGTGCCATCTGTTGCGTGAACAATGCCGTAATAAGTTGTATTACCATCACCAATACCAGTTACAAACGTTTCAAAACCTGTTGCTGCACCAGCCAAGTCTAACGTGCCTTGGCCCGTTGTGGTTGAAGTTTCTTTGACTCTATCGTTAAGGACTAATGCCATTCAAACTCCTAACTTAACCTTATAATTGCTGTACTCGTTCCTGCTGCTGGAAATTGTATAGTGAACGTACCTGCTGTTGTTGCAAAGTTACCACCAAAATCTAACCAACAAACCGCACCGGCACTTGCAGAAGCTGCTCCGCCTGATGATTGATAGATAAGCGCGTACCGCGCTGTTATTGTTGCTGTAGTCCAAGAAGTATCTTGAAAATCTATAAATGCAGTTGATGCACTTGATCCACCTGTTACACCATTAGTTGTTAGTGTATTTCCTGCTGCAGTATAACCTGTTCCTGATGCCTCATTTGTAACATCATAACCAGTGTCTGTTGCTGCTGCAGTACGCGAAGATGTGTACAAACCTATTTTATAAGTATCTCCACCAGATTGAAAATTGTGATTACCTTTTAAAAGCTGATCTTTAAAAACATTTGATATTGCGTTTGCCATATATATTCTCCTTAAGGGTTCTCAGAAGGAATAGCTATTCTAGGTATTCCATCCATGTATTCGTCTCTTCTTCTTCTACCCATCTGTTCACCAACAAAAGGTTGTAAAGCAGTCTTATAGTATGATTCATACATTTGAACCATCTGTGGGTTTTTTAAAAATTTAAAAGCTTCTACGAGGCAGGCGTAAAGTAACATTTCTGGTACGTTATTGCTAACCCAAGTAGTAGTATTACTTGAGGATAGTCCTGTTTCTTGCGCATTATACGCTAGTTCAACAGTATATGCTGCATCGGGCGCTGGAGCAAGTAATATTGTGTCATTGTCCCAATTTGCATAGTATTTTGGTGTACCTGTAGTTGTTCTATTTGGTATATATTCATTAATAAAAGACGAGTCTTTTTTTTCTAAACTAATCCTAATATTATTAGTTCCAAAAATTTGTATATATCTAACAAAAGCAAAAGTTGACGGTGTAGCTCCAGGCATAGCTACAAAAGGATCACCTATTGTTAAAGTAGCTGTTTTATACTTTTTAAATACATCTAAATCTACATTTCTAAAAATTCTAGATTCTGCATGTTGTATAAAATCATTAGTAATAGTAGCTGTTAAAACATTGGTATCTGTTTCTGTATAATCTAAAAGCTGTTGTGTTAATTCTGCGTATGTTGTCATGGTGTTATTGTAACAGGTCCTGCGTAAGAACGGAACCCTCCTCCTGTAGTAGTACCAGTTGTTGCAGTGTCTGTCGACACTGTAAATGTGTATGTATTTGCATCAACTTTTGTTATTGTGTATCCAGCAGCTCTATTTACATTGGTTGCAGTAATACCATCAAAACCATCAACGTCATAAAAACGAACTGTATCGCTGCTTGATCTACCGTGAGCTTCTTCTGTAACTGTTATAGCACTAGTGCCTGCTGTTCCTGTTTTAAAAGAATCTGTTTTTAATAAATTTGGAACAGCTGTTTCTGTTCTATCTGATCTTGCATTTTTTAAAGCTTGTGCATCAGCTGCATGAGAATTAGGTTCTATTTGAGGGTGTTTAAATTCAAATTCTGAACGATGTACAAAAGAACCATTCCATTCTTTAACCATTTCATTATATGGAAAAGCCATACCACTACGATCTGATATTGCTTTTGATTTTTTTCCTGATGCAAAACTAGACATTTGGGTAATACGCTTTCGGTGTTATAAATGTACTTGTAGACGAACCGTCTTCTGTAAGTGCTCGGTTTAATTCATCTTCGTACAACAATTTTGTTTGTTGTGTAAGCTGTGGATTATATTTTTGTGATAAATAATAAGCTAACCCTGACGTCATACATGGAACAAATCTGTAAGGTATGTCGCCTGCGTTTGTAAAATCACCCACATCATCTATTCTTTTAACATAGTATATATGCATATCAGCAGAACTTGCAGATGAATCTGGAACTGGGTAAACAGTTACTGTAACACGATCTACAAAACGTTGTACATAATATTGAGTTGGCGTTCCACTATTTAATTTATTTGCTAATGCAGAATAAGTAGAACGATCAATTTTGGTCATTGCAACATCTTGTTGTGTGCTTTGTGTTCTATTTGTTCTATGTGTTGCTTCAAGAACATCATCCATACCAAAAATTGTAGACGCAACTTGATTGGTTGTAGCTTGTGCTCTGTTAGTATCTGCAGTGTCATCTGCTGCACTTCTAAAAAAATGATATTCAGATTGATTTTCAACTAAATCTATATTTGTTTCTCTTAATTCCCAATAATGTAAACCTCTATTGGCCCATTCTTGAAACATTATATTTAAAGAACGTCTTGCTGATTTAATTTGATAACCTGTTAACTGATCTATACCAACACGTTGATAAGCTTCTTCTATAACTTCATCAATAAAGAACGTCTTGTCGAACGTTGCTGTTCCTGAAGTAGTGTTAGGCATATGCTACTCCTTATTAATAAGATTTACTTAACTCTAATATAATAGTGTAGTGATCATGAGCTGTATGACCATGAGTTGTTAAATCAATATCACCTGTAATACCTGAACCAGCATTATTTTTAATGCCGTTAAAAGATCTAAAATCCATGTAACCCATTGTTGTGCCTGCTGCTGCACTTCCACCTAATACTAATCCAACTACGTTAGAAGAAGCATCAAATTCTAATGCAGCTCTTAAACCACCAACATCATACCACACTTGAGTTATTGAAACTCTTGTGCAAGCATCACCGTTGCTGTTTGCATTTAAAGCTGATACGTCTATTTTTTTAACAGATGATTCACCTGTTCCGTCAGATATATTTGTAAGTTTAATTACAGCGGTTTTATCGCCATCTACTAAAGTTTGACTTGTTACTGCGTCTGCCATTTTATTTTTTCTCCGTTAGAGAGAAGGGGCCGAAGCCCCCGCTCCACATAAAGTTTGTTTTATTTATGCGCCTGTTACACCAACAAAAGTTAGTCTTAGAACAGTTGCACTTCCTGGATCGCCAGAAACAACTACTTCTACTTCATCAGCAGTTGAAGTTGCGCCTGTTAGTCCTGTAATACCTCTTACACCGTTGCATCCAAAAACGCCTTTGAATCCAGTTGAGTTTACTGCAACTGCAATACCATCAACATAAGAATCAGTGTCACCATCGTCTCCGATGTCAACTAAGTTTACGTTGTTTGTTGACGCTGTTGTTACATTTACCATAACACACATAGGTATAAAGTTGGCAGGCATTGCGATAGACGCTTCCTTACCAGTTGTTGCACCATTAGCTACAGTAATTGTAGCTTGATATGTTTGCAATGTTGCTGTGTTTGTTGCAGAAGCATTTAATAACAATGATCCTGTAGTTCCACTAGAAACAGCTCCTGTTGCTGTATTTAGTGTAGCATGCTCTGTAAAAACACCAGTGCTTGTATTTTTTGATACTACTTTGTGTCCGTTTTCTGATCTAACCGGACCGCTAAAAGTTGAATTTGCCATATTGGTCTCCATTTCCGCCAGCACAGTCTGAGACATTGTCTACTGCACGAGTCTATACTGACTATTTATAAATATGCAGTACGTCGATTATACGCTTTTAAATATATATTTGCAAATAAAAAGGGGCCCGAAGGCCCCTTAATTACTTATCGATTTAGTGAATCTTAAGCAGATCCATCAGAACCATAAATACCACGCCAGTCAGATGCGCCGAAGCTGTATCTTTCTCTAGCTTTGTATCTCATGTTTCCTGTGTCAAAATCACCTTCCATAGCAGTTTTTAGTGCTGCTCTTTGGAAGTGTTTTAGTCCATTAGGAACATCTGTTTTGATAAAGAACGCATCAGAATCAGTTAGGAAGTTGTTTACCACGTATCCTTGTGGAAGCATTCCTTTTGAAGATAATGCGTTAATGTCATTGTCAGAAGTTCCAACTCTTTGGTTAGACTTTAAGATTCTTTCAGCGTTAAACTGATTAGCAGAAGGAACAATTAATTTCATTCCTCTAGCTGCGATCTTTAATCCTCTTTCATCTTTAAATGCAGCAATGTCAATCATCGCTTGCTCTAAAGAAGTTTCAGATAAGTCAGCCAATGTAGTTGGTCTGTTCGTCTGGTTTCCACCACCAATAGTTGGGTGGTCGTTATCAATTAAGAACTGTTTGTCTCCAGAAACAGTAGTAACAGAGAAAGCATTATTTAAAATGTTCGCTGCTTTAATTTGTTTCGTTTGAGCCATAGATCTTGCTAGTGCTTTTGTATAACGCTTTGCGACGCTATCATACAGGTTATCCTCAACAGCTTCCTCAGTGATAGAGAAAGCGAGAGCAATTGTCTCGTGAGTGTAACGTGCTGTGAACGACTCGTTTGCGCTGTCAAAAGCTACTGCAGAACCTTCTGCCTTAACTGCTGCTTCACCGAAACCACCAAGCATTACTTCTTCTTCAAAAGCTCTGTCACTAGTTTCAGTGTCAAAGATTTCTGCGTGTTGGTTTTCGTATGAGTTGTACTCAAGTCCAAATAATGCATTCAGACCTGGCTCTAGCTCTTTCGCTAGTTGTTGTCTTGATATAGCCATGTTTTAATCCTCCTGCTATTATACGACATGCGCAGGTTCAGCAATGAAACATCTTAGTACATTTGCTGCGCCGAACGCGTTGCCTGGGGTTTTAGCGAGACCTAGCATTTTTACACCAGTTAGAGTAGTACCTGTATCAGACACGTCAATCTCTTCTCCAGAAATACCTGTTGAAGTACTTCCTGAGTGAGTTGCATCGTGGTCCATGTAAGTACCTACCATAGCTTGTGTTGCTGCGGTGTCGCCTTGAGCTTCGTACACTTGGTACGGATCGTCATAAACAAAACATTCTGAGTCGACATCTAGATCGTTGCCGGCATAGAAGTTTTTAAAGGTTGGTTTACCTGTGGTTTGGTCGGTGAAAGTATGACCTGCAAAGACCATTAGACCGGCATCTGCTACAGCAGCTTTAATAATATAGCCACTTGCAAATTCTACCAAGTCACCCTGGAACATTGCCGTGCTGTTACCATCATCAATATGATATTGTGATAAAGCACCATTGTCTGGGTTTCCACCAACTTTACCTGAAGGTCTAAAACCAAAAGGGGCATCTATATTTGCCATATTTGTTTCCTCCTTAAAGGGTTAAGTTGTTAAATTGGAGGTTAAAAAGATTAGTTCTTTTTTGAGCCACCAAAAGTTACACGAGTTTGTCGATCTTGATTGATCGGCATACTTGGGTGCTGTTCCTTTAAGACATCGGTTTCTAAAGCTTCGTTTCGATCCTCCGTTAATTTACGGTGGTATTCTTCACGCGACTTTGCGAGCTCTTCGGATATCCTTGCCAGCACAAGGCCACCAACCCCAATCACTCCTGCGTATTTTCCATCATGTACAGTTGGATAATCATAATCTGGATATTCATCGGCTCTCACCAATTCCCAACCTGATCTAATTTTACCGGTTATGTTCTTTGTATCATCAAAGCCCATACTTTCGGCTCTTATCCATCTGTGCCTGAATCCATCGGGCGCAGGGGGTGCATCTAGAGAAGATGGAGGAGCCCATACTTTAGGTTTTTCTTGTTTAACCCTAGTTTGGCTCACGCGAGAAGTTTTAACAGTTTTCTTGTCTGTAGTTTTATTAGTCATATGCTTATACCTCCTTCGCGGCTAATTGTTTCGCATACTCTTCGAGTGGCACACCTAATCTTTTAGAAATTGCTACCTGTGATGGTGTGAGTTTCACAGTTTTTCTGCGTCCTTTTACTGCCGGACGTTTGGCACTTGCTACGTTCTGCACTGGTGCAGGCTCCGCAGATTCCTCTACTTTAGCAAATTTTTGTGGGAATGCAACCTTTATTCGTTTGTCTACTTCTGCATAATATTCAGTTGATTGTGGGTCATAACCCTCATCCTCAACCAAAGTCTTGTGTATATCAAAAGCAGTGTAAGTCATTGCATTATCCGTACCAAACCAAGGGTTTTTTGTAGCCCAATCTTCTGCTTGTGGATCAACCGGTGCTTGTGGCTGTTGTGGTTGAGCTACCTCTCGTTCTTGTGTTTGTGGTGTTTGAGCTAAACGTTGTTCTTGACCAGCTTTAATATTTGCCAATCTTTGCTCTTCAATAGCCATTTGTGCTAGAGCTTTTTGTGCTTCAACTTGACCATCAATGTCTTGTGTTTCAACTGCTTGTCTGTATGCAAGTTTAGCTGCGTCCATACCAGTTGCAACTTTTGCCTCTAGCTCTTTAGTATAGTTGTCGCCAAGATTATCATACTGACTTCGCATTTTTTGTGCTTGGTCGTTAACTTGTTTTGCATAAGCAATAGCTTCTTCTTTTTGCCTTTCAGCTTCACGCATCTTACGCGTAAGTTTAGCTATTCTTTTTTTAACACCTTCTGAATATTCTCCAAGCTCTTCTTTGTCTGCTTGAACATTAGACTGCTCATCAGATTCCGCAGGTGCGTCAGCGGGCTGATTACTGTCTTCACGAACTTCTTCGACATCAATTTTTTCCTCTTCTAATGATTGTTCTGGTGCTGGTGCATCTAGATCAATCTCTGTTTCTTGTGCATCTTCTTCACCTGGTATTTCTATTTTGTCTTCTTGCATAGTATATCCTCCTATGATTTACATTGCGTGAATAAGATCTGTAGGATCCTCAATCGTTCCTAAAACCTCATCATCGTTTAACATTCTTATCTCTCCACCATCAATATCCATGCGTGATCCTGCGTACCTTGCAAATATCACCCAATCTCTTTCATTGCACCAAGCTCCTGTAGGATACTTATCTTTATCCTCATAACAAAGCGGACCCATCTTCAATACGTATCCAACTTGGACCGCGGCTCTGGCTCTGTCTAATGATTCTTGTGCAATAATAATACCGCCTTCAGTTTTTTCTTTAACTCGAAAAGGCATAACTAATATTCTCCAACCTGTAGGATTGGGAAGTTTTTCTAAATCTGTTTGTGAAGGTTCTTTTTTTGCTTCGTGTTGTGCAATTTTTTTTGCGTCTTCTTCTGCGTTATATTTATCTTCTAATGCGTGTGACTTTGTCATCCGGTTCTGGCTCCTTTGGTTGTAGCAGGTTAGAGATTTCCTGTTTAATTTGATCCAATACATGAATCTTACCGAGAATATAGTTATATTTTTCCATATTGTCAACACCACCACCTATTAATACATTAGCGTTGTTTTCAATTAATTCATCAAGTGTTCTCTGGATTTTGTATACTACGTTTACTGGATCTATAACTTCTGACATATTTCTTTTTCTTATCTCCTAGTTTATGCCAAAACTCATCAAGAGGATTGGCGTTTTGTTTACAACATTCCCCCGAACGTACTTTTTCTTCCGTGTGACAAGCACACGTTTCTTCTTCCCCCATAGTAAGTCCCCCTTACTTTTTCTTGAAAATATCGGCTCCCTTGAGGCCGTATATACTAGCTACGACTCCGATAAATAATGTCTGGTACCAAAAAGGCAGATTTTCAAACTTGTCAAAAAACACATCTAGCTTTGCTTGTATGTTTGGATCGTCACTAAACACACTCCATATTAATAAAATCACAGGGGCACTCACAAGGATGAGGACAAATTCGTCTTTCCATCCTTTGTCGTTTGATTGCCTAACCGCTGCCTGGTACTCCACTTCTCCGTTGGCCATGCGTTGTGCGTGTAATAGCTCTGCGTCAGACATAAGAATTTTTGCTTTTTGTTTGTTAGCAAAAATGCTGGCGCCAGTTTTTAATACCGTAGGTAGAAGTGAGAGTAATGGTCCCATTAATTATTTTATAATTGCTATGATAATAACAGCAACAACAATGCCTGCTGCTACTTTCCATTTAACAGGCGTGTCAGCCCATTTATCTTTTATAAGTTCGATCATGATGACCTCCTTTTTTCGTTTTTTGTATTGTATACTTTTTTATTAATTTTACTACTTCATTTTAAATAAATTACCTATACCACTAGACATTGGTCCTGATTCCGGTGGTATTAGACCACCATTAGCAAGACGACGACCACCAAATAAATATTGATAGTTAGCGTTAGGGTCAATACTTCCATAACCTGTAAATGGATTATTTTCTATTGGAACCGGTGATATTGCAGATGGTATAATAATTTCATTAGGCCCACTTCTATCAGGTACTGTATTATTGTTTGATTCTCCAAGGTCAAAACCAGCGTTAGTAAATCTTCTTCCTATCCTGCCAAAAAAACCTGGGTTTTGAGGAGCGTTTTCCATTTGTGTATTAAAATCTGTAGTAGCCATGTTCCCTAATTCTTGCATAGTATTTTGTGGTGCTCCAGTGTACCCATATTTCCCACCAGGAAGTTTTCCAAAATTGTCTTGACTAAAAGTTTGTTGGCCTATGCCAACTGGTGTGTCAACTTGGAAAGATCCGTAATTTAAATCAGGACTAAATAATCTACTAACTTTTTCTGTAAAACTTGGATCATAACTAGGCATGGTAAAAGTATCACCTATTTGTGTAGTAGTGTTTGCTGGAACAGTATTTTCTGTCGTGCCAACTACATTTGGTGAATCTTCATCTTGACCAAACACGTTAGCTAACAAACCAAGACCAGGAATGCCAGCTAAAGCTCCCATAATTCCAAGTCCTAGTGAAGCAGGGCTCATAGAAGCTAAAGCATTACCTATGCCTTCCATAAAACCAGTTGGTTCTGTTATGTCTGTTTGGTTATTAATCCTATCCATTACATTTTGTAATGCACCCGGAGTTGTTACAGGATTTCCATCTCCATCTAGAACTGGTTCGTCGTTGTCTCCAAAACCTAAATAACCTGCTCTAGCAATATCACCTAATGCAGTATTTGCCTGTTCTTGGGATAACCCTGCAAGTTCCGTGGTTCCCAACATGGCCATTGATTGCCCTGGGCTTACGTTATTGTTACCACCACCATCATTATTATTACCACCACCATCATTATTACTACCGCCATCATTATTATTACCACCACTAGCTGGACCTTCATCACCGCCTCCGTATCCACCTATTCCTCTATAGCCACCAGGTCCATCAACAAAACCTCTTTTTTCTGGTAATTTCTTTTTTCCTCTTAAAGCCATTAGTTACCCTCCTTTACCATAGCTTGCATGTTTTGTATTCCGCTTTTAGCTAGTGATACGCTTGCACGAAGTTTTTGATGTTTGTCATTTTCGTCAATTTTAGTTTCTGTAAGCTCTCTGTTTTGTAACATCTTGGCTCTTTCAAGATTTAATTTAGCTTCGCCTTCTTCTTCCTTACGCATTTCTTCGCGAGCTTGTAAA
>VTLG01006751.1_pt1 | contig 11004 bp, 16 predicted proteins | sample 4694571 | NCBI WGS metagenome assembly VTLG01 (sample SAMN12604809, study PRJNA352737) | marine metagenome | biome: ENVO:00000447; feature: ENVO:00000209|ENVO:00000569|ENVO:01000036; material: ENVO:00002151; isolation source: viral sequences binned using virsorter ... | reverse complement strand
GAGGACTAAGAAAAAGGTTGACATTGTCCCATGCTTCATGGGACAATACACCATCAATTAAACAAGCAGGAGGTATAAGCTATGTCAACCACGTACAAGCTCACTGTGTATAGCGAAAACGATAATGCGCTTATATTCGACGATCTAGACCAAAGCCAATTAAGCCGTTTGAGACGGGCGTATGACCCGCAATTTGAAGCGAATTATTGGGTTACAGGAATTAGTGTTGACATGTCATATGAATCATGGGATACTACACCCTCACTTAAAACAAGCACTGGAGAAACGAGATGCCAAAGTATAACCACGCATACACCATAGCTTTTTCGCTCACTAGCGAACACCCGACAGGCGATGACGTAACCCAAGACCAATTTGTGCGCGCCTTGTTGCTACGGATTGAAGACCTCATCAAGTGGAACGGAATGGACGAAGCGATTGGAAAGCCATTCAACACCTACGAGGAAAAGGATTAAGAAAAAAGGTTGACATTGTCCCATGATTCATGGGACAATACACCCTCACTTAACGAACAGGAAACAAGCAAATGATAGACGTAACGAAATTACTTTGGATATCAGACCCCTCCCACGCATGGTTGAAGGTACCGCTGGATGTGGTTAGAAGACAAGGTCATGCGTACAGCGATTATTCTTATAAGACCGAGGAGTTTGCCTATCTGGAGGAGGATTGTGACGCAACATTATTCCTTCGACAGAACTTGATATCCCAACACGACGCGGAAAAGATTCCAGAAAATAATTGTGAGTACTGCGACATCCGAACATACAAAACAATTAACGAGTAAAAAGGTTGACATTGTCCCATGAATCATGGGACAATGTACCCTCACTTAACAAACAGGAAACAAGCAAAATGGATAAGGATAAGTATTGGAGCAGCGAAACCCATGAAGACTACTGGGACGTAATGTATGGGGAGGAGGTCGTTATGAGTTGCCGCGCCAAGTCTCGCTCAAAGGTCGAAATGCAGAAGTTGCTCGATCACTTTAATGCGCGTGTGGACATAGAAAAAAAGGGGGAGTAAGGAAAGTGAGAGTAAAAGAACTACTGTATCAGTTGTCGGAACAGGACCCCGAGTCACAAGTGTCCGTTTTTATTCCGGAGATCATGTACGAGGATAGTTCGGGGGATGTCTTTACCACCGTATCACATATCGTCCCACAAGATAGTGGAGCAGTTGAAATTTACTGCCATCCAAAAGAATAAAGGTCGGGATTCGGGATTCGGGATTCGGGATTCGGGATTCGGGAGTATAGTCTTATGGTGTGATTGTCTGGGTTAACACGTGGTTTTCGTGCTTGTTTACCGCGTGACGCGAACTCAACTATCCGGCCTGGGCAGTCACACCACCAGATGTTGCAGTGCATCATTAAATGAAAATAATTGTTGTACTATAGTATTAATCATGCGATAATCATATTTTTAAACAAGCAAGGTAATTAGACATGGGTAAGGAACAAGACATTTATTTGAGACTGACCGGAAAAATGTTAGAGATGTTAGAGCAATGCAAGGCAGACGATTTCACGATGCCATTTTTGCCTAACATTGAAGCGCCACATAACCCGTTCACTGGAACCGTGTACAAAGGTGTTAACAGATTAATCTTAATGTTGGATGGTCAAGGTATCTATGGAACGTTTAACAACTGGCGGAAAGTTGGTGCGAAAATCAAGAAGAATTCAAAGGGCATACATCCGGTAGCGTTCCGCATGGTCAAGACAAAAGATTCAACAGAAGACAAACCGGAATACTTTCCGATGTATAAATACTGTCATCCAGTGTTTGGAGTTAACCAGGTAACCGGATATGACGCGCCTAAGAGAGAGACGCCAGATCCAGTGCAAACGGTTAGAAATGCCGATGAATGGATTGCAGCATCCGGCGCTAAAATCGAGCATACTTCTAGGGGTGTTGCCTGTTATAAGAGAAACGATGACTCCATTGAGATTCCGCACCAGGATCTATTCCAAGCAACACATACCAGCACAGCCACAGAAAGTTATTATTCTGTAGTGTGCCACGAGCTAGCGCATTGGACTGGTGCACCATCTAGACTTGACCGGACTAAGGGTAAGATGTTTGGCGATCAGAACTATGCCATTGAAGAACTAGTGGCGGAAATGTCAGCGAGTTTTCAGTGTGCGATTCTAGGAATATCCCAATCACCTAGAACAGATCATGCTCAATATATTAAAGGCTGGATCCGAGCAATCAAAGAAGACGACACCAACAAGTTAGTTGCAAAGGCAGCACAGCAAGCGCAACGGGTAGTTGATCATCTATCCGGATACCAATCGGACAAGCTACTCAAGAAACTAAACCTGTATATAGATAAAACTGCGGCAGCAGCCTAAAGACTCGGGACTCGAGGCAAGTGCCTCGAGTCCTTCGGGGTTCGGGGTTCGGGGTTCGGGGTTCGGGTCCTAACAATTCCGGCGCCGCGCCGTCTTACTAACGTATAGGTAGGTTAGAGGCAGACAGGCCAGCCAGCCAGCCCAGGCCAGCCCAGGCCAGCCCAGGCCAGCCCAGGCCAGCCAGCCCAGCCACATTGTCCCAAAACCTTAATAAAATCAATGACTTAGCTAATTGAAAATAAAGTGTTGACAAGTAATATGAATGATACTACACTATACCCATGCTTAATTAATGATGATTAAGCGCAACAACTGGAGATTGAATGATGAACGCAGAAAAGAAAGAACTGATCAAAGTGATTACTGACAACACAGAGATCAATGAGAGCGGATGTCAGAACGTACTGACAAGAATAGCCGATAGCATGGTGCTCAAACATAGAAACGATGCAGCTAGTAAGAAGTACAGAGATAGCAGATCCTTGCTGGTAAAGAATCCCTTTCAAGGTGCAATGCTCGCTCTCGACGGCACAAGATTAGAAGTGCTCTTTAGAGTAGTGAACAAGGCCTTACCGAAATGGGCACAAGATAAAGTACTCAGCACGCACAGGCGTAGTGGTACAGTATCACCGGACATTGCAAAGTTATCGAACGGAGAGGTTAAGAGAATGTCGGCTAAGTATGCCGATGACGTAGCGTTCTCAGATGTACTTATCCTTGAGGGACACACGAGAGCTACTAAGGGATCTGTACAGATCAGCATGACTAGCACCAAGTAACTCCAGCCTGGTTAGTCTCGCCCAGGATAAAACGAGACTACACTATCGGGATCGGGATCGGGACTCGGGATCGGCATCACGCCGATCCCTCCCACTACTAGCCCTAGGTACTTAGGAACATCGGGAAAATTTCGGGCGCCCTTTTAAATAATAAATAACTCCTTTTAATTCTTTAGGTACTATATAGAAGCACGTTAGATGAGTGTTTCATAAATATACCCATGGACAATGGTCATTTGACCGGGGTACTCTATGCTATCTACGGTAGAGGGAGTGGATGATGGCTGGTTTATGGGACAACATTCATGCCAAGCGAGCCCGGATTAAAGAGGGTTCAGGAGAGAGTATGCGAAGCCCTGGGTCCCCAGGGGCCCCTACGGACAAGGCGTTACGGGAGTCGCAGTTTAGAAAGGGTGGTGCGGCCAGGAAGAAGAGCGGTTTCATTGCGGTAGGGTGTGGTAAAGTGATGAAGAATCGTCGCAAGTGTACAAGGATATTCTGATGGCTGCTAAAAAGGATCCACGTTTCGCGAGAGTGGGTGTTAGCGGCTATAACAAGCCTAAACGGACCCCGAACCATCCTACGAAGTCGCATGTTGTGGTGGCCAAGGGCCAGGGCTGCGAGAACGGCAAAGTCATTCGTTTTGGTCAGCAGGGTGTATCAGGTGCGGGCAAGAGCCCTGCGACGGCAAAGGAGAAAGCACGGCGCAAGTCTTTTAAGGCACGGCATGCCAAGAACATTGCCAGGGGCGTATGCTCGGCGGCATATTGGGCTAATCGTGTGAAATGGTAGGTCTCACTGCGGTCAGTGACGAGTTAGCCAGGGAGATTCTGGCTCTGGAACAGGCGCGGCGTACCCTGGCGGTACGTGAGGCGGCGCAGGACGACTTCATGACCTTCGTAAACCATGTATATGACGGGTTTATTGAGGGAGCGCACCACAAGCGGGTAGCCACGGAGTTTGAGAAACTGGCCACGGAGCGTGGTTCCCGGATCATTATCAACATGCCGCCCCGGCATACCAAGAGCGAGTTTGCGAGTTACCTGCTTCCGGCGTGGCTTATAGGCAAGAATCCTGCATTAAAGATAATCCAGACGACGCATACGGCGGAGTTAGCGGTACGGTTTGGCCGTAAGGTGCGTAATTTAATGGAGATGAGTGAGTATAAGGAGATATTTCCGGATGTTGATCTTAAGGCTGATTCCAAAGCTGCTGGTCGCTGGGAAACGGCGCAAGGCGGCGAGTATTATGCGGCTGGTGTTGGCGGCGCGATTACAGGTCGCGGTGCTGACCTTCTCATTATTGATGACCCGCATTCCGAGCAGGATGCACTGTCTGATACGGCGCTTGAAAATGCGTATGAGTGGTACACCTCGGGTCCCCGACAGAGACTCCAGCCAGGTGGATCCATCGTCGTAGTAATGACACGTTGGTCGATGAAGGATTTGACGGGCAAGCTGGTGAAGGCCCAGGCTACGGATGTACTATCGGACCAGTGGGATATTGTGGAGTTCCCGGCCATTTTACCGAGCGACAATGTCCTGTGGCCGGAGTTCTGGAACAAGGACGAGTTGTTAAGGGTCAAGGCATCACTGTCCGTGGGCAAATGGAATGCCCAATGGCAGCAAAATCCTACGGCTTCCGAGGGTGCAATTATCAAGAAGGAATGGTGGAATTTGTGGGAAAAGGAAGCGGTTCCTCCGGTCAGTTATTTAATGCAGAGTTACGATACGGCGTTTAGTAAGAAGGAAACGGCGGATTACAGTGCCATTACTACCTGGGGGATTTTCCAGCCAGATGAGGGAGGTCCGGATCATCTTATATTGATGGACGCACAGAGGGGACGCTGGAATTTCCCCGAGTTAAAGGAAAAGGCACTGGAGGAGTACAATTACTGGGACCCGGACATGGTCATTATCGAGGCGAAAGCCACAGGGACTCCTTTGACGGACGAGTTACGCAACATAGGGATCCCGGTAGTCAATTACACGCCCAGCAAGGGCCGCGACAAGCATACCCGCATGCACATGGTGGCACCAATTTTCGAATCTGGTAAGGTATGGGCTCCCGACAAAAAATTTGCGGACGAATTAATAGAGGAATGCGCGGCCTTTCCGCATGGAGAGCATGACGATTACTGCGATTCAATGTCCATGGCCCTGATTCGCTACCGCAGAGGGGGCTTTCTACGGCTGGATAGTGACGAAGAGGATCCCATACCCGAATATAGACTCACTCCAAGAATGTATTATTGAGGAGAAAACAATGGCAGGACCCTTAGGACCACTGCTAGGTGCGGCAGCGCAAGCATTGAAAGCCGCAAGAGCAGTAAGCGCAGCCAAAAAGTTGCCTAGAAAACCTAAAAAAGAGCATCGACATATAGAAAAGACACCGAAGCAACTACGGCAAGAGGCCCAACAACAGGCAGACGCAAAATTAATGAAGGGTGTTGCAGCGACTACAGCAGCGACTACAGCAGGGGCTACAGCGGCCTCATTTCTAGTGGACGACGATAAAGACGGTTACACTGAGAAAAGTACGCCCAAGGAGAATGGGGAAGACAGGTCACTGGTAGGTGGAGATAACCTGGCAACAAGGCACAAGGAAACGAGGATATTCTAATGATTCAGGCACTGATAGGACCCGTGACAGGGTTATTGGACAAGTTTATTGAGGACAAGGACCAGAAAGCGAAGTTAGCGCATGAGATAGCGACCATGGCCGAGAAACAGGCACATGATAACGCGATGGCGCAGATTGAGGTGAATAAAATTGAGGCGGCGTCCCCCGATTTCTTTAAAAGTTCGTGGCGCCCCTTTATTGGTTGGGTCTGTGGGGTAGCATTTGCCTACCATTTTGTGCTACAACCTATTATTATTTTTGTGGTAGCCTTATTTGGCGCAGAAATACCAGCATTACCCGAGTTTGACATGGCAAGTTTGATGACGGTGTTAGGGGGATTACTGGGGCTGGGTTCGTTACGAACCTACGAAAAATCGAAGGGGTTAACTAAGTAATATGGCTACTGAACCTACATCTTTGATTGACGGTGCAATTCCGGCACAGGGCATGCCTCTTGGTGGCATGGGCGATGATGACGAAGAAATTATTGTAGAGCAGCTTGAAGAGGATCCGGAAGTATCAGAGCAGGAAGATGGTTCCGTTCTGATTGGTGGTGACGATGCGGAGATGCAGGAGCTTTTGCAGCAGCAGATGCTACAGGAGCCGGATGCGAATCTTGCGGAAATCCTGGACGAGGAAGATTTAACGGACATTGCACAGGATCTCATCTCCAAGTACGAGGATGACCGCTCAGGTCGTCAGGAATGGGAAGACGCCTATACGGAAGGATTGGAATTACTGGGAATCAAGTATGAGGAGCGTGAAGAACCGTTCCGGGGCTCCAGTGGTGTAACCCATCCTTTGATTGCCGAGGCAGTCACGCAATTCCAGGCTCAGGCATATAAAGAATTATTACCCAGTTCTGGTCCTGTACGGACACAGGTTGTGGGTACTTCTACTCCGGAAACAGTTTCCCAGGCACAACGCATCCAGGATTTCATGAATTACCAGATTATTCATGTAATGGATGAATACGATCCGGAGATGGACAGGCTGTTATTCTATTTGCCGTTGGCAGGTAGTGCCTTCAAGAAAATTTATTTTGATGACATCCTGGATCGCACGGTGTCCCGGTTCGTCCCAGCGGACGACCTAGTCGTCCCATACAATGCGACGGATCTTGCATCTTCCTCCAGGGTCACGCATGTCACCCGTTTGTCGATGAATGACATACGCAAATTCCAGGCGGGCGGCTTTTACAGGGATATTGAGCTTAAGCCCTATGAAGCGGACGATGAGTTACGCAACAAGGAGCGTGAGCTAAGTGGGATTGAGAAGACCACGGGAGATATGGACTGCACATTATTGGAGGTCCATACCGATCTGGACTTGCCTGGGTTTGAGCATCGTAACCCCATGGACAACGAAGAGACAGGCATTCAGTTGCCATACATCATTACCATAGACGAGGGCAGTTCTAAAATACTGGCCATCCGGCGGAACTGGAAACAGGGCGACGAATACTACCGTAAACAGCAGTATTTCGCGCATTACAAGTTTTTACCGGGTCTGGGGTTCTATGGATTTGGTCTTTTGCATATGATTGGCGGCCTGGGACGGTCGGCAACGTCCATTTTAAGGCAGTTAATAGATGCTGGTACGCTGGCTAATCTGCCCGCAGGATTCAAGGCCCGTGGAATACGCATCAGGGATGCTGATGAGCCGTTATCTCCCGGAGAATTTCGTGATATTGATGCTCCAGGCAGTGCATTAAGGGACAGCCTTATGCCGTTACCTTATAAAGAGCCCAGCCAAACATTAATGCAGTTATTAGGGTTTGTAGTGGATGCCGGGCGCCGTTTTGCGGCGATAGCGGACGTTCAGGTAGGCGATGGGAATCAACAGGCGGCGGTAGGAACGACGGTAGCACTACTGGAACGTGGTTCCAGGGTGATGTCGGCCATACATAAACGTATGTACTACGCCCAGAAACAGGAATTCAGGATGATGGCAAGGATTTTTGCGGAATCCCTGCCTCCCATGTACCCCTACCAGTTGGTAGGTGTAGATGCCATGATCAAACAGACGGATTTTGATGACCGGGTGGACGTACTTCCGGTTGCAGATCCCAACATTTTCTCGGTATCACAGCGTATGGCGCTGGCACAGACACAATTACAACTGGCGCAGTCGAGTCCGCAGATGCACAACATGTACGAGGCATTCCGCAGAATGTACGAAGCGGTGGGTGTGCAGAACATTGAGGCCATTTTACCGCCGCCGAAGCAGCCAGAGCCTATGGATCCGGCACTTGAGAACTCTTTTTCGCTTATGCAGCAGCCACTTCAGGCATTTCCGGATCAAGATCACGACGCCCACATGGCGGCACACATTGCCTTTATGAGAACACCTGTTCCTGCGTCCACACCTGCTATTTTTGGCCTATTGCAGTCGCATTTATGCCAGCATATAGCGTTTAAAGCCCGAAATATGGCGACGGCGGAGATGCAACAGGCGATGCAGGAGCAAATGGCCATGGGACAGCAACCGCAACAGGTGGATATAGAGCCCAGGGTCGCGCAGCTAATAGCGGTAATCACAGAAGAGGTCATGGGCGCACTAATGCCGCCCCAGGAAGGACCGGATCCGCTGGTAGAGCTTCGTTCCAAGGAATTGGACATTAAAGCATTGGATATGCAACGGAAAGCGGACGAGTTTTCCGAGAAACAGGCGTTTGAGGAGCAACGGGAGGCCGAACGCCAGGGAATAACCCGTGAGAAGATAGATTCGCAGGAGGACATTGCCCAGTTAAGGGCGAATGTAAACATGGAGCGAATAGATCGCATGGGTGGTGGAGGCAGAGGAGAGTAACATGCCCGGAAATAAAGTCGGAAAAGTGATGGGGGAGTTCAAAAGAGGCACTCTTCGTAGTGGTAGCGGGAAAAAGGTGACCAATCCGGACCAGGCCAAGGCGATTGCTTTGTCCTATAAAAAGGGCGGTGCGGTAAAGAAACTAACAGAAAGACAGAAACAGGCGTTAAAACGTCATTCCGAACACCATACACGCAAACATATGACGGAGATGCGTAAAATAATGCGCGGAGGCAAGACTTTTACTGAAGCGCACAAAATTGCAATGAAAAGAGTGGGGAAATGAAGATGTTTTATACAAAAATTTTAGCGACAATGTTATTGTCGTTTTCTGTTTTTGCAACAGAGTATGTTATTCCGCGTATTGACGGCGGATACATCTATAGTGACGGTACGGTAGTGACTCCGCGCATTGACGGCGGATACATAATCGACCGATCTGTATACACCATACCCTGGGCTGAAGGAAATCACGTTATAAACCGTGGTTTTGAGGTCCAGAGTGAGCATATACCCTCTCCTTTACCGGATGAGGGCCTGGGTTTTGACAATATATGGGATTAACCAATGGTTCGTAGAGCGCAAATGCAAAAGCAGTTAGAAATGTCGCCCACTGAGGCGGACAAACTGCTTGAAAAAGCGGAAAAAATGAACGACCAATTATTTAATGGGGGCGGAACTGCTATGCCAAAACGAATAACAACAACAGAAACTGTTGAAGAAGAGATACCTTATGAACTGGAAGGACTGATGTCTTCTAAGGACCGTGGCGAGATTCGCAAGATTAGAGATCCAGATGACGATACAGGAGGACTGACTGCCGATGATTTGACTGGATACCTTTTTCCCAAACGAGCAGCTACCCGAAAAATGCCAGCAGTGCCAGCAGTGCCAGCAGTGCCAGCGAGAGGCATGAAAGGCGGCGGCAGCGTTGCTTCTGAAGAGTATTACGCTGAAGGTGGTGCGGCCAAGAAACAAAAACGAGGCAAATCCAACAAGCATGGTGCCTTTTCAAAAGGACCAGGGCAGGGAGCCATGGTTAAGGGCACAAACTTCAGGGGTGTTTTCTAGGGGTGGAAGACCATCCTTTACGGAAAAAATCCAAAGCAGTGAAAGAGAAAGCGGAAAGCCTGTTAGAAAGAGCCAAGGCAATTTACCCGCCGCCAAAGCCCAAAGCCCGAAAGAAACAACGGAACTTAGATAAAATAACGCGGAGAATCAGGTAATGTCAGTACTAGAAGAGAGAGAAAAAGAGATTATAAAAAAACGACTGCCTCCGGCTGATGAAAAAAGGCAGATTTCACTACTTAGACGGGCGCATAAAGCGAAGAGCAGCGCGACAAGCACACCGTCAGGCCCTAGCGCAGAAGCCATAAAAAGCGCAGCAGAAAACCGTAGAAAGGATGCTGAGTCCAGAAAGCCTAAGACGTTTGCAGGACGTATGAAGGCCCAAAACAAGGCAGCGGTTACGAAAGAGCAATTAGACGCCTATAAAAAAGCGGGTGGCACAGGCGGTCTTGGCGGGCTATTAAATAAAGCTAACAAATTAGGCTCGGTAGCGTCTGCAATTAAGGATACCAGGGAGCGCAACGTAAAGAGAGTTGCGCGAAAAGACGCTGGTGTAAGAAGCGCAGCTTTAAATCGCGAAAAAGATGCTAAATCACGAACGAAAACCACATCACGAACGACAACCACAGACGCCCGCGAACGCCAGGTCAAAAAAGATGCGGAAAATGCAGCCAGAAAAAGAAGCGCAGCAGAAAACCGCAAACTAGATGCTAAATCACGAATGAAAGGGCCAATACGCTTGACTGCAAAAGTAGGGCCGAAGACGGATCCTACCAAGACAAAAACGGGCGATAAAGGTCCCAGTGCTGCTGATAAAGCTATTTATCAAAGCATGAAAAATAAGGAATTAGGTATCACAATTCCTTCTAATTTACCCACTAGGAAAGAGAAACGTGTCAAGAACGCACTAAACATGTATACGGATACTGCTAAAGGCCTTGTTGGTCTTAAAGGCATTGAAATAGCAAGTAGAATGTTTAAAGCAGTAGGCGGAAAAACAGGTCTTCAAAAAATTGTAAAACAGTCGGTTAATCCAACAGACATTCCCTTTTTGGCACAAGTTGCGAATAGGACATCAGGTATTAACAGGCAATTCTCGAATTTTATAAACAACATAGCGAAGGAAGCTAAAAAACAAACAACGACCGTAAAACGACGGAATACCAGAGAGGCAAACAAGGCTAGAAAAGATGCGGAAACAAAAGCCCGAACAGAAGAAATTACAAGAGCCAACCAAAGAAGAGCAGAAGACGCATTAGAGACAGGCTATAGGCGTGGCGGTTCAGCTAGAACACGTAAAGTAGCCAGCGCACATAAAGGTCCAGAGGGATTTAAAGGGACATT
>VTLG01003244.1_pt1 | contig 11005 bp, 7 predicted proteins | sample 4694571 | NCBI WGS metagenome assembly VTLG01 (sample SAMN12604809, study PRJNA352737) | marine metagenome | biome: ENVO:00000447; feature: ENVO:00000209|ENVO:00000569|ENVO:01000036; material: ENVO:00002151; isolation source: viral sequences binned using virsorter ... | reverse complement strand
ATAAAAATACTTTACTTAATTAAAAGGAACTTAATATGGCAGTAACAAAAATAGAAGAGGGGGGTTTAGGAACAGATTCATTTAATCTGCCTATAACTCTGAATGGTACTGATGGTTCTTCAACTGATGCTGGAGACAATCTTGTTCTTGATGCCAGTGCGTCAGGAGTAGATGCTGGTGAGCGATTATTGTACGAAGGACATCCACCTAATATTCCTGCCGATATTTCTAGTAATATTAGTGTTTTATCTGGTGTAACATTAACTATTGCTGATGGTGCTACTATAGCCAATTCTGGTACTGCAACTGGTTTCGCATCTACAGCTAGCACTCTCGCTTCTTCAACTACTTTAGGCGACGGTACGGCTGAAGATATTAAACTCATATTTGATGGTAATGAAAAGGACTATCATCTTGGCTTAAAAGACGCCGAGAATAAGCTCTATATCGGGTTGGGTTCCACGCCCGGAACCGACCACATTATTACGTTTTCTCAGGACGAGATTAGAATCGGTGACGGTACTACTGTTGATCCAAAAATTAGCTTTGATGGCAATGCCCAAGATTACTATCTAGGCATCGATGACACAGACGATGATTTTAAAATAGGACAAGGCAATACTGTTGGAACAACAGCATCTATTGTAATTAATGAAGATGGCATAATAACACAACCTTTGCAACCAGCGTTTTTGGCATATTCTGATGCCGTCTCTAACGTAACGGGCTCGGGAAGTTCATATTCTCCAGCTAATTTTGCCAACGAAATATTTGACAACAATGGTGATTATAATAACAGCACTTTTACGTTTACGGCTCCCGTCACTGGCAGATATCAAGCAAACGTCAAGATGGATTTAGGAGGAGCGACCTCCTCTTATACTAGAGTTCAAGTTCGATTTCAGTCATCAAACAGAGATATTATTATTTCTGACTTACATGCTTATAATGTTTCACAAACTGATCCAGCATACCGTATTGCTGGTAGCTCAATGCTTGATATGGATGCCTCGGACACTTTATATATAACCATATACGGCTATGGCGGGACTGACGTTCTGGATTGGCTGGCAAACTCTTATTTTTCTGCTTATCTAGTTGCATAAAGAAAGGAATTAAAAATGGCGTTAACAATTACAGTGAATATTTCAGATCATAATGAAAAAGTCTTACTACATGATCTTCTTGATATTAATGCTTGGGTTCAGGCAGCAGTAGAAGGAAAAATTAATAGTTGTGGTAAGAGAATGTCAGCACGAGCTACAGAAGTTTTAAAGGCAGATGATTCTGTAACTTCAATGCCTGCTACAGATCAAGGTCTACAGGAAGCTTTATTGGCAAGAGGCGATTATAAGAATAGAGCAGCTAGAGATAAAGCAGCAGAAGGATAAGGACAATATAATGGCATTACAAAAAAATATTAATATGAATGGAATTACTTTAAGTAATTGTTATGTGCGTATTAATAGTGTTGAAGCAACTAAACAAAATGAAGATTCAGATTGGAGTCTAAAAGTAGCGGTTAATGTATACAAAAATGCATCTACTAGAAATGCAAAGGAAGCAGGATCAGATGTAGTAGGATCAGGAGCAACTCATTTACATTCTGATATTAATACTAAAGAATATAAATTTAGTTACGATCCCGAATCTGAACAAGGCGACCTCATTGCATTAGCTTATGCTAAATTAAAAACACATGAAGACTTTAGTGGCGCTTCAGATGTATAAGGAGATATAATAATGGCTTTACAAATGAATGTTAATGTTCCCGGCGGGCATACAGTAAATAACTGTTATGTGCGTGTAGATAGTGTGCGAGCATTTAAAAAGGACTCTTCTACTGAATTTAAGTTGATGGTAGATACATATGTTTATAAGAATAAGACAGAACGAAATAAAGGAAGTCTTGCTCAAATGATTGTTTGTCCAGAAGTTGATAGATTTAAATTTGACTTTGACCCATCATCTGAAAAGAATGATTTAATTGCATTAGCATATACTAAATTGAAAACACATGCAGTTTTTAGTGGTAAAACTACGGATGTATAGGAATTAAAATATGCCATATCTAGGAAAATCACCATTACACGGAAATTATCAGAAATTAGATTCTGTTTCTGGTAGTTTTGATGGTTCTACAACACAATTTGCACTGACAACAAATAGTATTGCTGTCACTCCTGTTACGGAAGCTGCTTTAATCATAAGTATAAACGGTGTTCTTCAAGAGCCTGTAACTACATATACTGTTTCCGGCACAAATATTACTTTTACTTCTGCTCCTGCTTCAACAGATACTTTCTTTGGTGTGGTATTGGGAGAACAGTTAGCTATTGGTACTCCTAGTGATTCAACAGTAACCTCTGCAAAATTAAGTGGTAATCTAGTAACGCCAGGCACATTAGATTTAAATGGACAAGAATTGATACTGGATGCCAATGCTAATACAAGTATCACAGCAGATACAGATGACCAGATAGATATTAAAATATCAGGAGCTGATGATTTTCAATTTACTGCCAATACATTCACTGTTCTTTCGGGAAGTACATTGACAATTGCTTCTGGTGCTACTATTGCGAATAGTGGTACTGCGACAGGGTTTGGTGGTTCTGACCCAGATTCAGCTGATGGAGATTCATTAGGTACAGCATCAGCAGAATGGTCTGACCTATATCTTGCTGACGGCGGTGTAATTTACTTTGGTAATGATCAGGAAATTACTCTAACGCATAGTGCTGACAGTGGACTTTTATTGAAACATACAGCAACTGCTGATGATAAACCTATCAATCTTGTTTTGCAGACAGGCGAAACAGATATGGCGGCCGACGATGTTATTGGTAAGATTTCTTTCCAGGCTCCAGACGAAGGTACAGGTACGGATGCAATTTTAGTTTCTGCTGCTATCCAAGCTGTTGCAGAAGGAGATCATAGTTCATCCAGTAATGCTACAAAATTAGATTTTATGACAGGTGCGAGTGAAGCAGCTACTACAAAAATGTCATTGAGTTCTGGTGGTAATCTAACGATAACAAGTACGGATGCTGGTGCTGCCGACGGCCCAATTCTAGATTTATATAGAAATTCTGGTTCTCCTGCTGATGGAGATGATATTGGTGCGATTAGGTTTTCTGGTGAGAATAACGCCGGAACAAAAGATACGCTTGGTGGTATAAGAGTAGACATAGATAATGTTGTTGATGGAGCAGAAGATGCTACAATGTTTTTTGATATTTTTCAGAATGGATCGTCAGTTTCCGCCCTATTTTTAACTTCTTCTTCTAATACCCCTCAAGTAGTATTAGGACACACTGGTTCAGTGGCTCAACCTAGTTTGGCTTTTTCTGGCGATTTAGATACAGGATTATTTAGAGTAGGGGCAGATGAATTAGGTATTGCTGTTGGTGGAAGTAGACCTATTTATTCCACGAACCGAAAAGTCTGCATCAATGATGACGCTACTGCTCAGATGTCTTCTGGATTGACAATAAACCAAACTTCATATGACAATGAAATCTTTGCATTAAAATCTTCTGATATTGCTCATGGTATGACAAATGTTGCTGAAACAGATACTTATTTGACGATCAAAAAATATAATGCTACTGAAGGTGGCCCGATTATAAGGGGTTTCGCCGAAACATATTACGGTTTACAGTTAATGGGCAACGTAGTACAGGAAAGTACTACTCGCGCTAATCATGGTACGGCGATGGTAATCGTAACTGGTGGTCTGAAATCTGGTTCTGATGTTGGTGCTATAGGCTCTGGTGCTAACGTCTTGGGTGTGAACGGTGAAGCTGGTAATTTTGCTTGGACTGTAGATGGTAGTGGAAACGTATATTACGATGGTACTACGAGTGCATCTAATTGGGATGAACACGATGATACTGCATTGTTGGATGCCTTTCGACATGTAACAATGACAGACAAAGATCAAGCAACAAAAGTATTTGGTAATTTCATTGAAGAAAATGCACAAATCTTACATGACTCTGGTGTTATTACAATGAATGATAATGGACATCATTTTGTAGATACTAAAGGATTAAATGGTCTAATTATAGATAGCATCAGGCAGACAAATCATAAAATAAAAGTTCTTGCTGAAGTTGCTGATGAAGTATTTCCCGGCTTCGGTAAGAAACTATCAGACGCTTTAAGTAGTAATAGACTCCCTGTATTAGAATAAGGAAAAAATACAATGACATTATCAACATTGGTTTCTCTTATAAATAGAACATAGGACATAAAAAATGGCAGCAATTATAACAGAAAAATTCAGACAACATAATGCCACTCAATTTTACGAGTCGTTTAGTGAAGCATCAGCAAATGTCTATTACCTGATGATTGGTAAATCTACACCTTTCACAGCGGCAACTTCTGGTGGAACGGATGATTCTCCCGGCACTCCAGCTGATGATGTTGGTACAGAATTTTATACTTGGGATCATACGACAGCATTAAAAAAGATTGACTCTACAAATATTCAATACGCAATACCTCGTAGAGATTGGGCAAACAGCACGACATATGACATGTATGAACATAATATCAGCTCGTCCAATACTACAACATCAGGTGCGTCAAATCTTTATGATTCCACATTCTACTTTAGAACTTCTGACAATAGGGTATACAAGGTATTAGATAATAATGATGGAAGTGCATATTCTGGTTCAGAACCTACTTCTACATCAACTTCGCCATTTGTTCTTGGTGGATATACATTGAAGTATATGTACACGATTACAGCATCAGATTCTACAAAGTATTTGACTCCAGACTTTATGCCAGTTGCAACAGATAGTACGGTAAGTGCAGCTGCTTCAGATGGTAAGATTGAAAGTTTAATTATCACGGCCGGTTCGGGATATACAAACGGAACATATTATGCCGCAATATATGGTGACGGTACAAGTCAGGGAACGTCTTCTGGTGGAATTGTACGAATTACTGTAAGTGGCGGTGCAATTGCTTCTTTTGGATTGACTGCTGGCACAGATACAACAATTCATGACGGTGGTGCTGGATATACATATGGAACAGTTAATCTAGGATCAGATTATACTTTTTCGGACAATGGACTTTCAACTTCTTCCTCTATGGGAAGTGGTAGTGGTGGTGCAGTATCCGTTGTAATCAGTCCTAAAAGTGGACATGGATATGATGCAGTAAAAGAGTTGGGTGGTCATTATGTTATGATGAGAGCAACACTCACGGGCGCAGAAGCTGATGATATTCTTGCCGGAAACGATTTTAGAAATATTGGTCTTGTGGTAGACCCCACAACTTACGGTACTACTACGGTAGCATCTGCGACAACGCACCGTCAAGTGTCTGCATTAAAACTTACTTCACAGTCAGGAACATATACTGCTGATGAAAAAATCTCACAGGCATCTACTGGTGCGATTGGTAAGGTAGTTGAGTGGGACAGTACTCTCGGCATTCTTTATTATCAGCAAGAGAGATATGCAGACTATGGAACAGTCAGTGCAACAGGTTCAAATACTGCTTTCTCTGGTTCAAATGCAGTTACAGGTGCAAGTTCGTCTGCTGTAGGAACACCAGACTCAACTGCTGATTCTGCTGTAACACTTGCAAATGGAAATACTATCACATTTACTGATGGATATGCAAATCCAGAACTTCAACCCGACAGTGGAGATATAATTTATCAAGAAAATAGAAAACCTATCAGTCGGGCAACAGACCAAACTGAAGATATAAAGATTATAGTGGAGTTTTAGAGTATGGCTCAAAAAACAGACCTTAATGTTGCACCATACTATGACGATTTCGATAGTTCAGATAATTTTGTTAGAACACTCTTTCGGCCTGGGTTTGCAATTCAGGCAAGAGAACTAACACAGTTACAATCTGCGCTTCAAAATCAGATTTCGCAACATGGAAGTCATATATTTAAAGAAGGTGCTCAGGTTATTCCTGGCGCTGTATCATTTAACAGGCGATATTTTTCTCTCAAATTAGCATCTACTTTTGCTGGAGAATCAGTTGATCCTTCTCAATATTATAGTGCGACAACACCTGTAACAGTTACAGGTGCTACTACTGGTGTTACTGCGACTGTGATTGGCTATGTTGCTGCAACCACTACAGATCAACCAACATTATTTTTGAGATATATTGCTAGTGGTACGGATGGTGAAACAAATATTTTTGCTGATGGAGAAAATATATCTGCAAATTATGGAGTAACACATACAACAGCATATTCTGCAAATGCTGCATCTGCTACAACATTTACTTCAGCATACAGTATTGCTGCTGGATCAAGCACTGCAAATATTACAGGTTCAACTGGGCCTGCATCTGCTCAGGGAGCTGCGGTATCAGTTGAAGAGGGAGTGTATTATATTCGTGGTCATTTTGTAGAGTGTTCAGCAGAAACTCTTGTACTTGACAAATATAACAATGTTCCTTCTTATCGTGTTGGATTTACGGTTACAGAAACTTTAGTTACGCCAGAAGATGACAGTTCTCTTTTGGATAATGCAACTGGTTCAACAAACTATGCTGCAAAGGGTGCTCATCGTTTAAAATATACTTTAGCTCTTGCAAAAATTGCAAGAGATTCTACTGCCGATAGTAATTTTATTGAATTGATGAATATAAAACAAGGTATTATATTATCTAAAGTTGACAGAACGGAATATCAGATATTAGAAGATACCTTGGCCCGAAGAACTTTTGACGAGTCTGGTGATTATACTACAATACCTTTTCATATTAAGATGAGCGAAGCAGTTGAATTAAATGATTTGCCAGGAATATATGATGCTGGTGATACAACAGATGATAATAATACTGCTACTAATACTTTTCTTACAGCAGAAATAAGTACAGGAAAAGCTTATGTAAAAGGTTTTGAAATTGAAAAAATTGGCCCAACTTATAAAGATATAAAAAAGGCAAGAGATTTTGAAACAGTAAATGCTGGACAAACATTAGCTAATCTTGGTAACTTTGTACTTGTAAATAATTTGTATGGTTCACCTGACATCTCTACAATTTCTGGTGAGAACACTGCTTATAAAACTATACATCTTTATTCAGATTCTAATGCTACTAGGGGCTCTGCCAATGATTTTACAGGAAATAATGTAATTGGTGAAGCTCGTGCAAGAGCAATAGAATATTCTTCTGGTACAGTTGGTCAAACCGATGCACAATATAAGTTGTATCTCTGGGATATTAAGATGTTTACTTATCTTACTCTCAGCGGTACTCCAAGTCCTACTCTTGTTGTAAATCATGCTCAAGGTGTACGAGTAGAAGGTAATGACTCTGGTGCAGTTGGTTATGTTGTAAGCGATCAAGTAACTACATCTGGAACAAGAGTAGTTCTCATAAAAGAATCTGGAATTTTTACAAGTGGAGAAAAACTTTTAGTATCTGATTCTTCAGAGACAGGACAAATAGTAGAAGATTCGGGTAATACTGATCTTACTATTACATCAGTCAGCGGCTCTGTTGAAACGACATTTACTTTTGATCAGGTTCGGTCTTTCTTTATGGAAGATACTGGTTCAACTGCCGCTGAAAATTTTACTGCTGATGCTGTCTTACTACCGCCACTTCGCAGAAAAAGTGAGATTAATAATTTAACATTAGACGGAACAGATGCTGGTGGTGCAAATGCAGATTCCAAATCTGGTGGTGGTGAAACTGGTGATGATAATGCTAACACTGGTGGCACTAACTTGGAAGATGTTTTGCTTGCAAGACTTACTGATGCTGATAAAAATAATGCATTAGAAAAGCTTCCAAAACAAGTTATTAAAACACTTCTAACTACTAATAATTCTGGTGTAACGGATACACAATATACTGTTCGTAGACAGTTTATTGGTACAACAAATGCTTCTGGTGCGGTTAGTTTTAATGCTAGTTCTAACGAAACATTTGTTACTCTTGCAGAAGCAGATTATGTTATGACTATTCTTACTGCTGGTGATGGAACTGGTGTTGTTGGTCAACCTGTCAGTATTGTTGATACAGCCTCTGGTGCTGGTACAGTCACACTTACGATTACTGATAACACTGTTTTGGGTGATTCAGCAAAAATAAAACTTACAGCAACAATTCTTAAAACATCTGTAGATCAGAAAAATAAAACTACAATGTTGATGAAACAAGTTAAAGTCAACACTGGTGCAACAGATGCTTATGGCACACGGCCAACCGACAGAGATATTTCTTTAGGTCGAGCAGATGCGTTTAATTTAGTTGCTGTTTATGATTCACAAGATACAAGTACAGATGCTGTAGCACCTACTTTAACGGTAGGAACAATTACAGGGTCATTTACAAGGGGTGAAGTAATTACAGGTGGAACAAGTGGCGCTAAGGGTAGACTTATAACTGTAGCAAGTCCATTGCAATATGTTTTAACCAATAATAAAACATTTACTTCCAGCGAAGTAATTACAGGTGAAAGTTCTGATGCAACAGCTACAACCTCTGCAACTACGCCTGGTGACGCAGTAATAACATCAAGGTTTATTTTTGATGATGGTCAACGAGATAATTTTTATGATATTTCAAGAATTACTAGAAAGAGAGGATCATCTGCTCCAACTGGTAGAGTTCTGGTCATATATGATTATCTAGAGCACGGCGCCGGAGATATGTTCACAGTTGATTCTTTCACAGATATTGCTGGACGAATGACGTATGATGACATTCCAGTTTATACAGGGTCAAAAGTTGATCCCGATGAACCAGTACCAAGTGGGGAATTTCCTCTTGCTGATACATATGATTATCGTCCTACAGTTGATAGTGTTGCTGGTACATCTACAACATTGGCTACTGTTGATGAAATAACAGGTCGTTCTTTTGATTTTGCAAGCCGAAGCTTTGGTGGTACAGGTGGTACAACGGTTGATACTCCAAAACCAGGCTCTTTTATTCAGGCAGATTTTGAATATTATCTTCCTAAAATGGCTGTTTTAACATTAAGTCCTAAAGGAAGGTTCTCTATTTTTGAAGGTAGTAGTTCTGAAAATCCAATATTACCAAAGTTTCCAGATGATGCAATGTTAATTGCAACTATGTTTATTCCGGCATATACTTTTTCGCCGGATCATGTTGATGTTACAAAAGAAAAACATGCAAGATATACCATGAGAGATATTGGCCATCTTGAAGATAGAATAGATAATATTGAGTATTATACAGCATTGTCTTTATTAGAACGTGATGCAGAAAGTTTTGAAATAACTGATGCAAATGGATTAAATCGGTTTAAGTCTGGATTTATGGTTGATAATTTCAAGGGTCATCGCGTCGGTGATGTTTCACATAAAGATTATAAATGTTCAATGGATTTTGAAGAAGGAGAACTTCGTCCACAACATAGGTCAAAAGCAATAGATTTAATTGAAGCTGCTACAACTACATCAGAGAGAACTGCTGCTGGATATCAAAAAACTGGTGATATGATTACTCTTCCATATACAGAAGAAACAGTTACATCACAATTATATGCTTCTAGACAAATATCTTGTCAAACTGGTTTAACGGTCAATTGGATTGGTGATCTTGAATTAAGTCCATCGTCTGATACATGGTATGAAACTGAAGTTTTACCTCAATTGGTTCTTAATGGAGGTGGAGATTATGATGCAGTAATGGCTAGAGAACGAAATAATTTGGGAACTGTTTGGAATTCATGGCAAACTACTTGGTCAGGAAAAGTCTCTAGTAGGGTTGAATACAACAAAATTAAGACTCCTAGGAGATTACTTCGTATGCATACGGGCGAATGGACAAGCACTCCTATATATACAGGTGGTGGTTACGTTAAACATAAAAGAACAGTAAATACAGTTAGAACAGATAAAACCAGAACAGGTGTTCTTACTAAAGTATCTCTCAGAGCCGAGAACCATTCTACTGGTACTCGCGTTGTTAATAAAGCAGCTGTTCCCTATATAAGAGAAAAAACATTAACATTTACTGGTGAAAATCTTAAACCAAAAACAAGACTTTATGCATTTTTTAATAAGACGGCTGTTAGTTCTTATGTTACTCCTGCTAGTAGCACTTACAGTTCTGCTAGTTCGCCAGTTGCTGGTAGTCCTTTAATTACGGATGCTACTGGTAAGGTTGAAGGAACATTTGCGATACCTAATCCGAAAGTTGGTGGAAATCCAAAGTTTCAAACAGGAGAAATTTTATTTTTATTAACTTCCAGTTCTACAAATGAAGAGATTTCTGAAAATGGTGGTCTAGGTTCAGCTGCAACTGCAATATATTCTGCTAGTGGAACATTAGAACAACAACAAGAAACTATTATTTCTACAAGAAATGCGACAGTGACTCGAACTAGTCAGAAAGATACTACTTCAGTTAATGCGACACAAGCAACAAAATGGACCCCTCTTCCACAACCACAGATTAGAAATTCTTGGGATGGCGACGGCATGAGCCCCGGCGATGGCAATGATGGCACCGGCACCGGCACCGGCTCTGGCGATGCATCCGGCGGTACAGATGCCGGCGCGGCATTTTGTTGGGTAGCTCGTAAGGTATATGGTGAAGACAATGAAAAATGGATAATATATCGTGAATGGATGACTACACAGGCACCTAAATGGTTCTTAAACTTATATATTAAATATGGGGAAAGATTTGCAGAATGGATTGATGATAAGCCTATCTTACAAAAAATCATTCGCAAATGGATGGATAAAAGGGTCGATAATTATCAATCAACATATTTTACTAATAAGTATTGGTATATTGTTTGAATGTTAAAGGAGAAAATATAAATGCCTTCAATTAGTTCCCCATTAGCGCAAACATTTATTGTTCCTGCTGATCCAGCTGTCGAAGCTCGTGGCAGATTTTTGACCTCTATTGATGTTTATTTTGCTGCTAAAGATGATAATCTTCCTATAACATTAGAAATTAGAAATGTTATGACTGGCTATCCTGGCCATAAAACTTTACCGTTTTCTAAAGT
>VTLG01015484.1_pt1 | contig 11006 bp, 11 predicted proteins | sample 4694571 | NCBI WGS metagenome assembly VTLG01 (sample SAMN12604809, study PRJNA352737) | marine metagenome | biome: ENVO:00000447; feature: ENVO:00000209|ENVO:00000569|ENVO:01000036; material: ENVO:00002151; isolation source: viral sequences binned using virsorter ... | reverse complement strand
GCATGTATAGTGTGGATACCTTTGCACCGCTTCTTGATGCGGGTATAGATGCAACTGGGGAGGTAAGACCTGGTACAACATCTCCTGAAAAACCATCCGCTGTGGAGCCTGGGATGTGGGGCGATGTTTTTGACCAACCTGTGTACCGAGGGCTAGGCTACGGTACAATGGCGACAGAAGAATTTGACTCCGGACCACCTGAGTATGGGGATGACTTTTACTCTGGGCTTGACTCGGAAACTAGAGCGGCTATAGATAGCGATATGGCTAATGTCCTAGATAATGACGCATCATTGTACGCCCAATTAGCATCAGATTATAATCCTACAGTTTCTGACGCTAACGAGACTTTTATGGGTGGGTTGTACCGGCTTGGCTCTGGTGCAATGGATTTAGGTGAGGGTGTCTTCAATGTCGCAAATCAGGCGGTGGATGACTTTAGTGAATTTGGATCAACTGTAGGCCCATTGGCGTTGAAGGGGGCTTCGGTTATAAGCGATCTAACAGATTTCAATCCAGCTTTGACTACTTTTAAGGCTGGAGTTACGGGAGGACTAAAGACAGGGGCGAAAGACCTTGCAAAAGAGTTTGAGTGGGACATGCCGGATTGGGCGAAGAAAGCCCTTGAACTGAACGAAGCTGAGAAACTTATGGGTGAGGTTATTTATACAGGACCTGAGACAAACCCGGCAACAGACAGGCCGATATTTACTGCAAACCCAAATATCAAGGCGGAAGATGCAGTCGCAGCCTTTGAGGAAGAGCAGGAAGCTATAGCAGAAATGCGTAGGCAAGAGGATGCCGCGATAGCGCAAGCAGCTATAGCACAAGCAGCAGCACAAGCAGCACAGGCTCCTGCACAACCCAGTAGAGGAGGCGGATCAGCACCGGCACCAGCATTACCGGCAGCAGTTCCATCAGTAGCGCAGATCACCACACCTCGCACGACAGCAAAAGCTAAAGCAGTGCAAAAAAGACAGCAGAAGAAAGCAGCGACAAAGAAAACTACTAAGTCTGATCGTAAGCCTCATGTTCCTAATTATGTTTGGGTTGGCGGTAAGGAAGGCGGTCTTGTAGACTTGAATAACCCAGGAATGGGAGATGTTGCTGGCCCAGATAGGTGGGGTGGCGCAGAAGGTGGTACCGCTGGTGAACGGTCTGGCGGCATGGGTGGGGGAAGAGGCGGATTTGCAGGCCCAGACAGGTGGTAGAGACCACCCAGGAATGCGTTAATGACACCATTACAAGATAAATTTATTGAACACTATGTACTGACTGGCAACGCCACGCAGTCGGCTATCCATGCGGGTTACTCTGCAAAGACAGCTAAGGTAAAAGGCTCACAACTAAAGGCACAATTTATAAATGAAATACGCGAAGCAACTCAGAAGCTACTTGCAGATAAAGTACCTGCTGGCCTACGCTGGCTTAGTGATTTGGCTGAATCGGCTGAGTCAGAGTCGGTTAGACTCGGTGCTGTCAAAGACCTCCTTGACCGGGCTGGACTTAAACCGGTCGAAAGAATAGAAACTACAACCATAGAGTCAATGTCGAATGAGGAAATTCAAAGGGAATTAGATGCCCTCCTCAAGCACTAGAGCCGTAGAGCTTCTAAGGGAGTTAAGGCAGCGGGAGCGATTCAACAGGATAGATTCCTATGATCCCTACCCTTACCAACAGAAGTTCCATGAGACAGGAAAGGAAGCTAGCCAGCGTCTTTTGATGGCTGCAAACCGTATAGGCAAGTCCTATTGCGGTAGTGCTGAACTTTCATATCACCTGACGGGGCTATACCCTGACTGGTGGAAAGGGCGGGTGTACCATCAACCCATTATAGCGTGGGCCGGTGGAGTATCCAATGAAACAACCAGAGATATTGTACAATATGAGTTATTGGGTTCCCCTGATGACCCAGAAGCATTCGGATCGGGTACCGTTCCAAGAAATTATATAATAAAGACCGAACGCAAACCGGGTGTTCCTAATGCTAAATCCGTGGCTCTCATTAAGCACGTTAGCGGGGGTAACTCTTCTTTATTCTTCAAAGCCTACGAAATGGGTGTAGAGAAATGGCAAGGGCGCAGCGTAGACTGCATCTGGTTAGACGAAGAACCTAGCCGAGACATCTATTCACAGGCTGTTACACGTACTCTGGACCGTAGAGGCATGGTATACATGACCTTTACCCCAGAGCAGGGCATGACAGAGACTGTTGCATCCTTTATGAACAACCTCCAGACAGGCCAATCCCTGACTAACGCTACTTGGGATGACGCATCTGAGACAGTAATGTCGCTTCGAGGACATAAAGGACACCTGGACGAGAGTGTTATGCAGCAGATTCTGTCCAGTTATAGCCCACATGAGCGGGAAATGAGGCGATATGGTAGGCCATCCATAGGTTCTGGCCTCATATTTCCTGTCAACGAAGAGAATTTAATGATTGATCCTGTACATTTAGAGGATCATTGGCCTAGAATAGCAGCAATAGACTTTGGTTGGGATCATCCGACAGCAGTTGTATGGGGTGCTATTGATCGAGATCAGGATATCTTCTATGTCTACGACTGTTACAGAATGTCTAAAGCGTCACCCACGGTTCACGCTCAAGCTATACGAGGCAGGCCACACTTTATCCCCATTGCTTATCCCCATGACGGCAATAGACGAGATTCTATGGGTAATCCCGGTCTGGCTGACCAGTATCGCAATCTAGGATGTAACTTAATGCTGGATCACTTTACTAATCCACCCGCATTAGGCGAGAATAAGGGTGGTAATAGCATAGAAGAAGGCATCATGGCGATGCTTCAGGCTATGGAAAACGGTAAATTCAAGGTGTTTTCTACCCTATCTGACTGGTTTGAAGAGTTCAGAATGTATCATAGAAAAGGTGGTAAAGTAGTCGCAATCAGGGATGATATCATGTCCGCGACACGTTATGCCTTCCAATCACAGCGGTTTGCCGTATCAGGCAAAGACCCAACGTGGACAAACGACATACAGTACAAGAATTATGGCATCATCTAAAAATATATCTGACGAAGAACTGGTACAGCGGGTTAATAATGAGATAGCCGATGCTCTTGGCTACCATGATACCGTTAATGACCAGCGCGAACTGGCGATGGAATACTATTATGGTATGCCTCTTGGTAATGAGGTGGATGGTAGAAGCCAGTATGTAGATTCAACTGTCATGGATACCGTAGAATGGATCAAGCCTTCCCTGATGCGAGTGTTTGCCAGTGGTGATGAGATGGTTACCTTCACCCCGCATGGTCCCGAAGATGTTGAGTCGGCTAAACAAGCTACGGACTATGTAAACTTTATCTTCACGAAAGATAATCCCGGATGGGAGGTGCTATACACATGGTTCACAGATGCTCTACTTCAGAAGAATGGTATTGTAAAGTGTTGGTGGGATGAGTACGAAGACTGGAACAGGGAGGAGTACAACGGTCTTGATGAGCAGGAGTTCAATGTACTGATACTTAATCCTGACGTTGAAGTTATGGAGCATACCGCTTACGATGATGACTATGGCACCAAGCATGATGTAGTCCTGTCACGCAAGTCTTATGTTGGTAAGGTTAAGGTAGAGAATATTCCACCAGAAGAATTCCTGATCTCCAGAGAAGCGAAGTCTATAGAGGATGCTAGGTTTACCTGCCATAGAGTATTAAAGACTCTATCTGAACTACGCTTAATGTATCCCGATGAAGACCTTGACCCGAAAGAATTAGGAAGTGGGGAAAATGATTACGTCTATCAGAATGAATTAGCGCGGTTCCAATACGATGATTCCAAAGGCTTACCTTGGGGCGACAACACGACTGTCTCTGAAGATGAAACGCTATCTACCTACTGGCTGCACGAATCATTTATGCAGATTGACTACGATGGCGATGGCATTGCCGAGTTACGTAAAGTCTGTTCGGTTGGTCAGAAAGTATTAGCCAATGAAGAAATAGACCGTATACCTTTTGTAAGCATCACACCTATAAAGATTCCGCACAAATTCTTTGGTCTATCCATAGCTGACCTTGTTATGGACATTCAAAAAATTAAAAGTGTCCTGATGCGAAATTTAATGGACAACATGTACAACCAGAACTTTGGCAGGTACGCAGTCCTTGAAGGTCAAGCAAACCTAGATGATTTGCTAACCCAACGCCCAGGCGGTGTAGTTAGAGTCAAGTCACCCAACGCGATCATGCCTTTGGTAACCCCACAACTAGAGCAGTCATCTTTCTCAATGCTTGATTACCTTGACAAACTCAGGGAGTCACGCAGCGGAGTGAACAAGTTTAGCCAGGGTTTAAACGAGAACGCCCTAACATCCCATACCACAGCTACTGCTGTTGCCGCAACAATGACAGCAGCGCAGTCAAGAGTGGAGTTGATCGCAAGATGCTTTGCAGAAACTGGTGTCAAGCAGTTGATGCAGAATATCTATGAACTTGTTATGAAGAATCAGGATCATCAACGAGTTATAATGCTGAGAAATAAATGGGTTCCTGTCCGCCCGGACATGTGGCGAGACAAGATGGATTGTACTGTATCCGTTGGTATAGGAAACGGTAACAAAGACCAACAGCTTATGCACCTCACGACAATGCTACAGTTTGCCGGGGATGCCATGAGAGGTGGTTTAAAGATTGTCAATGAACAGAATATGTATAATATGGGCGCAGCTCTCATAAAGAATATGGGATTCCAGAATGTCGATGACTTCTTGACCAACCCAGAGAACTTGCCTGAACAACCTGATCCACGCGAACAGATGGAGCAGGCTGAACTACAATTGAAACAAAAAGAATTAGAAATTAAAGCTGCTGATGTTCAAGTTAAGCAAATGAAAATCCAACAGGAAGCTGCCGAAGCACAGGTCGACGCGCAACTAAAGGTTGCAGAATTGAATCTGGAAGCTCAACAAGGCAGAGGTGTAGCAATTGGATAGAGAACTTAGAGAAGCAAGAGCAAAAGCATTACTTTCTGATGAACTACTGAACGAAGCGTTTGATACGCTTGCAAAAGATATCACGGATGCGTGGGATAGTACAGGCATTCACGATACCGAAGCCAGGGAAAATCTCTGGCTATCCTTACGACTCCTCGAAAGGATACGCCTTCATCTAACCAGTATTATTCAAACTGGAGAGATGGCGAAGAAACTTGAGGAATATCAACTATAGGAGTAAAAAATGGCGGATACTCAATCGAATCCCCAAGAAGTAGCGCAAAACCCTAATCTTGATCCTAGCAGCATTGTAGCTGCTCAAGATGCAATCCTTGGATTACTGAACTCGGAAGAGCAACCAGCCCAAGAGGAGCAACCGTCTGAAGAAACTGAAGACGTAGAGTCATCTGATGAAACAACTGAAGAAACTGAAGAAGTCGAAGAAACAGAATCTGAAGATGTGGATGATGATGAATCTGAAGAATCCGAGGAAGAAGAAGTTGAAGATGAGGACGAGTCGGAATCCACGGTCTATACTGTAAAAGTAAACGGACAGGATGTGGAAGTCTCCGAAGACGAACTCATAAAAGGCTACTCTCGCCAACAGGATTATACTCAAAAAACGCAACAGTTAGCTGAATACAAAAAGCAAATGGATGCCGCTGCCCAAGGTATGCAGCAGGAAATTGCTCAAACTCAGCAGATGCGTTCTCAATACGTTGACGCTCTATCGACAGCGATAGACACTAACTATGCTCATCTCCAGCAATATGCTAATATTGATTGGGAAACTCTAAAGAGTCAGGACAAAGAAGAGTATTTAACTAAGCGTGATGAATATCGTCAGGCACAGGAGAATATTCAACAGTTGCAGTCCAAAGCTCAGGAGGCTCAGCAGCATCAAGAGCGGGAGATGCAGATGCAACACCAGCAGATGTTACAGGAAGAACACACCAAGATGGTAAATATACTACCAGAGTGGGGGAATCCTGAAACGCAAAGAGCGATAGCAAAATCTATATCTGAGTTTGCCTTATCTAAAGGCTATACCCAGGAAGAGCTAGCGCAACTGGTAGACCATCGTTCTATACTTGTTCTTATGCAAGCTAAGGCTTATGAGGATATGACTCGAAAACAGCATGAAGTTCGTGCTAAGAAGGTCAAGAATAAACCTAAGGTTGTAAAAGCTAAGGCTAAAAGAGCAAAGTCAGAGGCTGGTGTAAGCAAACGTAGAGAGAAAATGAAGCGTCTACAGTCAACAGGTAAAGTCGATGACGCAGCCTCGTTACTGGAAGATTTACTTACATCTCAATAGAGGAGATACACTATGGCTATTGCCACAAATACGTCGCTGACTTATTCGTCAGTTGCAATTCGTGAACAATTAGCCGATGTCATCTACAATATTGCTCCGTTGGATACACCATTTTTTAGTGGTTGCAGCCGTGAAAAAGCTGAGAATACCCACTTTGAATGGCAGACAGATACTATTACCGCTGGCGCGGCAAATCGCGTCATAGAAGGCGATGATAGTCCTGCTGCAACAGCGCGGGCTTTGCCAACTCGTTTGGGTAACTACTGCCAGATTTCTCGGTATGTGGTACAAACATCCGGCACAGATGATGCGGTTAATTACGCAGGTCACGGCAAACATCAGGCTTATCAGCTAGCTAAGCGCGGTAAGCAGATGAAGAGAGACTGGGAACAGATGTTGTCAGCGAATGTCGCGCAAAACGCCGGCAACGCTACGACAGCTAGAGTCTCTGCTGGCCTACCTTCTTGGATCGCTACCAACTACGTTTCGATGAACCCAACGTCTGGTTCACCCGCAGCGTCTGCTGGTACTGGTACTAACACTATGACGGAAGCTACTGCTACTGCATCCATTACGGAAGCTGGCATTAAGAACGTCATCCTAGATGCCTTCGATGCTGGTGGCAACCCTGACATGATCCTATGTCCGGGTACCATCAAGCAGGCCATCTCGGGTCTTAGTTCCAACGCTGGTCCTGGTTACCCGCTGCGCGTCGACGCCAAATCTGGCGGACCCGCAACTGCGGTTAATGCTGTGGATGTCTATGTTTCCGATTTCGGCACGTTTAAAATCATGCCTGATCGAAACCTAGCCAGTACAGAACATGTCTTCTTTTTAGACATGGATTTCTGGGGATTGAGTGTCCTCAGAGACTGGTCTGTTGTTGATCTCGCCAAAACTGGTGATGCTCAAAAGCAGATGCTTCTGTACGAAGCTGGCCTCGTTTCCAAAAACGAGAAGTCCAGTGGCATCCTAGCTGATTGTAAAGCGTAGGATTGATAGGGGGGTGGGGAAACCCACCCTCCGATCTTATGAAAGAACTTGAAACGAACTGTCCTAACATACAGGACGAAAATGGCGGGAAAGTAATATTTCCATTCGGACCTTGTATCTACCAAAACTTTATATCTGACGAACTGAGGGATTCCCTTTTAGAAGCCGGTAAAGAAGCTAGGGATAAGGACCGAGATTACAGAGAACATCTCGCAGGTAATATGTACAACGGTGGATCATTTGAATATGATGACTCGTATACCGAGGAGATATATCCTCAGTTACTAAAGTATTTATTCATGTGGTTTGACTTTATGGTACACCACTATGGAGAAAAGCGTATAAACTTTGCTCCCGGCGGTGGCGATATAGACATAGGTATTAGTAGTCTATGGATAAACTTTCAGAGGATGTTCGATCATAATCCGCCACATCAGCATAGCGGTATAGTTTCGTTTGTTATATATCTGGATGTGCCGCCAGAGATATTTACGGTACAAGCTAAGTCTAATGTACAGGATGCAGGGCATATAGTATTCAAATATGGTGAATCTATCAGCCCTTTGAGTGTAAGTATGTGGAATGTAGTACCTGAGAATAACCTCATACTGTTATTTCCTGCTACTTTAGATCACATGGTACACCCATTCTGGGTAGATAAAGAACGTATAAGCGTATCTGGTAACTTCAACTTAGTAAACAAGGTAGCTGTAAGCCTTAACGGAGCGTAAATGGACAAGGAACTAGAAAAGTCGGCAAAGAGAATGTTGAAAGGTAAGCCGCCTAAAGCTAAACCTAAGCCCAAAGAACCTACTGATGCAATTGGTTGGTTAAAGAAGGCGTATGTAGATAGTGATCCTGCCGATGGTGCGCCCAAGGTTGGAGGTATTGGCTATGTCTAGTAAGTATATATTAGATGTGTCTAATGATCGCAAGACTGACATGCACTTTGACGATATTGAAGGCACGTTTATATTTAATACCACAGAAAAGGTCGACTCTGTACTGGATGCAAACAAACGAAAGTACAACGACTATGGGGATAAGCTGTCAGTTGGCAAGGTGGGTGAATGGCATCATGCAGCTTCGATTCCCGCAACTATGTGGGAGAGATGGATGGCAGAAACTAATGGTGAGATTCAGAATGATCCTAAGTTACTAGCCGCTTACCTGAACAACCCTGATTATAAGTATTTTAAGACAGCACCCAATAACATATAGGTAAATGATATGATTGATATTAGCAATGTTTGGCGACCTATAAAGACGCACACGCTATCTGCAACTACATCAAGTGGATCCACCTTGACATCAGCGTTTACCACGCAGGTAAATGTAGTCATGGTTACAGCAACTGCTGCATGTTTTGTACAGTTTGATACTGCACCTACAGCAGCCGTGGCAACATCTGTGTTTCTTGCAGCGAATACCCCTTACTGGTTTACTGTAAGTGAGGCGGATAAGTGTGCAGCTATAACAGGCACCGGGACAGCATCGGTTTATATTACTGAACTGAGTAGATAATGGCTATAAATTCGTACAGTACGTTAAAGACTGCCGTATCTAATTGGTTGGACAGGGATGACCTGACTGACCGACTACCTGAGTTTATATCTCTGGCGGAATCAACATTCAATAGAGTGTTGAGGATTCGTGCTATGGAGACTACTGTATCAGATACAACGCCAAGTGGATCAAAAGAAGATGCGCTTCCTACAGGGTATCTACAGATGCGTGAGATACACCTTACGACTAGCCCAGTAGCTTCTCTAGCGTACATTACTCCAGAGATAATGTACAGGATAAGGGCTGGAAGTACCAGTGGAAAGCCTAATGCGTATACAATAGTAGGTGACAATATACTATTTGGCCCGACACCTGATGATGCGTATACTTATAGTATAACTTACTACAAGTCTTTCGATGCCCTTTCAGATTCCACAGCAACAAACTGGCTAATATTAAATGCGCCTGATCTCTACCTATACGGTACGTTACTTCAAGCAGAGCCATTCCTAATGAATGACGAGCGAGTTCCGTTATGGGAGAGGGGTATGCGCCAAGTTATAAATGACTTACAGGAACAGGACGACAAAGACAGGCATTCAGGCTCTGAAATGAGAGTGATGAATACATCAGGATACTTTTGAGGAATAAGGCATGGCACTAGAAACAGGTAATTATATAAGTAGCCTTGTAAAGACTAACCCGGTATCTTCTGATAACGTGTCAGAAGGCGACGACCATCTGCAATTAATCAAGAAGATTCTAAAGCAGACCTTTCCTGTAGGATCGGATAGCGTTGGACCGGATCAGGCTGTACAAGTTCTTGTAGCTAAGTCATCTGCACCTACTGTAGATACTAGCGCATCAGGCCATGCTGCCAGAGCAATGGGTCTTCTTTGGTTGGACACTAGCAACAACCTATTAAAGATCAGGAATCAGGCTAATGACGCTTGGATTACATTAGCCATTGATCCAGAAACATCTAATTCCGTAGATATAAACGCTGGTACCATAGATGGTACGACTATAGGTGCGACAACCGCATCTACCGGTAAGTTCAGTAGCGTTAATATAGCCGCCGATGGCGCAACAGTTACAGGAATAAAAGATGAAGATGACATGGCCTCTGATTCAGCGGTTAAACTTGCTACTCAACAGTCTATTAAAGCGTATGTTGACTCACAAGTTACTGCTCAGGATTTGGATGTCATCTCTGACAGCGGCACTATCGATATTGATCTCGATTCAGAGAGTCTTACTATTGCTGGTGGCTCAGGTATTGATACTTCAGCGACTAGCACGACGCTTACAATCGCAGGTGAAGACGCGACTACATCAAACAAAGGTGTAGCGTCATTTCATTCGGATAACTTCTCAGTATCTTCAGGCGCGGTAACGATAAAAGATGCGGGTGTAGCCAACGCTGAACTGGCCGACATGGCCGCTAACACAGTAAAGGTGCGTGATGCTAACTCTTCTGGTGTTCCTTCAGATAAGGCAGTAGCGGATACTCAAGTACTGATCGGAGATGGTACAGGCTTCACAGCAGCCGCGCTATCTGGCGATGCTACCATGACTAACGCAGGTGCAGTTACTGTAGCTAAAATCCAAGGTACAGCTGTTAGCTCCACAGCGCCGACCAACGACCAGTACATGAAATACTCTTCTTCTGCTAACGAGTGGCAGATGGTATCCATAACTGGTACTGATAAACTGACAACTAAGGGTGACCTTCTTGTCTACAATACAGTAGACTCAGAGACTAGGCTTCCTGTTGGAACAAATAAGAAGGTTATTACCGCTAACTCCTCAGCAACAAACGGTTTGGATTGGCAGTTTGTCGATGGCGAAAGTATACGCATGGGATCAGATGCTGCTGGCGATACCTTATACTTTAATGGCACTGATTACGCAAGGTTAGCCAAGGGTAGCGCATCCCAGGTTCTAACCATGAACTCTGGCGCAACTGCACCCGAATGGGCTGCTTCTGGTCAGGCAGACATGGCTGCTAATACCGTTAAGGTAAGGGATGCTAACTCATCAGGCGCACCCTCAGACAAGGCTGTAGCAGACACTCAGATACTCATAGGCGATGGTACTGGATTCACCGCTGCTGCTCTCAGTGGTGACGTTACGATGGCTAACACAGGCGCAGTTGCTATAGCCTCCGGTGTTATTGTTGATGCTGATATCAATGCAAGCGCAGCCATAGACGCAACCAAGATAGCT
>VTLG01017201.1_pt1 | contig 11007 bp, 2 predicted proteins | sample 4694571 | NCBI WGS metagenome assembly VTLG01 (sample SAMN12604809, study PRJNA352737) | marine metagenome | biome: ENVO:00000447; feature: ENVO:00000209|ENVO:00000569|ENVO:01000036; material: ENVO:00002151; isolation source: viral sequences binned using virsorter ... | reverse complement strand
ACGAGTATGTTGAGTATTTTCGTCGCACAGTTCTTCCCTCTCTGCCTCTAAACGTAATTGCAGATAAAAGAATACTTGCAAAAACAATCAGAGATTTCTATCAGTCAAAGGGTACTTTTGATTCATATAAGTTTCTATTTCGTGTACTGTATAATGAAGATATTGAAGTTAATTTTCCAGCAGACCAGATGCTTAAAGTATCAGATGGTGATTGGCGTATAGACAGATATCTTATTATTCCTTCTAATGAACAAGCGTATACTTTTCCTGGTAAAACTATTCAAGGGATTGAAAGTTCTGCCGAAGCTTTTTGTGAGAATGTAGTACGAAGATTTCTTGGTGGTCGTGATTTAATGCAAATCACACTATCTAAAATTAAAGGTAATTTTCGTGATAATGAACCTATTAAGATCAAAGCTAATGTAGGCGGTGTAGGATTTGAGCCTGTTATTGAAGCAGGTATTAATACTATATCAGTTGTTTCAAGAGGTGCACAATACGCTCCTGGTGATGAACTTACATTAATATCTGCGTCTACAGGTCGTGAAGGAAAGGGTGTTGTAACTGCTGTATTACAACAAGAAGGTATTATTAACTTCTCGTTGCTAGATGGTGGATCTGGATATACAGCTTCTACAGGATCTCCAGGCAGTATAATTAAGCTTATAGGTGGTGATGGAACAACTGCCGCAAGTTTTATTATTAGTACAAGTGATATAACTGATACTTTTGCAATTTCTAGAAATATCAATCTAATATCATCGAATACTATATTTGGTGCTAATGCCGCAGTTATATCATACTCGCCTATTAGTGATCCTACGGCAGCACGACCAGCAAATGTAGGTCGTAGAGGAGATACATTTGCGAATACAGTCTTAGGTTCGCCGCACTTTGGATTTCCAGAAGCGAATGAAGAAACTACAGAAAAAAGTAATTTTAGAACAAACGCAAATGCTGTTATTAAGATTGTTACAACTTCTGGTCATAATCATGTTGTTGGCCAATCTTTATATGGTGTTACTTCTGGCGCAAATGCTGTTATTAAAGCAGTAGTTGATGCTACTGTTGGCGCTGCAATATTTCGGGTAGATACATATAAGAATTTTACTGGTACAGAGAATATCAAAATTGCACAAAAAGCAGGCAACACAATAGGAACATTAGTAAGCGGCAAGTTCTTTGCAAACACAATTGGCTATCATGTTCTTCAAGTAGGTAATGTGAATAGTCAAACAGTTGCCGCTGGAGATGAACTTATAGGAGGCACTAGCGGAGCATTTGGTATTGTTAAGAAAGTTATAACATCTGTTAACAACGGATATCTTTATAATGGAACAGCAAATACCTCTCTTTCGGGAACTGTAAGTAGTTCTGGTAATACAGTAACAGGATCAGGAACATCATTTACTTCTAACTTTGCAGTTGGTGATGCGATTAAATCTGGTGCTCAAGCAGGTAGACGAATTTTTAGTATTGCTAGTGATACCTCTCTTGTTACTGCCAGTCAATTCAATCCTGTATTAAGTGGTGCTGCTTATGGTAAGGGAGGCAATTACAGAAATCTTCTCAAACTTCAAGTTACTGCAAACACAACAGCAAATGTTTCAAGTCAGTTCGATGCTGGCCCTATGAAAGCTTATATAGAACTTGAGAATATAAAAAAGGTTGGTAGTGCAACTGTTATAGGTAATGTTGCTTATACTACAGCCAATACCCAAATAGAAAATATACATACCAAACTATCTGATTCTCTTGTATTTAAAACAGCCGCATTTGGAACAATAGATGACTTGTCGTTAAGAATAGGTGGCACTGGATATTCAGTTGCTCCTTCTGTAACAGTAAGAGATCCACAAATTGCTTCGTTGGGAATACGTGATGTATTTTTAACTCTACAAAATACTGCGTCAAATTGGACAACAGGCAATTCAAATATAACGACATTTGATACTAATGATAGAATAGTACAAGCATCATCTGGAGCAAAAGGAGATATTAAACAGATACCTCCATCGAGCCCACAGCAATTTGGCGAAGCCCTTAGTACACAAATACACGCAAATACTACTCATGAAACTGTTGTAAGAGTTTTCCAAGATGATTTACAAGCAATAAGTAACATTAAATATAAGTTAGGACCTACTGCGGTTAATTTCTATACTAGTTCAGACCAATCTACTTTAGCTGATACTGGTATTGCTAACATAGTAAAAATAACTGATAATGGTGTACTTGGAGATAATGCAACAATTAACGCAACAGTTGGTGCAAATGGTGCTATATCTACTGTACGGGTTCTTGACTCTGGATTTGGTTATAAACATGGAGAAACAGTAACGTTTTCTCCTAGTACAAGAGCTTTTGCTGTTAGTGGTACAGGATCACTGTCGTTGAAAAATGCTGCTAATGCAGAAGGTTATTACGCATCAAATCGTTCACAGGTTTCTACATTGCGTGGATATGTTCAAGACGGTGAAAGATATCAAGAGTTCTCATATGAGATTTCATCTGGTATTGCGTTTAATCGTTATAAAGATTTAGTAGATAATCTCGTACATCCAGCAGGCCAGAAATTGTTTGGTCAGTTTACAACTAGAACACCACTTGCTTTTAATCTTGTGACTGTAGCGGACAATAGAACAAGAAAGAAATCAAATGGAACGATTGCTATTGCCAAGACAAAAGCATCAAATACTGTAAATATTACAAATGGAACGTTTACTGTTGCTGCCAGTGGTGCATTATTTGGTACTTTTGGTGCTACTAATAGGGGTCTTAGTACGAAGAGAGTTCCTAATAGTCAATTTATGATTGTTGAAACCAATCTCACACCTGGTACAGCAAATAGTAATAAATTCTATGCTATTAAAGTTGCTAATGCTACCTCTGCTACTGCGGCCAATCTTGTAAATAGATGGGATCATGGGACGATTACTACAGCAAATGTTTACTTTGCTAATTCATTCCATATAGCAGGATCAAGTTCAACTTTAAGCGCAGAATTTGCAAATAATGATGTCATTATCATCGAAACTCCTTATGGAAAGTACAATCAAATTAAACTAAATAAAGTAAATAGTGCTACTTCAGCGAATCTAGCAAGTATCTGGACTTTAGCAGATGTGTCGGGTGCTAATGCATATTATTATACGGGAACGGTGTCTTAAATGCCCAAATATATTTCAAAAGAACACAGTATTCATAACGCAAAAGTTTTCAAAGATTCCTTATCTTTAGTTGATACAACTGCAACAAAGAAATCTACGGTTCTTTATGCAGTTCTAGGTCGTGCAGAAGCATATGCAGACGAAGATGTAACGCCAACTCCTGTAGAAACAGATCAAGATAAACATTACGAATTGTGGCGTCAAGCTTGGGCAGGCAAAAAAGTTACTGCTGGAGATATAGAACATGTTGTTCCCAGACACAATTGGGCAACTGGAACAGTCTATGCAATGTATCGTGATACAGATACAAATCTTCATGCAAGATCATTTTATGTGATCACAGACCAAAACAATGTTTATAAGTGTTTGAGTAATAACAAAGGTGCCGCTTCTACAGTTCGTCCAACAGGCTTCTCAACATCCGCATTTACAACTTCTGATGGTTATCATTGGAAGTACATGTATACAATTAGCTTAGGTCAAGCTGATAAATTCATGACAGCATCATATATGCCTGTACGAACCCTAGCAAATACAGACGCATCAACTGAAGGCGATAGACAAATACTTGTTCAAGGCGCGGCTTCAAATGGTGCGATTGAAGTTATTGAAACGGTAAACGTTGGTAGTGGATATCAACAATTAGCTAACGCTGTTCCCGAATCAGCAACTTCTACAACGGTTACGTTATCAACTGCTTCTGGAGATACAGCTTCTCCTGTAGACAATTTTTATAATGGCCAAAGTGTTTATGTTATAAGCGGAACAGGAGCAGGCCAACTTAGACGAGTTATTGATTATACTGGTGCTACAAAAACACTAACTGTTAATACAGCATTTGCAACATTGCCCAATACAGATACTACAATGATAGTATCACCCACCGTAACTATTATTGGTGATGGGTTAAATGCAAAAGCATATTCAAAGGTAGAAACGCTTACTGGTGGTATAGCGAATGTGTTCATGATAACAACTGGTACTGGTTATCAAAGAGCGAAAGCACTTATCACTTCAAACTCAATTCACGGTACTGGAGCAACAGCTAATGTTGTTCTTTCTCCAGCAGGCGGCCACGGAAAAGATCCTATAAGAGAGCTTGGTGGAGATAAGCTAATACTTAATGCACAGTTTGTGGGTAGTCTTGGAACTTCTTCAACTGGAAAGGGTCATATTCCAGCAAACACAGATTTCCGATCTATCAGTCTTTTGAAAGATCCTATATTAAAAGTTGATGAAGATAATGATACAATTTCAGCAGAAAAGATAGCCAACACTTCAAATAGTCCAGTAAATCTTCGTCTATCTACAGAACTAACTATCTCCTATAAGAGTATGTCAGGAAGCACTCCTGTAAACGCTTTAGCTATAGGAGATACTATCACTCATGAACGCGCAAGACTAGCAGCCGAATTAGGGACACTTCAATTTGTAACAGAATTAAGCCCTGCAACAAAACTAGTACAGGCAATGGACAATGCTGTTTTAGGTGCTAATGCAGATATCATTTATATTCGAGATGATGAAGTACAATCTGATGCATCTTTCTTTACAATGTATATAAATAATGTAGAAAGCTATGCTGATATAGTTCCATTTACAAAAGATGATATACTTTTGAAAAGAGGAAGCGAAGTACAAGTAGCAACAGTTTCTACAATTAATGGTCCAGAAGCAAATACATTTTCTGGACAGTTCTTGCACACAGAGAATATCTCTAAAGTAACGAGGGCTACAGATCAGACTGAAGATATTAAAATAATTTTAGACTTCTAAGGGTAATTATTCATGCCAATCGAAACAAATCTTAATCAAAGTCCTTTCTTTGACGATTTTAATGAAAGTAAAAACTTTCATCGTGTACTCTTTCGTCCAGGATATGCTGTTCAAGCAAGAGAGTTGACACAGCTTCAAACAATCTTACAGAATCAGATTGAGCGTGGATTTAATGAAGTCATCAAAGATGGCACCATTGTTACTGGTGTTCAAATTATTGTTGATGAAGTTGGTTATGTGAAACTGCGCGATAAAGACGCAAACAATCGTTCTATTACAACTACAGATTTCTATACTGCTGGCGCACTTACTAATGCGATTGCAGTAGGAACAACTACAGGAATTACGGGTCAAATTATTGCTGTAGAAGATGGTTCAGAAGCGGCTGCGGCCACTGGCGGCAACTTTACGCTTTTTGTGAACTATATGGATTCTGGAACAGATAACGCTACTAAAACTTTTGCTGATAATGAAATAGTAACAGTACGTTTGCGTAATACTTCAGGAACTGCGGCTGGTGATTTTGTTGTGGCCGCAAATACAGTTACTACAAGTTCTACAGGTAAAGGCTTTAGCTGTATTGTTGGTGACGGTGTTGTTTATAATAAAGGTCACTTTATTCGTGTAGGTAGTCAGCGACATATTGTATCAAAATATAGCACTACACCCACAAGACTTCTAGGATTTGAAACCGCAGAATCTACTGTAAATTCTAATGAAGACGCTTCTTTGTTGGATAATGCAACAGGCGCAACGAACTATGCAGCTCCAGGCGCAGAGAGATTAAAACTATTACCAACGCTTACTTCTCGCGTAAAAACTACTGCTAACACGGGAACGTTCTTTCCTATTGCCACTATTGAAGAAGGCAAAATTATTAAAGAAGTAAAAGAAACTCAATTAGCAGAACTTGGCAAATATATTTCTGATAGAATATATGAAACAAATGGCGATTATGTCACAAAACCTTTCAATCTAAGAATTAGAGAACATTTAAGGTCGGCTAATAATCTTGGTCGATATAATGCTGGAAGTACACCAGCAGGAGACGCTAATAAGCTGGTTGTAGAAATTGAACCTGGTGTTGGTTATGTTCGAGGTAATAGAATCGCAACTGGCCCAGGAACTATCTTTCGGACGTTTGATAAAGCTACAGATTATGAAACTAAAGATGCAAGAACTCTTTCACAGTCTTACGGTAACTATGTAATCGTTGAAGAGTGTGTTGGTCGTTTTGATTTCCGTTCACTTCAAACAGTTGATCTTAGGTCTTCGCCAGCTAACGCAATCACCTCACGGACTTGGGGAGCAACATCTGCTCCTGGTTCTAGTGTGGGTAGTGCAAAAGTGCGAGGTTTTGAATATCATTCTGGTATATCTGGTGCTCCTCCAGGTTTGGTAACAACGGGTAATGTTGCTGGAGCCAAGTATCGTGTATATCTATTTGATATTAAAATGAATGACACTAAAGCTTTTTCTACCGATGTAAAATCATTATACGTCAATTGGGGATCTGGACCTGATGCGCTTGCTGATATTGTTTTAGAAGATAGCAGAGCGGTTCTTCAAGAGACTAATAAAAATAGCTTGTTGTGGCAATTTGCACAAGGAGGAACTAAGACATTAAAAGATGCAGCAGACGCAGTTGATACTCAATGGGTAACACGCAAATCTTCAACAATAACATTTAATGCTGATGAAAATAGACAAGGAACTGTTACCCTTGCAAATACTGCTACTGGTGGAACTGAAGTATTTGCAGATAGCGTAACTACTGCCGCAGATAGAAAGAAGTTTATTGTAAAAACTAATGCAGCCGTTACTACAGATAATTTAACTGGAACTGTTGCTGTTAGTGGAAATACTGTTACGGGAACAGGTACCGACTTCAAAGACAGCGTGGCCAATGGTTATAAAGTAGGCGATATAATTAAAGTGGGTGCTAATACAGGTATAATTTCAGAAATTACGTCTGATACTGTGCTGAAAACTTTAACTGCTTCTCTAGGTAGTCCTGGTCCCGGAGATGCTCACGCTAGACATTATCCTATAGGTCATATCTTTAACTTTTCTGGTGATGGTGGCGGCAGTGCAGATGCTTCTTCTACATCAAGAACTATTGATATTGGCGGAGCTAATGTTGCATCGTCTTGGTCTGGTGACGTATTCTATAATGTATCTAGAAGTTCGGCTGTACAAGAAGCTAAAGCAATTAACAAAAACAAATATGTACACATTAACATTGGTGCTTTAGCAGGAGCAAACGGCGGTAATACTGGGCCCTGGTCATTAGGTGTTCCTGATGCAATGAAACTTCGTAAAGTATGGAAAGGCTCTAATACTGGTGTTACGGCTGCGAATGGTGAAGATGTAACTAGACATTTCACTTTAGATACTGGAGCAACTGATTCGTTTTATGGCACTTCAAAAATTAGAAAGCTAACTACGAGTTCATTAGTAACTACTGCTCCTTTTGGACTTCTTGTAGAGTTTGACCACTTTACTACGGCCACTTCTTCTGGTATTGGCTTCTTTAGTGTAGATTCATATCCAATTGATGATGTATTATCATCTAATACTACAGCTATTATGACGAAAGATATTCCTGTACATGTTTCTCCTTCTACGGGTGAAAAAATTGATTTACGGAATACTGTTGATTTTAGACCTCGTCTTGCTAATACGTGTGCGCCTACTGCTACCGCAACTGCGGCTGGTTCGCCTACTAATCCGGCATCATTAACAACCATAACAAGTAGCGCACAATTTGGTTCTTATGTTCCTTCTCCTGATGAGAATTTCCAATGTGATGTTCAATATTATCTACCTCGTAAAGATAATGTGATTTTAACTGCACACGGTGATGTACAAATCATAAAAGGTATAGCAGATAAAAGTCCTAGAACTCCATTTGAAACAAATGAATCTATGATTTTAGGAACTATGCGAATACCTGTTTATCCTTCACTATCTTCACATGTAGCAAAAGCAACCAATCGTAGAGATTATGAAGTTCGTCTAGACCTTAAAGATAATCGTCGCTTTACGATGAAAGATTTACGTGCAGTAAATACGAGAGTTAAACATCTTGAATATTATAGTTCGCTTAATGCTCTTGAAGCTTCGTCTAAAAATAAACAGATTTTCAATTCTTCAGGTGCAGACCGCTTTAAGAACGGCTTCTTTGTAGATAACTTCGATGGTCATAATAATGCTGACCAAAATTCTGAAGGATATCGTGCAGCAATTGACATTAATAAATCGCAATTAAGGCCAGTATTTAAGAGAAAAGATATTGGACTAAGAAAGTCTACGACACAATCTAGTTCAAATATTACACAGACTGGTAATATTATAACTCTTTCGTACACACATTCTTCGTTCATAAATCAGAGTAAAGCAACGAAATTAAGAAATCCAGCACAAGAAACTAGTTTTGTGTGGAATGGTAAAGTTACTCTTAATCCAGAAATTGATAATACACCTGATGTAACAACTCTTCCCGATGTTCAGGTTGATTTCTCTGGCATGTATGATTCAATTGCGGCTCTAGCGGGCGCAATAACTGATGATAGTGGTGTTGTATATGGTGATTGGAATACAGTTAATACTACAGTAGCCGAAGCGAGAGTTGAGCGACTTGTAGATACAGGTCAAGAAGATCAATCTCAGGAAAGGGTAACAGATTTAACAACTACGATAACTGAAGAACAAATTAGAGTAAACCAACAATTAGATATAAGCCCATCTAAAAATACATTTGAAATAGGCAACTTTATAGAAAATGTTTCTGTTCGAGATTATATGAGGTCTAGAAACATTAAAGTTACTGCATATGGATTAAGACCTAATACTCGACTATATGGATTCTTTGATGATGAATTAGTTGATGCTTATATAACTCCTGCAAACAGTAGTCATGCTAATACTAATATTGAGGGATCAGCATTAGTTACAGATGCGGCTGGTACTGCATATGCTAATTTCCGTATACCTAATGATGATAATTTGAAGTTCCGTATCGGAGAACGTAAACTTGAACTAATAGATGTAGCGAATACACAAACACAATCAGCGTTAATTTCTACAAGAGGACACGCAACGTTTGTGAGTACACCTTTAGATATTACTCAAAAGGGAACTTCAATAAACATTACAACTCCAGAAATTTCAACAACGGAAATTATTGAGACACAAACTATTTCTACACAAGAAACGACATTAGATATTGCGCCTGTAATGGATCCATTGGCACAGACTTTTGTTGTTCAAACGAATGATAAATCAGAAGGAATCTTTGCTACTAAACTTGATTTGTTTGTTGGTAAAAAGTCTACGACATATCCTCTTACTGTAGAGATAAGAGAAGTTCACAACGGAGATCCTACAACTACAATTGTTCCGTTTAGTAGAAAAACTCTGTTGCCAGCACAGATTACAGCTAATTCTTCAGTTGCAACTAATGCTACAACTTTCACATTTGATAGTCCTCTCTATCTGAAAAATGGAGAAGAATACGCCGTTATTGTTCGTCCTGGTGGACAAAGTTCAGAGTTTGCGGTGTGGGTAGCAGAGCTTGGTGGAACAGATGTTGATACTCTAGAAGGTATTTACAAAGTTCCTAATTACGGCATTATGATGACCTCTTCTAATGATAGAACTTGGTCGCCACATCAAAAAGAAGATCTTAAATTTCATCTACATAGGGCAGACTTTACTACTAGTACTGGTACTGTCTATATGGAGAATGAAGATATTGATATGTTCAGTATTGATAGTATATCAGGCCCTGGATTTAATACTGGCGAAAAAGTTACAGCCGAATCTGTTCTGCGCTTTGCTAACACGAATGGAGCTGGAGCATTTTCAGTTGGCCAAATTATTCAGAATCATCAAGCGAAGGTTAAAACAGCCAATACACAACTCTATGCAAACGGAGTAATTCGTCAAATCGTAGCTGGAGCTAGTGGTAGTACTTATGTTAAGATAGATTCATATGGTACATTTACTGCAAGTGCTAATGTGTATATTGGAACAACGAAAGTAGGAACAACTACGTCTTGGGCTGCAAATACAAGTTCAGGCACAGTAGATCACTATGACCAATCCGCTCTTAAACTAAGATTGAATAGTTCAACGGGTGGATTTGCAAACGGATATGTACGTGGCCAAAAGAGTGGTCATACTGCTAGAATTACTGCTACCACTCCAGATAATGCTGTTGTTAGTATGACTGTTCCTAAAGTACCTGTATTAAACTTTAAAGATACAACTTCAGCTTGGGGATTACGTCAAACTTCTACGGGTGGAGTAATTGGACCTAGCTATACTACTATAAACCTAAGTGAAGAGAATCACTTTAGAGATGCAGAAAAGAAATTCTACTCTAAGACAAACGAAGCGGCACTTACTACTGTTGAGGGTAATAAAAAGACTTATGTTGTAAAGGGAACACTTGCTACAACGAATAGTAAAGTATCACCTGTAATTCATGCTGGTAAATCAAATGCTATTCTTATTGAAAATGTAATTAACAATCTTACTACAAATGAACACAACGAAGTTGGTTCAGCCACTATGCGATTTATTACTAAGCCTATTACACTTGGTAAGGATAATGATGCTGAAGATTTAAAAGTCTTTGTACATGCTTATAAACCTATTGGTACTGAAGTGAATGTTTATGCTAAACTTCTAAACAACGAAGATGGTGAAGCACTTAAAGATAAGAAATATTCGCCGATGATTCAGATTACTTCAAGCAACACTTTCTCTGATAGTGTAAATACTAGTGATATTAAAGAATTTGAATATGGATTTGCTGCTAACACTACTGCTGGTTTCTTAGCGAGTAGCGGATCTGATAATCTAGCACTACTAAATACTGCTGATAGTAATATTGTTGCATACGAAGATTCTTCAGGCGGAATTTATAAAGGATTTAAAGTGTTCGCTATTAAAATTGTTATGACAAGCTCAAGCACAAATATTGTACCTCTCGCAAAAGATATGAGAGCAATAGCATTGCAGATATAAAATGGCTTATAAAGCAAGATTTGTA
>VTLG01012021.1_pt1 | contig 11007 bp, 22 predicted proteins | sample 4694571 | NCBI WGS metagenome assembly VTLG01 (sample SAMN12604809, study PRJNA352737) | marine metagenome | biome: ENVO:00000447; feature: ENVO:00000209|ENVO:00000569|ENVO:01000036; material: ENVO:00002151; isolation source: viral sequences binned using virsorter ... | reverse complement strand
CACGAAGAGTTGCGTCAGCAAAGTAAGAGTAAACTAACTCTTTTTGTGGATTAGAGAATGTAAGAGGCGTAATACTTTCTTCTGCTTCTTCCATTTCTTTCTTGGCTTCAGTATCTTCCTTGATGTCCTTAAGTACCATTAGATGTGTATCAAGTGCGTAACGCATAGTGTTGTACGTTACGACCATAATCATATCTGATATGTCATAGTCTTCTTCATTGTAGACAGTAAGGCATCCTCTTAGTTCTGGCATATCCCAGTGGTACTGGTCTTTGGCATAGACAACATCATAGTAGCCTTGTTGGCGATAATCCTGACATACATTGAAGATATGCTCTTCTTGTAGTTTGTCGAATGCTTCACGATTGGTAATGAACTCTTCATCACCAAACAAGTCAGCTTCAATACCGAGGCTACTGCGATGTCTTTCAGTATCAAACAATGCAGCACTCATAGGAATCTTAGCTGATAGCATAGCCCTTCTGACTGACTCTGGATGAAAATGCGTATTGTCTGCTAGAAACTCGTCTTGTTTTTCCTTTGTACCAAGCGTCAGAGCCTGTGCAGCACCCATACTGAAGTCACCATTACGGAACATAGCTTTGGCGTTGTCAGACAAGTCAGAGAGGCTTATGCGCTGTTCTACCCACCTTTTGGTTTGACCAAAACGTGCAGCAACAGTGTCAAAATCTTCTTGACCGTCACCGACAAGAGCGTTGATAACATCACACTCATCAAGTGGATGCATGTCTTCACGAATCATATTGGCATGAAGGCCGACCTCTGCGCTGTCTTCATCAAGAACTATACAGTTAATAGGTGTTGTGCCTTTGCCTTTGTAGATAGTCTTAAGAGCATCGAGGCGTCTGTTACCATCGATAACTACATAGCCCTTGCCGTTGGGTGTTACGACAAGGTTGTGCAACAGACCACAAGACTGGATTGAGGCGCATAGAGCTTTGAACCCAGAGTCACTGGGCTTGACTTTACGCACGTTATTAGGGGAGTGCTTCAGTTCCTTTAGTTCAATTTGCGTCTGCATCTACTTTCTCCGTTTTTTTAGCTACTTGCTCCATAAGAATAGTTTCATCTTTGAATTCTATACCATTAAACAACTCAAATTTTTTACCTTCTTGTGGGTAAAGATAAATTGTATGGTAGGTATTTCCTCCTTGCCAACACTGGATAAGAATCTGGTCTTCATCTCCAGCATCCAATGTTACCTTGGTTACCTCCATTGAGACTTGAGACCTATGATACAATCTATTCATTTGTTCCTCCATACACGCCATGTGTCATCTGTTAGCTTACGCATAGTAGCAGAACTATTGCCGTATCTTCTGCGAATACACTGACACATTCTTACTACTTCATCTTTATTAACTTCAACGCAGTCACCAACTTTCATCTTGTCTGCAACTACCCCAAGATGGGTATGCGAGTGTTTTGGCGGTACTGGAATACCGCTACGAATCTTAATTTTATCAAACATTTAGTCCTCCATGATTTTGTCAGTCAGTGTCTTTGAGGCGAACGCAACTCCAATCCACAGGGGCGCACCAATCACTGAAACCAAAAGGGTCGGATTGATGCCCATGCCTATCATCATCAATAGGATGGTAAACGACAATGTTAGGTGAACAGTGACGAACCACCCAATCCATCTCGTCTTGTTGTTGACGAAGCTGATTTGTCTTAGCTTGTTGATCATGTTTACTCCTCACTATCAATCTCTTTTTGTACCTCACCCAGACCATGACATTCATCGCACTCACCCCATTCTCCTTTGAGGTATCCTCCACGTTCATAGTCAATAACTGGGACTTCATATTCAAGGCGGCCTTCACCGCCACACTTTGAGCATTCTACAAATATATCAAGCATCGAGTATGCCCTCTCTTATCATATCTTGTATGCGTCTACCAAACCAACCTTGGAGGCGTAGGTACATACCTGAATCGTACAGATACTGCCACGCAGCTATAAACTCTTCTTGGCTTTTGGCTTGTTCAACGCCCTCAGCAATAAATACAGCAATGCCGGGCTGATCATTGAAAGAATATTGGTCTGTAGTCCTCATAACCATTCTCCGTTGATATTTGTTTTTTCTTGAACATCAACATAACTTGTAAGTCATGTGTGTCACCAATAAAGCGTATATCTTTCTCTAGTGTTTTAAAAGACGTTTGAGGCACAGCTGAATCACCCTCATCGTCAACACCCATGAATAATCCTTTGTTTACAAGGGGTTGAGGATAGTTACGGTGAATCCAGAAGTACCGCTGCTCTGCATAGAGGCCCTCGTCATCGATGTACACACCATCGCCATTGTCGTAGAGGCGTACGAATGTGAACATTGAGGCGTCAATGAGGCGTTTGATATGGCTGAATCCGTCTGGGTCTATGTCTGACTTAACCAATTCAAGCTTTTGGCTTTTTGGATTTACGATAGTGTCCATTGATTCCATGTGAACCTCCTGTGAATCTTTCACAAAAATAGCCCCACCACTTACCCGTAACCTTAGCAGAAGTCACAAACGGTTAAGCGATGAGGCTATCTACCACCCACACCCACGTGATGAAAGGTAATCACAAAATGGGTGGTAATGTTTGTGGCTAACCCTGCGAACCAAACAACACAGGCTGATACCGTCAGCCACAGTACCCCAATCTAGGCAGTAGAGGTGTCTACTGTTGGAGACCTAGATTGGAATGTCGTCAAATGGTATATCATTCTTTGGTGCAGAGCCACCCTCAGCTGAAGCCTTCCCCGCAAGACGGAAGGTTGACCCTGCGCCTGCAAGTTTAACTTTGAATGAGCGATGTGTCACGCCATCTTTTTCATACTCCTCAATGATTGGAAACCCTTGAGCAAAGACGGTAATGCCTTTCTTCACATACGGCTCAATGACAGATGACACGAGGCCTTTGCCATTGCTGCCGTCCCAAGCTTCGAGGCGATACCAGTGGGTCTTCTCCACCTTCTCACCCTGCTTGTTGGTGTATCCTTCGTTGACAGCAACAGACAGGTTAGCAACCTTAGTGCCGTTGACGTCACGAATCTCTGGGTCTGCACCCACGTTACCTGATACTGTGATTTGTGCAATATTCATAGCTGTATTCTCCTTACGTTTGCTATGTTGAGGTTGGTGAGGGTATCACGTTACCTGACCCTCTGTGGCACTACTGACGACCTTGCTCGAGCTAACGGTGAGTACCTCAATCTCCTTTGTTAGTTACGTTGAGGCGGGACTTTCTCCCACCCAAACCATAATTTATTCCACTTTGGCTTCTTGTAACCCCTGATGCGTTTTGCAACATACAAGTAAGAGGATATGATGCATCCGCCAATCACTGCCGCCATCATCCCTGCGAATGTTCCAGCGAACATAATCACAAGCAAGATAGTTGAGGCTATGTCTATCGGGATGTCAAGCCAAAGAACCTTGTCAAAGTCAAACTTGGCTAAGAGGAATATTATTGCGAACGCCGCAAAAACTCCGGCAACGATATAGAAGACCATAGCTTACTCCATTTAATTTTGCCAACACCTTCAAGCAAATCTACTGTCCAAATATGAGACATGTAGAAAAGTGTTAGTCCAAGCATCTTAAGAAACAATACGATTGCTACTGCTACACCAGCTGTAAAAGCAATGTAACCGTAGAATATGAACAGAAGAACTGCAAAACAATACTTCATTGGCTTACTGATATATGTCATAGATAACTCCATTTGAGGCGTATTTACCGCTGCTGGTTGACACAAAAAAAAGGTGGAGACCCTGGCGTTGTGCCAAGGCCTCCTACTGCTGTTAGACTTCTTTGCAGTGCTGATTGAGATATGCTTGCTGCTCCGACTTGGACATCGACAGCCAGCGGTCAGCGGTGACACGCTTGTTGACTGGACGCCACTGACGAGCTTTCTTCTCTGCCTCAAGTGCCTTGCGTGACTTGTATACGCCCATTGTGTAGCCAGTACGTCTCTCAATCTCTGGACGAACCGAGTTGAGTAGAACGTGGTGCATGTTTCTGATGTAAGCGTACTGATCTCTCAGCTTGTCACGAAGGTCGACAAGTCTGCGATGCTCAAGCACTGTAATCTCTGGGTCAGTGATGACGTGGTCTGCGATGCTATCGTTGACCTTAGCACCATAGCGTTCTAGTGACTCCAGTTCGTACTCAAGGTTGCGAATGCGACTGTCGATGAGCTTGCAGCACAACGTCAAGTCGTTGCCGTCACCATGAAACATGATGGCAGCAGTCTCAAGCTGTGCGTAATGCTGTTGCCATGCTTCATCATATGACTGCTTGGCTTGCTCTGAGAATGTCTCGTGTTGCAACTGTCGTGCAATGTCATCGAGGTATTCTGTCGTGATGTCCTGCAACCGTGGTAGTTGCTGGCACTGTTCTCTGAGTTGTTCTGATAATGACTGCATCTTAATTCTCCTCTACGATACGGTTGCCAAGTGCTTCTTTATACTTTGACCAGCACTTAGGAAGTGTGTTGGTCTGTATATCATATGCCTCTGCCATTCTATTTTTTTCAATGGCTTCAATCTGTCTTTTACACCAGAAAGCAATCATGCTTTTATAGGTGTTTTCTACATGTACGTTCATCTGTTTCTCCTTGACGTAATGGGGTAGATGACAATCACCTACCCCTGAGTTGGCTTACTGTAATGTGATGTCGATGAGTGAAGCAAGTTGCTCTGCTCTGTGGTAGTCACCGTTTGATAAAGCATCCTGTATCTCACAACGTACCATATGAAGGTCATCGAACTCGTGACCAGAATGGAAAGTATCTGGTACTTCATGATGTGATGTTACTGTTTCTGCAATGATTTGATTCTCGTCTTTGATAGTCATGTCAATTTCTCCTTGACGTTAAGTTGATTCAGCAGGGGTTTGTCACACCTACGACCTCTGTTTTCCACACCCAGAAAGGGGCCGAAGGATATAATTCAGATGTCAGTCCTTAGTTTTGCTCCCAAAGAGCAAAAGTTTAAGCACCGCAATATCAAAAGAAATTAGCTGTGATGTGTCGGGGTGCGTAGGACTGCACTGAAGAATGAGATAGCCGTTGCAATGAGTTGGGCATAGAGCAAGGCCAAGGCTATCGAACCCCTTGTCGGGTGTGTTATCCCACTGGTTACGTGGGTGTGACGAATCCCTGTGTGGCCCGAGCGGCCTGAGCGGCCTGTCGGTGCGGCGCAAGGAAGTGAGTAAGAGCAACATACTTACACCGCAGACCAAATCTCGTAAGTGTGTTGCTCGCATCGATAGTAACGTGATTGACCTGACAAGACAGGTCAGCCCGTCTGGCAAGACAGCCGTAAGGCAACTATCGGACGACAAAGCCCCGATTTCGTAAAATGTGTCTTGACAGCTAGTTGAGATTGGTATGTATAATCGTCCGTAGACGCAGTGATTGGCCCACGGATATGACGAAAGCAAACGTTACACAACAAGAGAAGTATAAAGCAGGGATTGTTCCGATGGAAGACATCGAGAAACATGCTCCTGCCGCACAAGTTGGGAACGAGAAGCTGACGGAAAGCCAAGCAGAGTTAGTGCATGCTATCTTGCATAACGGTTGCAACCCCAGTGAAGCAGCACAGCAGCTGGGTAGGAACAAGGCTTGGGCGTACAATACACTGAAGAAACAACACGTTATCGAATACCGACAGCAGTTAGCTATGATGACTTTGGGATGGGACGCCACACAAGCGATGGCAACTATGCGTGAGTTGCTAGGCAGCAAGTCTCAGTACGTCAGGCTGGAAGCTGCCAAGGACCTGATGGACAGGGCAGGATTTAGACAGGACGTTGTGCGTACTCCGTCCACAGCGGTGCAGATAAACTTTAACGTTGACTGACGGGGAGGGGGCCCCACAGACGTTGCGTGTACTGACAGAAACCGACTTTGAAAAACTGACGGCAAGGACATAACAGGTGAATTGCACACGCAATAGACTTTAATAAGCTAACAAGGCCAAAATATTTTTTATCATAGGAGGCAATTATGGGGGAATCTAGTACTGGTGGCTCTTCTCAAGATGCTATGGCAGCAAGGACAAATGCATCAATAAAGCAAGCTGCTAAAGAGAGAAAGCGCAGGCAAGAAGAGATGGCTATGCGTTCGCAAGAGGAAGAAACAGGAAAATCTTTATTTGCTAGAAGTGCAACTAGTGGAAGCATTATAAGGTCTGCTTCTTCTGGTCGTGGTGTCACAAATAGAGCTGGTCGTCAGGCACGAGAAGACTATCGTGCTGCTTATGGTGGAAGAGAGTCTAGAGATATGGACGCAGAGTTTCCAATGGACACTGGCGGTGATGATCAGCCTATGCAAATGAGTGAAAAGAGCAAGATAGAACCCAAAAAAACCGTAAAAGGACCAAGTGCTGCAGCCAGACGTTTATTGGCTCAGAGTCAGGTGGCGCAGAAAACAAGACAGTTCTATTAATATGAATCTCGACTATAAACCCCCTGGCCCTATAGCCAAGGCTTTTATGAAAGATGAATCGTTTGTCCGTGGAATACGAGGTCCAGTTGGTTCTGGTAAGTCTGTAACGTGTTGCATGGAAATAATGCGGAGGGCTGTCAATCAAGCCCCTAATTCTGCTGGGGTACGCAGAACACGATGGGCGGTCATTCGTAACACCAATCCCCAACTAAAAACCACGACTATTAAGACGTGGCGGGATTGGTTCGGGGATGAAGTTGGCAAGTTTGTGTGGTCTCCTCCGTATACACATCTTGTCAACTTCTCTCTTCCTGATAAGACATCTGTTGAATGTGAAGTCATATTTTTGGCTTTAGACAAGCAAGAGGATGTTAAAAAGCTATTATCTCTTGAATTAACTGGTGTTTGGCTCAACGAAGCAAGAGAGCTTCCGAAGTCTATAGTTGATGCTTGCACCATGCGCTGTGGTCGTTTTCCGTCTATGAGGGATGGTGGTCCTAGCTGGTATGGGGTAATTATGGACACGAACTCCCCAGATGAGACACATTGGTGGGGAATTATGGCTGGTGAAGTGCCAGCACCCGAATATATGGCCTCAGAAGAAAAACTTTTGCTTGTAAAGCCCGATGATTGGACATTTTTTGCTCAAGAAGGGGCTATGAAAGAGAAAAAAGACGAAAATGGTCAACTTTTGGGCTATGAAAAGAACAAAAAGGCTGAAAATACGCCAAATATACAGTCAGATTACTATGAAAAGATAATTTTAGGGAAAACGCCCCAATGGATTAAGGTTTATGTGCTAAATCAGTATCAAGCCCTTATGGATGGTAAAGCTGTCTATCAATCCTTTAGAAAGGAAAGTCACGTTGCTACATCGCCAATCGAACCGATTGATGGGATTGAAGTTATTGTCGGCATCGACTTTGGCCGCACGCCATCGGCAATCTTTACACAACAGCTGCACTCAGGACGCTGGACAGTCTTTCACGAGGTCATCGGACAAGACATGGGAGCTGGACGGTTTGCAGAAATCCTTAAAAGAGAAATTAGCAGAAACGACTGGGAAAAACACACACTGAAGTTTATAGGTGATCCTGCTGGTAATCAGATGGCACAAACATCAGAGCAAACGCCCTTTATGATACTGAGGGCGGCAGGAATAAACGCCTATCCTGCACCAAGCAATGACGCTGTTATGCGTGTTGAAGCGGTTGAGGGTGTTCTTAATCGGATGACAGATGGCTATCCGTCAATGAAAATTAGCCCTAGCTGCACAGTTCTGATTGCTGGCTTTGAAGGTGGCTATCAATACAAGCGCACTTACAATATGGGCAGTGAGAGATATGATGAACGGCCTAGCAAAAATCGTTTCTCACATATACATGACGCCTTACAATATGCGTTATTAGGTGGTGGTGAAGGACGGAGAGTGGTGTACGGTTTAGGGAAGTCCGCTTCCCATACAACCGTTGAAAGGGTTGGCTCACCTTTGTCCAGACAGAGAAAAGCCAGATTAGCTAGAGGAAGAAGAGTCGCTGGTTTATGATTGTCTGTTTTTGTGAAAGTCAAAACTATGGTACATGGAGATTGTTTACATTCTGGCGTAAGGGCTTTAACCACTGTTATATAGTAGACTATGACCCCAAAGCTAAAGTTTGGCTAAAAGCCGAATGTGCCAGTAAGAGTATGGTTTTTAATGCTTATAATGAAGATGAATCAGACCTTCTTGTTGGCTCTTTAATTGAGTATGCCACTTGTGTAGATGCAACAGGTAACAAGACTGCAATATATTTTCCACGTTGGCTTTATTGCGTTTCTTTTGTTAAACATTTCCTTGGAATAAATAAATGGTGGATTATTACACCCTATCAACTCTATTGTGAATTGCGTAGACAAGGACATCAGCACATCTTCGAGAAAGAACAAGGAGACTCAAATGGGTTCGATATTCTCAAAACCTAAAATGCCCCAAAAATCTGAAGAACAGATTGCCGCAGAGAAAGCTGCTAAAGAGCAAGCAGAAAAAGATAAGCTTGAAGCAGAGCGTAGAACTGAAGACCAAGAAAGAAAAAAGCGCACTAATCTTCTTGGTGCTAGGTCTTTACAGGATGAAGAGCTACAAGGCTTTACAGGATTTAGACGAAACATGGGAACTACTCCCTCTAAAGGTAAATCAATAAGGTATTAATATGTACACTGACTCAAGCTTTGCACCAGCAGTATCTGGCTCTAATGAAGAGCAAGAATTAAAAAGGGTCATGGACCGATATAAGAAGGCAAAGTCTCGCTGGATGTCTTGGTCAGATTTATGGGAAGAGATATATGATTACGTTCTTCCTCATCGTGAGTCTTTCTATCAGGAATCTCAAGCATCTCGTAGAACAGAAAATATCTATGACGAGACTGCTGTGGTGGGTTTGCCTAAGTTTGCTAGTCGCTTACAACTTGGTTTCTTTCCTCCAAATGGTCGTGCTTTCAGACTACAGCCCGGCCCCGAGTTTCCCAAGGAAATGATGGGTTCTGGCCTACAAGAAGAGCTAGATAAGATAACAGATTTGCTGCACGAGGGTTTGCGTAACTCAAACTTCAATGCTGAGATGCACGAAGGATTGCAAGACCTTGGTATAGGCACAATGAACTTATTGTGTGAAGAAGGTCGTTTTCAAGGTGACTTACACTTCTCATCTGTTCCTCCTACTAATTTGGCTTTGCTTCCGGGCCGCATGGATGGTGTGTCAGACTGGTTTCGCTGGAATGACTATATGGATATTACTGAAGTTAAACATCGCTATCCAAAAGCTAAATATACTGAAAAGATGGCTAGCGAGCAAAAGCGCAATCCTAAACGCAAAACAAAAATTATTGAAGCAACCGTTTATGATGAACAAGATAAGTTTAAAGATGAGTATACTTATTATCTTATTTCAGAAACAGATAACTGTATTTTAATCAAAGAAAAGCTTAAAGGTCGTGGTTCTCAGCCTTGGATTACAACACGCTGGTCTAAGTCAGGCTTTGAAGTATGGGGTCGTGGTCCTGTGCTGCAAGCAATGCCAGCGATTAAAACATTAAATTTAACAGTACAGTTGATTCTTGAAAATGCTGAAATGGCTATTGCTGGTTCTTATGTTTACGATGACGATGGCGTGTTTAACCCTGATAATATTACGATACAGCCCGGCACTTTTATACCTAGAAGTCCTGGCTCTTCCATAGAGAGTTTGCAAAGTGCTGGTCGTTTTGACGTAGCACAACTTGTCATCGATGATATGAGACGTAATGTAAGAAAGGCATTATTCATTGATGAACTTGATACTCGCCCGAATGCTCGAACCCCACTATCGGCCACCGAAGTTTCCGAAAGGCTTGCTGATGTTGCTCGTGATATGGGTGCTGTTGCTGGTCGAATGCAAAAAGAGTTCCTTCAGCCTCTGGTAGAACGCCTGATCTATATCTACACAAAGCAGGGACTGTTGGACATCCCGAAGGTGGATGGTCGTGAATTGCGTATCGTGCCAGTTTCTCCCCTGCTCAGAGCGCAAGACCAACAAGACGTTTCTGACTTTGTAAGATTCCAACAAACTGTTGCATCCACTTTCGGGCCTGAGATTACTCCTGTTCTGTATAATCAAGAAATGGTTATACGTTTCTTAGCACAAAAGTTTGGTATTAAAGAAGAACTTCTAGCGGAACAAAGCCAAGTACAAGATAATGTACAAATGTTGCAACAATTAATGCAGCAAGGACAAATGCCGCAATGAAGGAGAAAATAAATGTCTCAATCGATGGTCGTGGGTATCGCAAAGAAGTTGACGAAGACCTTAATAGTAAAGCCTATGGTCTGTTCGGCAGTGGTATCGGAAAAGATTTTTTACAGTACTTGGAGTCGATCACAACGAATAACATATATCCTGCGGGAACTGGAATCGAAACTCTAGCTCATGCTGAAGGTGCTAGATGGGTAGTTGCAGTTATGAAAGCTAGGTGTGAAAAGGGTAGAAAGCAACATGACTAAACAACTTACAAAAAGACAGAAAGCTACAATGAAGCGTCACTCTAAGCATCACACCAAAAAGCACATGGATTTTATGACAAAGAAAATGATGGATGGCAGTACATTCACACAGGCACACAAGTTGGCTATGAAGAAGGTAGGTAAGTAATGGCTGGTAAACCAACGAATCCAAAGTTATATGCAAAAGCAAAAGCTATAGTAAAAGCAAGAGTGAAGAAATGGCCTAGCGCATACGCATCAGGCCAGCTTGTTCAGCAGTATAAGAAAATGGGCGGCAGATACGCATGAGTCTAACCAAGTGGTTTAATGAAGATTGGCGTGACATATCTACTAAGAACAAGGATGGAAGCCATCCAAAGTGTGGTAGAAAAATGGGTGATGGTAGGAAATACCCAAAATGTGTGCCAGCATCTAAAGCTGCATCTATGACTAAAGCACAGAAGACAGCAGCGGTTAGACGTAAACGTGCTACCAATCCTAGCGGTGGTGGCAAGAAACCTACTTATGCGAGGACGTAGATGGCTAAA
>VTLG01010254.1_pt1 | contig 11007 bp, 19 predicted proteins | sample 4694571 | NCBI WGS metagenome assembly VTLG01 (sample SAMN12604809, study PRJNA352737) | marine metagenome | biome: ENVO:00000447; feature: ENVO:00000209|ENVO:00000569|ENVO:01000036; material: ENVO:00002151; isolation source: viral sequences binned using virsorter ... | reverse complement strand
CCCATTTGATTTTTGGGAAGGTGCAAACTTCAAACTTAAAATCAGAAAGGTAGATGGTTTCTGGAACTATGATAAATCAGAGTTCGAAGATACCTCAAAACTTTTTGAAGATGATACAGAAGCAGATAAAGTTTGGCAATCGCAATACTCTCTTGCAGAGTTTACTGCACCAACAAACTTTAAATCTTATGACGAGTTAAAAACAAGACTTGATGCAGTTCTTTCTGGAACTGTAAAAGTTGGTAATGTAGCTGATACAATGGATGATGCTCCTGTAGCAACACCTAAAGTTGATACAAAACCTACAACTACAAAAGTGGAAACACCTGTGGTTGAGGAAGATGATACATTAGCATACTTTGAAAAACTCGCAGAGTAAATCATTGAGTGCCTCGAAAGAGGCACTTTTCTTATATATTCCTTATAAATAACACTATGGCAAGAAGTCAATACATCAATAGTGTTTTAAAAGCAGCAGGTCAAAAACCTCAATCTGTCGCATGGTTTCGTAATAAAATTAAAGAATTTGGTACGCCAAGTTCTTCTGACTTAATTCGTGATGGAAAAAGAACATCAACCCCTACCTTTGGTCTACTAAATATGTTTGTATATAGTCCTAAACTAAAGGATAAGTTGCCATATTATGATACATTTCCTTTAGTATTACCTATTGAACAATATAGTAATGGGTTTTTAGGAATTAATTTACACTATTTGTCTGTGCCTATGAGAATTAGATTATTAGACAGATTAACAGATTTTGCTAATAATAAAGAGTTTGATAGTTCTACAGAAATTAGAGCAAATTATAATAGATTAAAAAATATAGATTTAATTAAACCTTGTTTAAAAAAATACTTAAATGGTTATGTTAAGTCTAAATTTAGAAAAGTAGAAGCAGAAGAATTTATGATTGCAACATTGTTACCTGTACAAAGATTTAAGAAACAATCAGACAATTATATATTTGGAAAATCAAGAGGAATGGTTTAATGGATTTTGGAAGTTTTATAGAAGCAGGTTCTTCAGCAGTATTAAATGAACTGTTGTCATCATTTCATGATGATGATGGAATGGCATTTCCTTCAAAATATGAAGTGTTATTTTTACCACCATCAGGAACAAGAGGAACAGGTGGTGTAGGTGCATCTACTAATTTATTCACACAAACATTATTAGGTCAAGTGGGTGGTGGAGATACTAGAGATGTGTCTTATCAATGCCATTCAATTGCATTTCCAGGCAGAAACCTAACGACAACTACAGATGAAAATATTTATGGCCCAACAAGAGAACTTGTAGATGGATTTACATATGGAGATATTACTGGCAAGTTTTATTGTCATAATGATATGAGAGAAAAAAAGTTTTTTGAAACTTGGCAAAGACTTGCATACAATCCTCAAACATTTGCAGTAAATTATTATGATGATTATACAGGAACAATTCAAATATATCAATTAGACCAAAGAGGAAATAGAAGATATGGTTGTGAATTAGTTGAATGTTTTCCAAAAAGTATTGGTGAACAAGCACTAGATGGTGGTCAAGCAGGAAATGTACAAGAGGTAGATGTAACATTTACCTACAGATATTGGAAAAACTTAACAGATGAGGCAAGTTTACCCAAACCATTATTAGATAGATTGCAAGGAGTACTTGCAAATCAAGTAGAGAGAAAATTAGTAAGTAGAATACCTAAAGTATTAAGTAGATTATAACAATTGGAGTGAAAAATCATGGCTTTACCTAAACTTGAAACAAAAACTTATACGCTAACATTACCATCAACAGGAGAGGATATACAATATAGACCTTTTTTGGTAAAAGAACAAAAAACTTTATTGTTAGCACAAGAATCAAAAGATTCAAAAGAAATTGTGAACGCAGTATCATCACTAATTGATAGTTGTACTTTTGGAAAAATAGATGCAAAAACATGCCCGATATTTGATGCAGAATATATCTTCTTAAAAGTGAGAGCAAAGTCTGTGGGTGAAAAAGTTGACTTAGTTGCTACTTGTCCAGATGATGAAGAAACTAAAGTTGATTTTACACTTGACTTAAATGATATCGAAGTACAAATGACAGATGACCATGCAAATATTGTTGAAATTACAGATGATGTAAAAATGGTTCTTAATTATCCAATCTTATCATCAGCAGTTATTTATGCTACTGACCAAAGAACTGATATTATGTTTGATGTGGTAAGAGATTGTATAAAAGAACTTCATTTTGGTGAGAATATATACAATAAAGTAGATATATCAAATAAAGAATTAGATAATTTTATTGATTCATTATCATCAGAACAGTTTTTAAAAATAATGAATTTTTTTGAAACTATGCCAAAGTTAAGACATGTAGTAGAAGTAGAAAACCCTAAAACAAAAATAAAAAGTGAAATTTTGTTAGAGGGTCTTCAAAATTTTTTAGAATAGGGCTCTCTCATGAGAGCCTAAAATCTCACTACGAAAGTAACTTTGTACTTATGCAACATCATAAATACTCATTAACAGAGTTAGATAATATGATGCCGTGGGAAAGAGAGATATATATGGGATTATTATCAAAACATATTAAAGAAGAAAACGAAAGAATAGAAAAAGAAAACCAAAGGATGAAAAAATGAGTGAAGATAAAACAGTAAATATAGTAGAAGTAGACCGCTCCACTACAACAGTAGAGCAAGGTTCATGGTATAATAGTGCTGCCTCTAGTTTTGATAGATGGCGTGTATTCCCTAGATTATTAATTACACTCTATGGATTTGCATTTTACAGAACAACAGAGTGGTTTATGACATTACCTGACCCAACCAACGCACAATCTGCTTTTGTATCGGTAATCGTAGGTGCTGGTGCTGCTTGGTTTGGATTATATGTAGGTTCAACTAGTAAAAAATAATGGCAACAAAAAAAGAGATACAAGAACAAGGAAAACTCGCTGCTAAACAGGCGAATTACACACAAAAAATGTCAGAAGACATAGGCGCTTTTGTTGAAGGTCAAAAATTTCGTAATAAAATGGAACAGGGTAAAATAGATAAAGCTGCTGGCATAGATAAAGATGCAAAAGAAGCAAGAAGTAAACAAGTAGCAATCCTAAAAAACATATCTCTTGCAGAACAAAAAAGACAAGAAGACTTTGACGCTGACATAAAAGCACGAGAAGCAAGTTTAGAAAAACTTGGGGAATCAATAGGTAAAGATTCTGGCACATTTAAGAAAGCAAACAAAGCATTAGAGGAAGAAAAAGCTGCTGAGGAAGCAAGGAGAGAGAAACAAGGACAAAATATGTTAGGAAGAATTGCGAAAGGCATAGAGGGTATTAGTGGAAAATTTAAAGATTTTGTTGGTGAAACACCTACAGCACTAAAAGCAATCCTAGCAGGTGTAGCATTCTTTGCTCTTGCAAAATTTCTAAAAAGTCCACAATTCCAAAAGATTACTAGTTTCATTGTGGATTCTCTTTTACCAGCACTCAAAGATTTTTTTGATGACATTATGAAATTTGATTTTGAATTAACAGGTGAAAATGGATTAATTGCACTTATTAAAAATAATTTTGGAGTTATTATTGGTGCCCTTGCAATACTAAAACCAAAACTTTTATTTAATCTTGCCAAGTTTGCATTTATGGGATTATTTAATGGAATAAAATTTATGTATATGGATATGCAGAAAAATGCTTTTGGTGGAAGATTTATGAAAACAAAACGACTTCTATCTTTGTTTAGAATAAGAACATTGGCTGTTGCTAGTGGATTTGGAAAAGCAGGTGCTATGTTAGGTGGAGCTATGGCAAAAACTATGGGCTTCTTAACAAAAGGAATTGGTTTTATGATGAAAGGCCTTACATTTTTAGGTAAAGGTATATTGAGTTTAGGAAAAGGTTTACTATTTAACCCAATAGGATTAATTATCCTTGCTATTGTTGGAATAGTCGCTGCTATTGTTTATTACTTTGATGATATCAAATCATACTTTGAAGAATTAGGTGGATTTGCCGGAATATTCTCTAGAGTAATTGCTAATATAAAAGATGCTTTAGCTGGAGTTGCAAATAAATTTATTACAGCATACAATTTTGTTACAAATAGTGATGTGCCACTTTTTGAAACAGGCAGAGCAGAAGCAAATGCAGAAAGAATAGAAAAAGAAAATGTAATTAAAAAACAAGCAGATGCTAAGAAAAAGGCAGAGGCAGATAGTAAGAAAAAACAAGATGACCTATTTGCAGAGGGTACAATGGGTTCTGATTTACCAGCAGAGAAACAATTAACTGCTGGAGAAATACAAGCTAATGCAATAGATAAACTCTTTGGTGTCATGAAACCACAATCATCACCAATAATACAAACTAATGTTAATAATAGTAAAGTCAGTAATGCAAAAAATGTTACTTCTAAAGCTGTGTCTAGTGTTGATACTGACCCTATATATCAAATAACAAAAAATGTTAGTATTGCTTAACGAGGATTTAAATGGTCTTCGGTTAGTATCTTAAATTCCATATTGTGGTCTAAACAAAACTCTTTTGCAGAATCCCACTTTGCTTTATTGATACCCCATGTTCTAACTTTATTGAACCAAGCCCCTGTTCTTCGTTTAGGACTTTTTTCTGGTGGCGAACATTGATGTTTAGGTTTAACTTCAATGATGTATTTCTTTATATTACTATTCTTATCACGAACTTTAACATAGAAATCTGGGAAATATCTATGATAACGACCATCCCACGGCGATACATATGGTATCACCACTTCTTCACTACCCCACTCAATAATAGATTTAGTGGTATCACAATACTTCATCATCTTTAATTCCCATGATGAACGATACACTATTTCTCTCACATCACCCTTATATTTGGTGGGATTTGTTGGTTTAAACTTTCCTTTATATGTCATAATCGTTATAAATACTATAAAATCTACAGGACTATTTAGACATGGCAATTGATGTATTCAAAAGACAAGGCAAATCTGCTGTTACAGGACTACTAGGAAAAAATCTAAGAAGGGTTGCTGGTAACATAGGTAATGTTATTAGTGGTGATATTGGTGGAGCAGATTCATCTGTAACTGCACCAATTAATCGTACACAACAATCAACAAAGATGTTGACATATCCTATTGATGTGGGTGCTGACCCTGGCATTGGAAACAATGGACACTATATCATGTTCTTTATTAATGAACAAAATCGTGCTAAATTAAAATTTGGTGATGAAACTGATACACCAGAAGGTGCCATGAATATACAAAAAGAACTACAAAAAAGAAAAATTCCTGCTGTAATAAAAGAGTTTGATACTAAGGTAGGTGGTTTTATACAAAAAGCATTTGCAAACTTAACATCAAATAATCTTCTAAGTGGTTATACAGATGTAATTGGTAATTTAAAAACAGATACCACAGGTAGAATTAAACATAATCCTATAATACAAAAAACAAGAATAAGTGATAAAAACTCTACAATTGGAATAGAAAGAGCACCAACAACAAGATTAGATACTGCAATTTCTATGTATATGCCTACAGATATAAAAGTAAATTATGGTGCTAATTATACTGACACAGAGATTGGAGTAGCAACAGAGGCAGCAATGAGTATTATTCAAACAGGTGGTGGTGCTGAAGACCTAAAAAATGCTATAAACAAGGAAGCAGGTGATTTAGGTGAAGCTGGAGTAAGACTTGGTTTGAAAGGAATAGGAGAATTGCCAGGCTTTGGTGGTGCATTAGAAGCAAAAGAAATGGCAGAGGGTGTTATCTTTGCAGATAGAATGGAGTTAGCATTTAAGGGAATAGGTAAAAGAAAGTTCACATATGAGTTTAAAATGATGCCAAGAAGTCAAGCAGAGGCAGACCAAATAAAACAAATCATTTATGCATTTAAATTTAATATGTTACCATCTTTTGAGGGTGATACAAAAGGAAGAAAAATGACAGTTCCTAACACATTTGACATACAATATATGTATCAAAATGCTGAAAACAGTTATTTAAATAAAGTTTCTACTTGTTATCTAGAAAGTATGGATGTAACATATGGTGGTGGTAGATATAAAACTTTTGATGCCTCATCAACAGATGCTGGTGCTCCACCTGTAGAAACATCTATGTCATTAAACTTTATAGAGATAGAATTAATCACAAGAGAAAGAGTAAGAGAGGGTTTCTAATATGTATTTTAAAGAGTTTCCTACAATACCATATGATGCAGAAGGCAACGGCAAGTTTAAAGATGTTAAGAATCTACTCAGGCGTGTAGGTATTAGAGCAAAGGTAAAAGCTAATACTTCATTATATGATACTTATGATGTAAAAAATGGTGAAACACCAGAATCTATTGCACACAAATTATATGGTGATTCTGAATTACATTGGGTAATTTTATTATTAAATAATGTTACTGATAGATTCCACGATTGGCCTATGTCAGAGGCTCAATTTATACAATTTGTAAATGACAAATATGATAATGTAGATGGAATACACCACTATGAAATACCACAATCTTCTGGTGATACATCTAAAAAAATTAATATTGGAACTAGTAATGCAGACTATCCAACAGCAACTGCAATTACTAATTATGAGCACGAACAAGAAGAACAAGATAAAAAAAGAAAAATAAGATTATTAGACCCTAGTTTTGTGCCATCTTTTGTTGGTGAATTTAAATCCTTAATGAAAGAGAGTATTATTTAATGGCAAAACTAAATTATGCTGGTGAGTATAGCGTATCTGAACTTAAATTAATGTCATCATCTGGTAATGTTTTAGACTTATCACGCACATACATTTCTTTAAGTTTATTTGAAGATATATTTTCAACATCAATGACAGGTATTATTATACTTACAGATGCAAATAATATATTGATGAATATGCCAATTACAGGACAAGATTATCTTTCTTTAAAAATAGAAACACCTAGTTTAGAACAACACGCAATAAATTATACAGAAACAGTATTTTCAGTTACTAAAATTGATAACAAAATAGATGCAGATGGTGGTCAAGTAGTGCAATTACATTTTTGTTCACCAGAAATGTTAAGAAATCAAAGAACAAGAATTTCTAGAAGTTATACATCAACAGTTAGTAATATTGTATATGATGTATTAAACAATGCAAAATATATTAACACTAGTAAAGAACTTTTTGTAGAACCAACTAAAAATATTAGAAAAATAGTTATTCCAAATAGTCATCCATTTGATGCAATTAAAAGATTAATGAGAGAGGCAGAATCTAATGAGTACAGTTCACCACATTACTTATTTTATGAAAATACACTTGGTATACATTTTAGGTCAGTAGAAAGTTTGTTTAGACAGGCAACCACAGGATATTATCACGCTGGAGATGTTGGTACAATAGATAAAAAAACTAATATAGAACAAGAATATTTTAGAGTTATAGATTATTCAGTAAATTCAAATAATGATACACTTGCCAACATTTTAGGCGGTATGTTAGCCTCTAAAATGATAACTCATGACATAATAGGTAAGTCATATAGTGTTGATAGACACGATTACTTTCAAGATTTTTATAAATATAAGAGAGTAAATTTTAACGATTCTGGAAAGGATAATCCTATTTACAACGAAGTATCACTAGACGAGTTTGGAAATAATTTAGGTAATTTTGATGATTCAGTATTACATGTACACCCTACGGCAACAATAAATGGGAATGACGCTCAACATTATATTACAAATGCTTTAAACGAAGTGGTAAACCCATACACACCTAACGCATTATCAAAAACTTATCTAAAAAGAAAGGCGAAGTTTATGGAATTAAACGCTGGTACAAGTATTATTATGCAAGTTAATGGCAATACAACCATAGCATGTGGAGATATCGTAGAATTCAATATGCCAGTAATAGGAGCAGAACACACCAAAGATAAATTTGATGTTTATTATTCAGGAAGATATTTAATATCAAAATTAAGACACATATTTGATGCACCAAACAAAAAACATGAAATCGCTATGACACTAGTTAAAGATTCAATATCACAAGAACTACCACAAAACAAAGATGGAACAGAACCTAAAGGTGATAAGGGAATGTTACATACACAATTTTTTTAAGGAGGCAACTATAGTAAACTTATATCATGTTTGATTAATCAACAAAAATTTGGAGTTTAACATGACAAACAAAGCTAAAAACAAAATTAAAAGTATGAACTTTTTAAGTCAATCAAGGACAAGAAAACTTGACCTAAATACAACTAAAGATAACTATAGAAAAGATAATGATAACACTAAAACAATTACAAGAAGGACTGTACGACCCCAACATATTTAAAGCATTCTTTATGGCAGGTGGGCCAGGTAGTGGTAAATCATATGTGGTAAGAAAATCCACAGGTGGTACAGGACTAAAAATAGTTAACTCTGACGAGGCGTTTGAAAGACTTCTCAAGCAGGCAGGATTGAGTTTGAAAATGCCAGATGATGAATTAATACCAAGAGATAAAGTGAGAGATAAAGCAAAAGTATTAACTGACAAAAGAAGAATAAATTATGTTGAGGGTCGTTTAGGATTAGTGATAGACGGCACAGGAAAAGACTATGATAAAATTACAAAACAAGCATCTGACCTAAAACAAATTGGATATGATGTGTACATGATATTTGTAAATACATCACTTGATGTTGCACTTGAAAATAATCAAAAAAGAGCAAGAACTCTGAAAGATAGTATAGTCAAAGATTCATGGAACGCAGTACAAAATAACATGGGAAAGTTTCAAAATTACTTTGGTGGTAAAAACTTCATTATAGTAGACAACAATGAGGTTGATAAAGATGGTAAATTGTTTGATGCTTGTTTTAAAAGAGTGAGAAGACTTTTATCTAATAAAGTGGTTAATCCTCAAGCAAAAAGGTGGATAGACCGAGAAATACAAAAAAGAAGAAGATAATCCTTGACAATCCTTGTTTGAAGCTAATATAATATGTTATGAATTTTGAAAAAGTATATGTAGATTATCCAGAAATCATTGTCTATGACAATGTCCTGTTAAGTGATGATTGCAGTCAAATTGCAGATTATATGATAGATGTCAAAAAAGACAATTCAATACAATCTGGCATGCCGTGGGAAAAAGGTAATAATATATTCCTACAAGATATTCCAGAAAAATTCAAGAATTACCTAATATCCTATCGTGATGTGTTGACTTTACTAGTATCAGAAGAATACGAAAAAACCCTATATCCAACCCATAGTGATATGGTATTGTGGAATGAGGGCGATTTTATGATACCCCATGTTGATAATGGCTCCAGAGGAACAGAACAAGATAAAAGTGTTCTGGGGTGTAGAGAATATAGTGCTGTAACCTACCTAAATGATGATTTTGAGGGTGGAGAAACATTTGTATATGGTTACACCAATAAACCATTATCTGGGTCTGTAATCGTCTTTCCTAGTGCATATGAGCACGGCGTAAATGAGGTAATTAAGGGAAAAAGAGTTACTTTTGCTATGTGGTTTACTCAAAATAACACCAAAATAGAGCAAATTCACTAAAAAAACTTGTAAATACCAATAAAATCAATTACTTATACCCTTGACAATACCTGCCAAGAGCTGTTATAATGGGTACATAATTAAGAAAAGAGAGGTAATTATGAGTAATACAACAAACAGAGAGTTATTAAGACACTACTACGAACAAGGTCTTGAAATGGGTATGACTGAGGAAGAAGCAGAAGAATATGCCTATGAAAGATTTGATGGCGGTATGTAATGGAAAAGTTAATGCCCTCACACGATAGTAGTTACGAAAGTTACAAATATCAATTGTTAGATAATACAAAATCCAAAAGACTAGAATCTTGGGATAGAGTATATACTGTACATTATCTAGTAGATGATAATGCAGACCCAAAAAATATGAATAATTGGAAATCAGAAACATTTTATTTCCTAGATGAAGCAGAGAGGTTTTATGATACAAGATAAGTTAGAATTTAATAATGAGTTGAAGCTCATTAAAGCTATGATAACCAACAATGAAAATGTTAAAGAATTTATTGATGCGTTAATTATGATGAACGAAAAAGAGGTTGAAAAACTAGAAAAAGATATGGAGGCAAAATAATGTTTGGTATGACAGAAGAAGAATATCACCAATGGGAATTGGAACAACAAGAACAGGAAGAACAAGAGCAAATGCTTAATGATGCTTTGTATGATGAAGAAAAAGAAAGAAGAGCAGGTTTTTTTGAGGAGAGTAAATAATGAAGAATGAAGAATATATGACAGGTTGGGAAATACTGGCAAGTATTTTTTTATTTGCTATGATATTTGGAACTGCTTGGTTATTTTTGCTAATAACTTACTAAAAGGAGAGTGAATAATGACATATGAAGATTTACAAGACACTATGATGAAAATCGTAGACAGGACTGAGATAGATATAAAAAATCTAATAGAACAATACAATGAGAAAGCTAGAAAAGGTCAGATAAAAACTATTGATGGCGAACTAGAAGATATACACGAAATAGATGATGGTGATTTAATCTATGCAATCGCTGGTTTACAAGCTAAATTAGAATCTATATTGGAGAGTTAGATTATGCCAAAAGGTATGCATATGGTGATAGGTTTATCATCACTAAATACTAGAAAGCGAAAGTTAAAGATAACTAAACAGAGAATGTCAGAGTTAGTTGAAGAACATAGATTGTATAATAAGAAAATGAAACAATCTAACAATGGTGATATGATGATGTCATTTGATGAATATCTTGATTGGTGTTTTGGTAAGAAGAAATTACCGAAGTCAAGTAAAAGTAATTTTACACCAATGAATAGTATGACTATAACAACCACTAAGAAATATCCTAGTCATATATCAGATAAGGTTGATAAATATGCTTGTAGTAAAATGAATGACGAATACAAACACAAAGTCAGTAGTAATTATGTGATAGGACAAGCATATAATAAGAGTGGTT
>VTLG01007368.1_pt1 | contig 11007 bp, 7 predicted proteins | sample 4694571 | NCBI WGS metagenome assembly VTLG01 (sample SAMN12604809, study PRJNA352737) | marine metagenome | biome: ENVO:00000447; feature: ENVO:00000209|ENVO:00000569|ENVO:01000036; material: ENVO:00002151; isolation source: viral sequences binned using virsorter ... | reverse complement strand
TTGGTACTGTTTAATAGTACACCAGTATCTGCTACATGAGTTAATGTAACATCCTGATCATCACCTAAACCAATTACAGCACCATCAGCAAGATAAAGATCACTAAATTCTAAGGAGGTTGTACCTAGCGCAGCACCGTCAGAAGCATCTGGAACAAATGCAGTTGTAGCAGTTATTGTTGTTCCTTGAACGGTACTAGATCCAGTAAGCGCACCAGTAACAGCTAATGTACCAGCAATAGTAGCATTTTCATCAATGTCAAGTGTATCTATATGTGCAGTACCATCTAAATACAAATCTTTAAATTCATTTGATGCTCCACCTAAATCTATATCATTATCTGTTATAGGCAGAATAGATCCATCTTGGATACGAACTTGTTGAACGGAAGAAGAACTAACTTCTGTATAAAATTCTAAATGATTATTAGAAGTATCTACAAGTATCTTGTTATTCTGATCAGCATCTCCTATACGATCTATAGGTGGACCTTCTGCTGCCGTACCGTCATGCGAGTGACCAGTAGATTCGTTAAAGGCTGCTAGTACTTGGTTTAATTCTGCATTAAGCGGTGCTGCGGAAATAACCTCACCACTAACTATCTGCGCTGTTGATTGTCTGGTATATCCTGCCATTATCTGTATCCTGCATCCTGATAAGTTATAGAAAACCCACTAATACTGTAGGGAGATTGGGTTCCTGTTGATGTTATAACTAATGAGATCGCCCTACCCGATCCCTGAATATTTGATTCTAATACTGGACTAGAAGAACCGTCAAAGGTAAAAGTAGAATCATAAGTAGATCCTGTTGTCGTATATCTTGCTAATGCTCCTGCTGTTGTTAATGAGTATGTACTTGGATCTGGAACATTAGGATCATCCCAATCATAGGCTATACCTAAGTTAATTGTAGACGATCCTTCTGGTCTGGTAAATAATGAAATATGCTGATATATTTTGCGTTTTTCGGTAGAATCGAAATATAAAAAAGGCGTTGCGTAAACAGAAACAACATCAGCAGTATTAAATGTACTTCCACTTTCCTGCTTAAATACTTCACCACTTGCGTCACCATGAAGAACATACTCAACATTATCTATTAATCCACTTGTTGCTACAAATGCTCTTATACCTAATAATTCTCCAAACTCCCAACCAATTCTTCTATCTGCAAATCTAAGACCTCCTATTATTCCTGCTGTATCAGCAGCTGAAGTCGTTGTCTTAGGAAAGAAATAACGAAACTGTGATTTATTTCTAATAACAACCGAAGACATATTACTTAAATCGTGAGTACTAGGTAATGCTTGTAGTAATTGTTGTACTGGTTTAGATACCGTTTCAAGCTCTACGTCACCAATTCTAGCAGTACCTTGAATAGGACGAATACCATCTGATGCTAGAAATAATACGTCACCACCTATTTCTATTATACTGTCTGTCGCAATACATCCAATATTATCTGTTACTTCTGCAAGAGCAAAATCTGACGCAGAAGAACCTGTTAATTTTTTTATTTTATCTTTACCAAAAACATATAAAGCATCTCTAAACTTTGCAAGACCTGTTATATTAAAACCAACATTAATAGTTCCAGAACCACTAGCAGATCTAAATCTATTATCTGTATTTGGTTCACTATAAAGTAATTTATTTGGTCCTAATGCCGTTGTTGGAAATCCTGCATAAAACTGATGATTTTTAAAATCTGTACTAAAAGCAGCCCCTAAAGGACTAGCATCATCTCCTGTAGTATGGCTACTAAAAGTACTTCCAGAATACTTTGCTGGAGTATTAACCCCATCACAAATTATAACTGCTTCAGTACCTGTAAAGGAATTTAATGTATGCCTTATTTTTGGTATCTCTATAGAAGATCTAAAAGAATGTACTCTAGTCCAACCACTTGTATTGTATTTCCAAATTGTATAATACTGACTATACTTAGCAGTTACTGAACTGCCACCTCCTGTAGCACCGCTTGTTGCTGCAGAAGTAAAAGTAACTGTATAAGTATTAGCATCAGCTACAGTTACTATTTTCATTTCTACTGAGTTTGGAGTTATACCTCCTACAGCAGAGCTACCTGAAAATGTAACATAGTTACCTACAGACAGCCCATGAGCAGTATGTGTTACTGTTATTGTTGCACTTTCATCAGTAACAACAAAAGGGTTTGCACCTAAAGAATGCGTTTTAGCAGCAGATACATCAAAATACTTAAATGTTACTGAGCTACCTCCTCCGCTACCTGCACCACTAGCGTTAGACGTAAATGCAACTGTATAACTATTAGCATCAACAACAGAAGCAACTGTCATTTCTACATCGTTTGGCGTTATTCCGTTTACAGCAGATGAACCCGAAAAAATAACTCTGTCACTTACTGCTAATCCATGACTAGTATGAGCTACGGTTATAGTTGCACTGCCACTACTAGTAGTAAAAGGATTAGATCCTAAAGATCCAGTATAATCGCCATCATTGCGTCTACAGGCATATGGAGTACCATCAAGTATCCATAATCCCACAACTTCTCCAATACCCGAAACAGTTCCATAAGTAGAGTCATATGAAGTATATCCGCTAATTCTTCGGTATCCACCAAATTGAGATATCTCCATATTTAACATACGAAGTGCAGCACCTGGATTAGAACCTGCTAATGCTAAAGCATCTTCATTAGTAAATAACCCTCCTCTGGAAAGTACTGTAACGTCTTTTAATGCGTCTGTCATTAGAATGAACCATGTGGTACTGCTATTAATCTCCCCACTCTTGTATCTCTAACATCTGTAAACCTATTAACGAGAAGGGTACGCATACGCTCTACACCTTCCTCAAATTTCTGTTTTGTAATTGCTGCCTGTTGAGCATTATCACGAAACATATAGGTATGGTACAATGCACCATCTATAACAACGTGTTTAAATTGATCAGGAACAGACATTGTATCTGTAGATGCTGAAAGATCAGTTGAAAACGCAAAGTAATTATAATTTACTGTATACGCTTTATCGGGTAATGGTGTAAACCCTGCTTTGTTTGAAAGTGTTCTATAGATGTGAACAGGAGTGGTATAATCAGAAGATGTTGCATTACCATCCCTTTCATAAAATCTATCTAAAAATGTATCGTAGTTTATTAGTCGTAGTGTTCTTGCATCTGCGTTTATATCATCATCTTTAGCAATGCGAAAACTATCCCAATCTGCTATTTTAAAATCAGAGGCGAGTGAGTACTCAGCCGTACCTGCTGTTAAAGTAAGAGAAGCAGAGGTAAAATTAAAAGGAAATTCAAATTCTTTTTGAGATACTTCTTGTAAAGAAGCATTTACAGCATCCTTAACTTGAGCGCGAAACCCTGAAGCCGTAGAAAAATCAGTAGCAGTTAGTTCTACTTCATTTAAACGTCTTAGTGTATCATTAACTAATGTAATAAAGGTTGTAGCCATATCATATCCAAAATTAAGATAAAGGGGTAGCCCAAACTAATGAACTACCCCAAAACCTATTATGCCAATGCATCCCTTGCGGCAGCAGTGGCTTCTGCTCCAGACTCATTACAATTAATGAGTGTAGCATATACACGCAACCTACCTGTGGCAGGTGCTGCTCCAGCAATCAAACAATCAATTGTATCTGTAGTAGAAACAAATTGAGTGTAAGTTGAAGCAGCAGAACCTACAACAGTGTTGGTTTGACCGTTTGTACCAGCGGCACAGAAACCTGTTGATGTAATATCAGCACCATCAACGATATCGTCACCTGCTGCAAAGTCCATATCTAGAGTGCAACTTGAAGTGAATGCTTTCATTACTTCTGCACCAGCATTAATTACAAGAGTACCTGCTGGAATTTCAAGAAGTTGAAAGATATCACCGTTTGCACCAGAATATCCTTTTGCAACCAAGTCATCAATATCAAGATATGCCTCGACATTATACATACTATGGTTCATGCTTACCCCTGGAAGGGCTGCAATAGTACTGGCTCCTACACCTGTAGTAGAGGAGCTTGTCATATCATAAGTAGCCATGATTTATCTCCCTTAACCAGCTATGTTATAATGGGCGCGAACAAGAGCTTCAGGACGAAGGATCTTGCGACCATATAGATGCATACCGCGAACGATGTCAGCAAAGCTGTCATTATCACGATAAGACTCTACCTTCTCGATTTGAGAAGCCGTAGCAACAGCAGAGTCGTGTCCTGCAACAACTACTCCATAGTTTGAACTGGAACCGTTAGTATCAACTGATCCTGGACCATTACCTATGGAAGGTAAATTGTTAGACATATAAACTCTGAAACCACGAACCATTCCACTTATGATTCGTCCATTCCGAAGAATGTCTTTATCATTAGAAGTGAAATCATTGCTCAATAGTTTAGAGTTCTCATCGTTTAGCTGTTCAGCGAATACTGGATCAACGACAACCCATCGGTTATCCCTGTCAACATTTTGCTGATCTAGCAAACGAGCCATACGGTTTAGTACTTCTAGTGGAGTTGCTTCACCAGTAGATCCGTCTGGATGTGTTGCAATTGAGTCTGTTGTTGCACCACCCGACACAAAACTTGCGCGAGAGATTAACATAGAAGCTAGTAGACCTGTAGCAGCAACTGTGCTGATTGGGTCAGTACCAGACTTACTAGCAGCCGTTCCAGCAGTAGCAGCTACAGAACCTATAGTTGCCTGTTGGAAGCCTGACAAGTAACCTAGAACATCCATGTCAAATTGATCTTTCAGGCGATAACCTGCACGATCAGTAGCCATAGACTCAAAGTTCACATGAGAATGTGCTTCTTCAATGTCATCGATTTTAAAAGCAAAGTAGTTTGCCTTATCGACAACTAGTGTGAAATCTTCATCATCGAGATCTTGTGGAGTTACTTGAGTTCCACGAGCATACTCGCTAACGGTGATTTCTGGTTCTTTGATAATACGGACAGTATCACCAAAGTTAGAAATATCGCCAAAGTAATCACTATTAGTAATATCTTCAACGATGCTAGTTTTACGGAAAGCCGACTGAACCTTTTTACTGTAAATTACAGGTGAAAAGTTGCCATTAGGTAGGTTTCCATAACCAGCAGCAGTCTTAAAAGCCATTGATTTTCTCCTATATATTGGCTAATATAAGTTCAGGGGCATTCTTTGTTGGGTATCCTTGTGGGGGCCAACTCCAAACGGTGTACCTTAGACTTATCGAGTTATTGAAAGAGTTTGCTTAGTAGTCTTACTAAAAGAGGTAAGAAAACTCTAAGAAACATTTAAGTATATTATATCACATACCAAAATGCTTGTCAAGTAAAAAGTTATCTAGCAGCACCACTTTCATCATAATCAAAATTTCCTGAACGCATAGCGTCTTCTATTTCTTCTTGAAAACGATCCCATTGTTTGTCAGATAACTTTCTTACTCTGGATTCAGACCATTTTGTTTTTGGCTGGTCATTCGGTTCACTCGTTCTACGACGAGTATTAACTGATTTAGCTGCTTCTTTAGGGGAAGATTTAACATTATTATCCCTGTCCCTTTCTAATTTAAATAGATCTATTGCTTTTGATGCAGCTTCAAAATCATCTTCATTGTCGTAAAGTGCTTGTTGTATCATTTTAGGCTGTCTTTCAGCCCATTCGTGAAAACTAGGATCAGAACGTAAATCATCGTAGTCTGGATGACGTTTTCCTAATTCTGTTTCTGCTTCTTTACGATTAACTCTTTGTTCTTTTTCAGATAAATATGCTAACTTTTCTTCTATTTGTTTTGAATTTTCCCTTGCTTTCTTTGTAGCAATAGTTTCTACTACTTTTGCAACATCAGGATATTTATTAGCCCAATCATCTATTTCTTCATCTGTTTTAGGAAGTCTTACCTGTGTCTTTGTTAAACTTGAAATTTGCTCCCTAACTGTCATTAACTCTTTTCGATGTTCATCCTCTTTCTTTTGCAGATGTCTACGCAAATCTCCGTATCTTTTCTTAAAAGTTTTTTCTTCAGGATGATCAGGTTCTTTTTCTACCTCTTCTTCTTTTCCTGCTCTAGCTTTTTCCAGTTCTTGAATTTCCTGTTCATCTTCTTCTACTGTATTTTTACGATATCGCATCGTAGTTGATTTATTTGGTTGTACTTGTGCTGTTGTTTCCATTGTTTTACTCCTTCTCTGGGGCTATTAGTGGCTCTACCTTATTGTAGAGGGTAACAGGTAGCCGATTAAAAAGTCTTTTAATTATTATGTTTCGTCTATTAAAGATAGTCGAGCATTTATTATATTTTTTGCTAATGCTCTAGATACAGGTATACCTTCTTTATTTAAAGAACCTGCAAGTTTAACTGGTGTTTTATTTTTTCTGCTTTCTTTAGTAGGTTTTTGAAATCCAATACCGTAGTCATTCGGTATTACATCAAATGACCCATCTTCTTTTTCTTCAAAAAAATCAGTTATATCTAAATTAAACTGTTCACGATCTCCTTTTGCTTTTCCTAAAGATCTCGCAAACAGTTCTACATCTCTTCTGTCAAAATCACCTATAGTATCAGCAGGTGCATATAAAGGTCTTCCTTTGTCATCTGTAGGTTCTCGACCAGGCTGATACTGACGCTTGTTATCTCGTTGGGCTTTTCTCTCTATCTCAGTTTGCCTACTAGCATCAACGTGATGAAACTCATCACTTCCAAGTTCAGGATCAGTTTCTGCAATTATAGGTTTTCCAATTTGAGAAACGTCATCTTCAACTTCAGGAGTGTCAGGACTCATTATTCCTCCTGCTATATCTCCTACCATGCTTCCTATAGGATCTCCTCTTAAACTTTCATCAATTTCAGATGGTCCCTGCATACTCATTAAACCATCCATACCTTTTCTGTCTTCATGTCTACCAAAGAGATCAAAATGCTGTTGAGCTACATCCTCGTAGCTGACATCTTCATCACTTTCTGTTCGTTTTTTAGCATCTAAAAATACATCTCTGTTTCTACGCAAATACTCTAAAGATGCATCACTTATATCTGGATTTTCACCAAGTATCTGCTCTGCACGATATCCTCCTTCAGGACCATAAACAATTCCTAACCTTTCTCCTGTTTCCTGATTAAATAAGTCAGGTAGTCTTTCTCTAACTTCTTCCTGTGAAGCAATATTAGGTTCAGAGGGTGGTCCCGAAGATGTCACCACAGGTACGGACCCTGTTGTATCGACTTCGTAACCCATTTGCTGAAGACCTTCAGGATCAAAAGCACCAGATGGAGCTTCTGCTTCCAAACGGTTTTGTTCATCTGCTGAAAGATCTTGCGGATTAAATTCAATTGAACCACCTTCATCCTGTCCTTCAAATCTTCTATTGTCTTCCTCATCCATCATACCACCAAGCATACCACCTTCATCAAGATAAACAGGGGTTCTCATTAATCCTCCACCAGCAACGGTAGATACAGCATACTGTGGTTTTCCTTGTAGCGGATTTGGTTGATTGCGAGAAGCTATGTATTTTTCAATAAATCCAACGCCTTTTACAAATTTTCTATCGTCTGCTTCTGGATCTAAGGCTTCTTTGTCAGCTTTAGTAAGTTCTTCCTGCATCTTTTTCATAGAATCGTCATCTGAATCTCCTGGTGCGCTGTCAGGTGCTCCAGCACCAACAGGACCACCTGTATCATCTGTACCTTTTCCATCTCCTCCAACAGGACCAGATGCACCAGAACCTCCTGTTCCTGGTTCATCTGGAGCATTTCCTACACCAGCCCCATCATAAAACACTGGCACACCTTCTGGACTTAATTGTTGTTTACCTTCTGCATCAAGTCCTCTACCTGCTGAGTGTAGTGCTTTAATCTCATCTTCCTGTAAGTAGGCTAAAATATGAGGTACATCATTTATAACTTGAGCTACTGGTGCATTTAACATAGGTGCATCTGCCATAGGATCTGTATTTTCTTCTGGCATCTCTTGAGCTATATCAGGAACTTCCTGTGGCATTTCCTCCATCATCATAGCATCCATCTGATCAACCATACCACCCTCTTGAAATTCTACAAGAGATCCGTCTGGAGCTAACATCTGTGTTAGCATTCCTCCCTGATTCATTTTAACTTCCTCCTCTGGATTAAGTATAGGTGAAACTATACCACCCTCTTTTAATGATTTTGTCATTGGTTCTGCCTTTTCAATTTGAACTACATCAAGTATAGCCACTTCACCTTTAGGTTCTTTTTGAGGTTCTTCTGGTCTTCCCTCTTCATCTACATCCACTATAAGACCTTCATCTTCCATGCACTGAAGACCCATCTTTGCCTCATGCATCATAGCACGAATCTTATCTAAACCAACATATCTTACAACATCTGCTGGTATTACAAATTCACCTTCAGAAATCATTGCAGGTATATCGTCTGCTACCTCTTCTGGTGTTGAACCTACTGGTGGATTGTTTTTCATAGTTGTACCGCCTTTGTTAAATTGAAATTCACCTATAATTTCATCAATATCTTGATATGGTTTTTTGTTAGGATCTTTCATATTTTCTTTTATGTATTCTCCGTATTCTTTTTCAAACTTTAAACTTTTTTGTGATTCTTTTCTATCTCTAGCCATACGAGCAACTTCTGTAGGATTATATTTTCCTTTAACTAGCTCTCCACCATTAAAATACCTAACTTCAGTTTTAAGATAAGGAATATTTAATTTATCAGCTACAGCAGTGCGAGTATTTCCTTCTAGGACAAATCCTTCTCCTTTTTGATTTACTCCTATAACAACTTTATTTCCTTTTTGATCTATATCAAAATCATCACCAATTTGTTTTTTTAGTGACTCAAATTGTCCCTCTCCTCTAATTCTTCTTTCTCCAGCAGCACCTTTCATAGATTTTAAAACTTTTGTAGGAATAAACATATCTTCTTGAAGTTTGCTACTTGGGTCGCCATATCTTGAACCCCCTCCTAAAATTCCTGTTATTTTTCCTCTAAGTAATGTTTTATCTGAACCTTCTAAAGCATATTTTTGGTTCTTCTTTAACCAGTTTAATCCTTCCTTACCCATGTATACGGCAGGATTATCTTGATACCAACCAAACTTTTTAAGTAAGTATTCTATAGCTTTTTTTTTCACTGTTACTTCCAGTTTCTTTCTGCTGTAGACCTAACTTCAGTCTTTATGTCTCGTATCTTTCTCAAGATATGCAACTTACCTTGAGCCTTCCACATATTACTGTCTATCTCGCTTTGTTCAAACTCTCTAACTGTCTGTTCTATTTTAAGATCTATATACTCTTGAAATAACTCATTGAAGTCTTGTTGGTTGACCAGTGGCAACAGGGCTTTGGCGAGTTTGGGGTGCATTAGCTACTCCTTGTTGGGGTGCAGGTCTACGCTGTCCAGCATTAGCTCCACCTCCAGTTGGAAAACCTCGTTGTCCTGGTCCTGGAGCAGTACCCACACCTATGTTACCTCCTCCTCCACCTGTAGGATCATTTGGATTTGCTCCTGCTGGTGGACCTTCTGGTTGCATCTGCTGTTGCATTTGTTGCATTAATACTGCCTGACGCATAGCTTCTTCTGGATTGTTTGTAATCTTATCAACGTCCAGATCCATAGTTCTGCCGATCTCTCGCATAATATAAGGAAACTTGGCAAAAGGTGCGAGTACTGGATTACTTGCAATTTGTAAAAATGTAATTAGACGTTGTGATCTAACCTCATTCTTCATAAAGCTCTCAGTACCTCTAGCCCTTACTTCCAAGTCTCCTTTTATAGAAGGATCAAAGTCAAACTGCATATTAAATGCAAACAAAGCCTCCCCCAAAGGCCGTAATAAATAATCATCTATATTTTTGATCACAGTACGAATAGAACTGGTGGCAGCTCCCATTAGCATTGATATCCCTGATGCAGTTCGTCCTGTACCCTGAACTCCCGTTTGACCATATGAATACGAGGGTAGTCCAGTGGACTCATCAGCTAACACTCTGGCTTTATCAAATAACTGCATATTTTCACTTGACACATTTGGAAACTTAGTTCCAAATATTGCTTGCCCAGGTGCGCCACCTTGTCTCCTGAAAATCTTTCCTGGATATACTGTCAAGTCCTGTCCAGGAACTAGATTTGATTCGTCTACTTCTATAAGTAAATTACCAGAGAGTACAGCATTATCTACTGCAAGTCTCATAAAACCATTCATAAGTGTTTGGGTATCGTCCATATTTTCTGCAAGACCTATACCAAAGAAACTGTATGGATTAATCTCATACGGTGCAGAGCAGTACGGAATACGTTTAGGTGTAAATGGATTTATTACTAGTCGTAGTATTTCATCATTGCACACCCAACAGTTTATCTGTATCTCCTCCAGTTTTTTAAGTTCTTTAGGAAGTTTTATACCTGCTTCTTTAGCTATTTCTGTATCTACTGTACCCCAGAACTCTATTACTTCAAAACGATCAATTCCTGTTGTAGGATCACCAGCATCTGAATCTATACCATAGCTGTCAGACTCAATATCATCTTCCCACCATTCTCTTGTATAGCTTTCACCTTCGTCTACGGCTCGTTCTATAGCTTTTACTCTAAAGAATGGACGTTTCTTTAACGCTCTTATCTGAGATCGGGTCATACGGTGACGCTCAATAACGTACATAGCGTCTTCCATATTAATAGCGTCAGGATCAGGATAAAAATTCCAGATAGAGGTATATTCTACTTTTGGTATCGTCTTGACTACTGGATCGTAATCACCTTCATCATTCCAGTTAGGATACTCTTTATTAAAGGCAAACGGCCCCTTCATAATACCAGTACCAAACAGCACTGATTCAAATGCAGCAAACCTAAGATGTTTAGTTGCAGCAGATTCTTCTAGTTGATCTCTAATCTTCTTTTCCATCTTCTTAGCTGCAACCATAGCAGGTTGAAATGTAACAGAAGACTGTGTTTCTCCTGGACCTTCTTTTAAATTTTCTATATCTTTTAGTTTGTTTTCTAATGGTCCTAATTTAGCCAGTA
>VTLG01006750.1_pt1 | contig 11007 bp, 17 predicted proteins | sample 4694571 | NCBI WGS metagenome assembly VTLG01 (sample SAMN12604809, study PRJNA352737) | marine metagenome | biome: ENVO:00000447; feature: ENVO:00000209|ENVO:00000569|ENVO:01000036; material: ENVO:00002151; isolation source: viral sequences binned using virsorter ... | reverse complement strand
TTTGGTGTTTTAAAATATAAAGCAGACTTTAATGTATCAACATTGGAATGAAATATATTCATCCTAGTTTCACGTTCAAATCTGTTTACATTATCATCACGATACCTTTGAACTATACCATTAGCACGTTCTCGCCAATTTTCCTCAAATCGCCTGGCTTTTACTATCTGATCGTTCCAATAAGCAGCCCTGTCAGACTTCTTAGTTGGTTCTCTGTCAAATCCATATTCCAATTATAATCTCCACGATCCTGGTCGGCTAACATTATCCAAACCACTCATCATTTCTTCTATTGTCGGCTTTCGCCAAATATCTTCTTCAATCTCTGGGGCTTGTCTTGTAAATGGTCTGCTCATGGCAGCATATCTAATATCATCAGCAGCATGATCTTCCTGCGTAGTGTCAATATCTTCCATTCGGTGTTTATCATGGGTTAACACTGGTAATGTCCTGATAGAATCAATGCAATCCTTGAAAAAGTACATCATTGGTACTCCATCATCGCCCATTAATCTTTGCCGTACCTGATCCCAACCTGCTACCCTAGAATTATCAGCCCTTCTAAACCTAACACCACACTTACCTAATCTTTCACCTATTGACGGCCCACCATCAAACTTCCAAATACTTGGATCACCAACAGAGAAATCTATGTTGCCATCGCCACGTTCTCTTGCACGAATACCTGCTCCAACTTCTTCAGCAGTCATTCTCAAGCCCCTGTTTGGCCCTGCTGCCCCATACCACTCACGATACCTAATCAAAGCATCATCTGGTATAGTCTCATGCCCTTGTGCCACAGCCCACCAACCAACACTAAATGGCGATGCACTTCCCCAGTCAAATGACCTAAACTTTGTCCAATGCTGTGGTATGTCAAATGGTCTTATAACGTGCAAGTCACGTTTCCAAATATCACCAAAAAACGAACCAACAACTAAATCCCAGTCACCTTCCCTTAATGCCCTGCCTAACTCCTCTGGCAAACCACTAAATGAACTAGCATAACTAGGATCAATATACTTATTGTCAGTCATCTTTGCAGGTATATACATCGATAACCAACCCTTATCCTTTGGATTGTTAGGATCACGCATCGTATGATCGTAAAAATACGTCTCGGCAGGTGATGGATCAATATATAAGGCTTTTAAGAAATTGTGGCTTTGTCCTCCTGGATTAGCCGTCATAACTAATCTTGGTAAATAATCTTTCTGAACAGGCTCAAATGAACCTAATCTCATACGACTCTTAATATATCCTAGCTGATACGCATTAAACTGACCTGCTTCATCAATCAATGCTATGTGTATCTCTGTTCCTTGAATACGATCACAGTCACTATCACGTTCCAAATATTGAAACTGAATGGTCGATTTATTGTAAAACTCAAACCTTTTCCTAGTTTCATTAAAACTGCCTAACTCACTAGGCATTTCCATCTTTAACGGCTGAATGTGGTTACTATCCAACTCAGGCAGCGATCTTCTAAAAATAAAAGCATTTAAACCAGGATTCTCTAAACAAAACCCTATTATATCCCAACGACCACTATGAGACTTACCACCACCTGCTGCCCCACCAAATAATATCTGCTTGGCTTTACACTTGTGCAACAATGCCTGTTTAGGCTGTGGAGTGTAATCTAGTTTTATTAGCTTCTTGGCCATTAAGTAGCACCTGGTGGCAATATGTCACCTTCAGCAGAATCCCTTGCACCCTGCAAAGCTGAAACACTAACAGCACCAACTATTCCATATTTAGCCATTATATCTATGATTTTATCATCAAATATAACAAAGTTAGTTGCTTTGCTGTCTGTAATACCTGACAACTGCCCTGATTGATATTTTATGCCTTTGATGCCTTCCTTTGCTAGACGTTCCGAAAACTCATCTTGTGGCAAGTGTCTGTAAGCTGATTCTAATAAAGTTCCAAAATCAGCAGTTTCAGCTACCATATAATATTCATAATAAGGCTTTAATATCTTTTTTACTTTATCGTTTTGCTGACCTAAAGATTTGTCATAATCAATTAGGTCATCCATAACTGCTTTTATGTTAACTTCGTAGGTTTTGCCTGATTGATATTTGAAATCTTTTTCTTTTAACGACTTTGCATGATCCAATGCCTTTTTTTCTGTTTTAAACATTCGCAAGTCTATTGGGTCATTTTTGTTAAAATTTTCTAAAGTTTGTTCTAATTCATTTACAAGACTAGATTTTGCTTCATTGAATGACTTACCACTAAAAATTCTGTCTTGTATTTTAGCTAAATTAAGTTCATCAAAAAAGTTTGCATCAGCCATTGTTTTTATAGGTTTTTCTTTGTATTTTACACTTTCTCTTTTTCTTAATTGATTTTTATAAAACTTGGCTATGTCCTTGCTGTCAGTAAAATATAAGCCATAACCAAAAGCCTGATTACCTTCGCCAGTTCCTATCTTACTTAATTTAAACTCATCAAAATCAGCACCACTACCATGAAAAGCAAAGATACCATCAGACTTATCAGTTGGTGGAACAACTTTGGCTATATCACCTGGTTTAACATCATCTACTGGCTTGGTAGAAGGGTTTTTCCTAAAAGCAATACTAAAATCTTCTTTCCCATCTCTACCTGCTTCTCTAATTGTCATTGCATCAAAATCCAATGAACCCATCATTTTCTTTTCAGCTAAACCTGGATTAATTTTTGTATTAAGCTGTTTAGAATAAATAATGTTCAAATTTGCTAGTGAACTTGATATTCCTTGTGCATCTTTTTGTTTAAGAAATTGTTTTGCTAGTTTTATATCTTGTGATGTTCTAGGTATTTCAGCTTTTTCTAATTTATCAATTTCCTTGTTTATCCAATTAATAGCTTTTTCTTGACCACTATTTGTTCTTATATCTAAAAACTTATCAGGTACTTTAGATGTTTTTAATAAACTGCCATCTGTATTGTATAACTCTGCATAACTCTTGTCAGGAGAATAAAAAATTGCACCAGTATCAGGTGAACTGTATTCAGACTTTTCATAACGATAAAGTGTCTGTCCTGGCTTTATATTATCTGTTGCCTTAAAACCACCTCTTAATGTTTTACCTATCTGACTTGTTAATTTCATACCTACAGCAGGTGCTAATAAAAATGGTGCAAAAGGTGAAGCTGCTAACATTACATCACTACCTGCCCCAATGGTCTGCAACCCTGCATCTAAATAATTACCTCGATCAATGTTCTCACTAAAAGATGGTAATGTTTTACCTTTGTTGTATGGATCAGGTGCAAAACCTAAAACATCCGATATACCTGCACTCGGTGCGAAACCAGAACCAATAGCTAATGCAGGAAATACATCTGTGCCTTGCTTATCCTTTTGCTCCATCCTAGACAATAAATTACTGAAGCCCTGTCTTGTTGGGGCTGCCATTGCATCACTTGGCTGAAAGAACCTAGAGTTAAATGGATTGTCCTTGTTCTCGGACATTAACTTCTGTGCCATCATGTTTCTGGCGAATTTACTGCTTTGCATTTCCATTTGGTTACCTATGGTTTACGACAACCAGAGAATTGGTTTTTTTGGTTTACGACAACCAGACTGCAACCTGTGGTTTTTATTTTTTTGGTGCGTGGGTGCGTGTTTGTATATCGTCTTCGTCTTCGCAAAAAGCCTAGCTGTGGGGCTTGGCATAGGGGCTATATTTGATCGAAATAGTCTGTAATAGTCTGTGGCTATTCTGTAATCGTTGCTGACCAACAGTTTAATCGTCTAGTGTAACAGGTTTAGCACCTGTCGTACTAACATCAACTGTCTCTACCTGGTTGTCTCTGTGTATATTTATCTGTACTGCTAACGCATTGTTTTTATTATCATTATTACCAAACATCTCACGTTGTGTACGCTCTAGATACCAACTATCAGCTTTCCAATCACCTCTGCGACCTGCTTTGGCAATATTCTGCAACCTAGAAACGATAGCCGTGCTTTCGGCTTTGCGTACATTATCAGCAAACTGTCCATCTGCTTCCATCCATCTATTAAACGACATCTGACTAATCCCATTAGCTTCTGCTGCTATCTTTCTAGGATTGCCGTCACTTAACAGAACCAAGATCGCATCTCTTGTCTCTGGTGTATCTTTCTTAAACATTTGCTTGTGTTGAATTACAGGTTGCAACTTTTCCTTTTTGGTTACAGCAACTTTCTCTTTAGTTGCAACTGCAACAACCTGCCTTGCAAGTCGTATATTCTTATTAGTTTCTAGCCACCCTTCCTTTAGTGATCTCTTTCTAATAGCTTCTCTTGATATATCGTAATCTTTAGATATGGATAATAAAGACTCGCCACCTTTGACTCTGCTCTCTATCTCATACCAATCTATGCCAGGCTTTGCTTGATTGTTTCTCATAATAAAATACTGCTTACCTTAAAGTTTTGCGATGTTGGTTAGGAAAAAGAACATTAAACAATAGGATATGCAGTATATAAAAAACATACCCATATTTTGTCTGGCTTGTCTAGTGGTTACAAAAAATAATTTTTCACTCACCTTTTTTTTCCTTATTATGTATGAATGTTTTACATATCTCACATATAAAACTGTGCCATTTCTTATCATCAAAATGATAGGTAGCCTTACAATTAATGCACTTAACTGACTTACTCATCTCGTAGTTTCTCTATCAACTCCATCAATATGACTGTCCATTTAAGTTTAGCTGTATCTTTATTACATCCTAAAAACATAGCAATCTTTCTCCATGAGAACTTACTTGCTCTAGCCCATATTAATTCTTTCTGTGGCTTATCAAGATACAACAACCACAAAAGAGCCTGATCGCATCTATCTATTTGTTCACCACTAGGTTTAGGTCTTGATATGGTATAATCATTATATCCATAAGCCTGGTTAGGATCATTAGGATAATCTGGCCAATGCACCATCTTTTGCTTTCTCATTACAGGTGGCATCCTGTTAAGAACATCAACCATTTCCTCGAACCTATCAGCTAAGTCTACAGCAGAATATTCAGCCATTATGTTACTCCAAATAAATGTAGGTATTGTGATGGACAATGATGTTTAAAATCTGGATCATCTGGTGGTGGACAGTTTTTAAATATCCAACTATTTTTGCCATAATCATAAGACTTTGCTCTGGCTTCCCAACGACTACGAACAGGATCAACTTGTGCAGCTACTTTGTTTTCTGTGGTTATATTTTTAAATATCTGAAATAGATAAGCACGAACATTGCCTTTAGGTGCTTGTTGCAAACCTCTAGCCAATACATTAAGCACTAGCCTGTCTTTTTCTTCCTTGACCTTGTACCCTGCCTTAACAGCCATAACAAATAACTGACCAACTATATCTTCTCCATCTTTATAAGTGGTGTAACCTGCTAGAACATTCTTATAATATTGCCATTCATTTATATCTGTTGGAGCAGTTTTTAGCTGCTCGGCCTTTTGTATCTTTTCTTTACTTAGTATATCTCTATACTTAGTAATGTACTGATTTGCCGTATCCGGTTCAGCCGTATCCGGTAAACCAGGAAATGGTGAATCATAAACGTAGTAGGTAAAACTGGTGTACTTGCCCTCTACTCGATGTTCTTCTCTGACGATATATTGTTTCTTGATTAGCTTATTAATTATCCTGTAGGTTTTATCCCTGCCAAAGTTAAATCTGTTTTGTATATTTGTAGGCTTAACTATCCAGTTACTTGGCTTTGACAACAAATAAACCATAACTGCTAGGCAATCACTATCAAGCCCCTCATCATTAAGCATATTGTTAGGAATGACACTATAGTTCTCTTTTAAAGTTGATTTGTTAATAAACTGTTCTGTCATACTTCATTACCCCAAGCATCCCAACCTAAAAACCTTTCTCTAGCAAAGAGTTCAATTTTAGCTTCATCAGGGTGATATGTACTTTCTATTAATTCTCTAAACATATTTGGTTTTTTACTATGGTGGCTTCTTGGATGCTCAAACCAACATCTTGTGTGCTTTTTCAAAGCATTTTGTTTGCCTTTAGTAGCAAATATTAAATATTCAGCATTAATTGCAAATGTGCCACCTACCCCACAACCTTTAGGCTTTTTTATCCATATTAATGTTGTGCTGTAATTGAAGCCCCAAGATTTAACAACATCAAAACAATCAGGTAAATACTTGTTAATAGTCCACATAAATAGTTTTGCATTATCTGCTGCTATATCTTTTACAGGTAAATTCTTTATTTCATCTAAACTTAAAGTTTGGTAGGACACTTTTCTTCTGTTGCCATAAGTTTTATCCCACCCTGTCCACCAATCCCAAGCAGGATCAGCATAAATAATATTGTACTTTTTATCAGGGAACTTAATCATAATAATTAAACACCCTTCTAATCACATAAGACCTAATCAAGCTGATAATAGTAAATGCTAACCCTATGGCTGCACCATCCGACAAAGTTACATTGTAACCAAACAAAGGTAAGACAATCAGATTAGCAAACACAGCCACCATATAGCCTATAATGACATTCATAATAGCTTCAACAGCACTTCTACGTTTTGACTGACCAATCACAGTATTTCCCTAGCCAAATAACAAAATGTTGGGAAATCCAGGTCAGCTACATATCGTTTATCGTAAGCCTTTTTTAACTGCACAAAGTCTATTGGTACTCGAACTCTAATTGGTAATCTGTCAAACTTATACACCAATATAGGAATTTTCCTAACAAGGTCAGATGCAGTACAAACCTGTTGCCACCACTCATTTTTAGGTAAATATCCGGTGGCATATCTCTTACATTCTATGCAGAATGGCCAACTAGGATCGCTACTGATAAGATCACCATGATCGGCTGTCCTGGTTTGTTCTAAATCTCTATAAAGTTTAATGCCTAGTTCATCATCTATTAGACTTGCTACCTGTAATTCAAACCTAAGACCTTTGTTGCGTGAGTTAGTCATTGTAATCACCACGAACATAAGTTGGTACTCTTACTACTTTGCCATAGTCATTTTCTTTTTCGGCTTTTGGATCATCTTTAAAAGCTGTATTGCTTTGTTCTAATGGATCAGGCTTTAATACGACTTGAATAATTTTATCAGCTTTACGTCTGTTTCTAGCAGCCAAAGATTTACAGGCTTTACAAAATGATAAATATTTAATTTTCCCATAACTGTCAGTTGTCCTAGCAAACATAAATATTGATTTTGTTTCTTTACATTGTTTGCAGGTTTTGTTCATTTGCCACCCATCATCTTTGAAAGCTGTGGGAATCGCAGCACCATTTTTTCTATAGTTGCTAGGTTTGGTGTTTGTTTATTGTTTTTCCATCTCCACAAGGTTGAGTAGTTAACTACACCATGTAGTTGTTTTGATGCCTTATGAATACTACCGAATGTGTATTCTAAAGAATTAATAATAAGTTTATTAGTTTCATTTGACATAACTTATTAATAATGCAAAAGTATGCTTATTCGCAATAGGTACAGTTTAGGGATATTGAAAATGAATGAAATTAGTGGTAATGTCATAGACATGGAAAAAGAACAACTAAAGACTGCTTTGCAGACTTTATCAAAAATGTATAATGTAAGCCCAAGTGAACTTGGACAAAAGGCAGGTATAGCCCCTAGCACTATTACAGGGTTTATTAATGATGTACCTGGTCGTGGTCATTATGGATTGTCAGCTAAGACCCAAAGTAAATTAGCTGAAACTTATCCAGAATTTAAAAACATGATTGAAAAACCTTTTGTAAGTAATCATCAATATAATATGCCTATTATTGGTATGTGGCACACAGATTATAGAGTGCTAGGCTTAGAACTTGGAATGGCTGCTACCTTTACTTGTAATTGGTATGATGGGATAGAATCTGTTAGTGCAGTCGTAAGATCGCCACAATTTTTTAGAAAAAATTTATCAAAGAATAACGATACAATAAGACAAAGCTATCCTGACAATGTGTCAGAAATTAGATATTATTTATTTCAAAATAGTTATGCTGATAATTTAGATGATGTAAATTCCAAACAAGTTTATGCAACTTGTGAAAATGGTAATTTTATGGGTTATTCAGTAAAGGTAAAAGGTAAGTATTTTCTTTTTAACTTTTATGGTCAACGAATCGATATTGCAGGTGAAGTGTTAAAAGCTAGTAAAATTGAATGGACTAGACAAATCTAAATTTATTACCAAATTAGTAATTTTAGCCATGATATTTAGTTATTGTGGCTTTTTTTATGCACTAATGCAAAATCATAAGTAATAATAATAATATACTTGACACTATTCGTTTTCGCATATTATAAGTAAAATATGAATGATACGTCTAGCAATAATAGTCCAATAGATATGTGGTTTCCAACAAGAATGGACACAGAAAACTGTCCTATGGATTACTTTAACATTAAGTATGTTTATGGCTTAGACCAAGATAAAATGCCACCTGCTAATGCTAAAATGAGGTCAGGTAGTAATGTTGAGAAATGTTTTGTAGATATAATGCAAGGCAGGCCAGAACAGGAAGCTAGGCAACATTGGCAACACGTTTTAGAGCAACACTTCCCTATTAACGACAAAGATGAACACCAAAAGAATGTTTGCATAGGACAGTTCCAAGATGTTGTAACTAACTTATTAGCTGCTTTTAGAGAAATACAAAAAGAGCCAACAGAGTTTCAAGAGTTAGTCAAAGGTGAAGGCAAAGGCATTGATGTTCCTATGGGTGGCTTTGTAGATGTAACGGCCAAAGATTCAATCATAGAGATTAAAACTCAATGGTCTACGGCTACAGGCTTATTTAATAAAGATGGATCATTAAGGCTTAGAAAGCCTAGCAAGACAGAAACACCACAGAAATCACATTTACGGCAGGTTGCCACCTATTCTAATGCAGCAGAAAAACCACCGATATTAGTTGTGGCCAATGCCTTTGAATACACAGTATTTGATGAAATGAACACAGAATATATGCGTAAAAAAGAACTTAAATATGCCTTTGAAACAATGAGATTATCAGCTAGGGCAAGGCAAAATCTTCTTAAAATATCTGACGATCCAAAGGTGTTGGCTAATTTTATACCACTCAATCTTATGCACTTTGTTTGGAAGGATATAGATGAGGAAGTTTTAAAAGAAATTATGAGTATATGGGGAGTAGAAACATGAAAGATATATGGACTTGGATAAGTGAGTTTTTAGGATGTTTAGCTTTATTTGGCACGTTTTACATCTGTTACATACTTATGTGGGCTATTTTTCCAGAGGGATTTTAAATGAAATATAACAGCAAAAGGATAGCAATATGGAACAGATAGGCAATATTATACAACGTCAAAAGGTAGCAACTGCAAATGCTCCTACAGCTAAAGCTGCCGTTCCAAAAACAAATATAGCTGCAACTAATTCTGCACCAAATATAGGTCAAAACATTGCTAAAGCATTAATAGAATTTCATAAAACAAATCCTTTTGCAGAGGAAAAATCTAAAAATACTTTTTATAAAAAAAATAATAAAAGTGCAACGTATGCTACTTTAGAAGAAGTAATCACTATTTGCAGAAAAGCAGTAAATTTTGATTTAACTTTTATACAGAATACTAATTTTGAAGAAGATAAGTATTTTGTTTCTACAATTATTATACATTCTTCTGGAGAAACTTTATCAGATCGAACACCAATAAAATGTAAAGATTATAATGATCCACATAAGTTTTTTGGCAGTATAACATATGCTCGAAGATATGGATTAATGAGCATATTTTCCATACCAACAGCAGATAACGATGGTATTTCAGCTATGGGATGGGATCAACCTAATGGTGGTGAAGAAGAAACAGAAGATGAAGATAGTGAATCAGATTTAGATAAAGCAATTCAAAATGCCAAATCTATTAAAGAATTAAGTAATATTTGGAATAAATATGAACCTAATGATGATGCAACAAAACAAAAATTTACAGATAAAAGAGGAGAATTAGAACAATGAATACTTGTACCTTTGTCGGTGGTTTACCACGAGATGCAGAATTAAGAGCAGTTGGAGATAATAAGGTCTGTAACTTTTCTTTAGGATCAAATGTTGGCTTTGGTGACAACAAAAAAACAATATGGATAGAGTGTGGAGTGTGGGGCAAAAGAGGTGAAGCACTTAATAATAATCTAAAAAGAGGTCAGCAAGTTATTGTTTCCGGAGAATTGCAGATAAAAGAATATACAGATAAAGAAGGTCAAACTAAAACAACTTTATATCTTAATATCCAAAGTTTAGCTTTTGGTGCTTCCCCTAAAAATGCAAATGCTGCACCTAGTGCAGATGATCCACTAGATGATGAGATACCTTTTTAATTGACGTTTAGTACAAAGCATAATGTCTATGTAATCCCTGTAGCTAACTGCCTAAAGGTTTGCATAGATAAACAAACGATAGCTATTCCAATGAGTAAAGAAGATTATGGAAACTTTGCTTGGGAAGTGATGCAGAGATGGAGAGAAAGTAGTGACGAGATTAGGTCTGAAGATTTTAAAATTTACGAAAAACTACATAAAGAAGAATGAACTGCCACCAACATTTATTGAAATAATGGAAGCAGTTGAAACTAAATCTCGTTGTGCAGTACAATATGCAGTTGATAGATTAGAAGAAGATCAGCTAATAAAAAGAATACCTGGTCGTTCTAGGAATATATGGCCTGTTTAACCCAATAAACTTTCTTCTATTACATCTCCAATATCATTGTCATCTGGATTAACCAAATGTCCATAAATTTCCATAGTTGTACTTACCTGACTATGACCTAACTGTTTTGGAATCCACTTAAAAGACTTCTTCTCTTTCATAGCTACCTCAATAATAATACTAGCATAGTAATGTCTAAGCACATGAACTGCACCCTGCCATTGATCTAACTTGCCAATCTTTTTTAAGGCTCTTTTAATACCATGTTTTACGAAAGCCTGATGCGATCTAGGTTTACCAATATGTTTTTCACTAGGGAACAACCAATCATT
>VTLG01002075.1_pt1 | contig 11007 bp, 4 predicted proteins | sample 4694571 | NCBI WGS metagenome assembly VTLG01 (sample SAMN12604809, study PRJNA352737) | marine metagenome | biome: ENVO:00000447; feature: ENVO:00000209|ENVO:00000569|ENVO:01000036; material: ENVO:00002151; isolation source: viral sequences binned using virsorter ... | reverse complement strand
TATTGTTTGGTTTTGTTCTTCTTGTGCAGCATATAATATCTGCGTCATGTTGTTGTTAAGGTCTCCTGCCTTAACAGAGGAGCCAGCTGTAAAAGTTGCTTTAGCGGTGTCTACATCTGTATCACGATAAATACGTATAGAGGCTGGGCTGGATGGTATATTGCCTGACGTAAATACAACATTACCACCACCTGTTGTAGTGTAGCTGGTAATGTTATAATGCGAACCTGATGTTTTAACAACGCCATCAACATCTACTTTGATATCGGCTTCCTTGTAAGAAGGAAACGAGAATGCTTTTGTTGCATTCCCATCGCCTGTATAATCTACGAATGTTGTTGCCATTTATTTGTACATTGCTAGTAATTTGCCTGTGTCTATTTGTTTTTGACGTTGTGCTTGTTTGCCGAGTAACTGTTCTTGGATGACTTCTTGTACTATACGTGTACCAGAGATCTTATCCCAAGCTTTTCTACGTATTTGAGCCATTAGTCTACCAATCACTCTATTATGATAGTAGTCTTTATTATCATATTCACCACGTTTTCCACTTTTTATGTCATTATCCCTTTCTTTTAGTGAAGCTATAATTCTAGGATCTCGAGCTAATTTATTAAGATCAAGCTCAACATTCTCTTCTCCGATAGCTTTTGCAAATAAAGATCTTATTTTAGCATCTTTAGTTAAGTTTGTACCATCTGGTGCATAAAATATTGATTGTCTTAAGTCATGACCAGAGTTCCACAAAAACTTCCTACCTTCACTTTGCTCTAAATTTAAAGGTACAGGACTAACAGCATTATAAGCACGTGTCATAAAGTCCCAATCTTTTAAAGGCTTACCGTTAAGTAGATCATATTTGATAGGTAATTCTCGTTCACCAGCAATTTGTTCAGTTATTAAGTTTCTATTACGTATAGACTGTATAATTCCTGAATTTATTTCACGCATATATGGAGTGAATAACTTACCAAGTTCATTACGTATACCAGAAAGAGGTACAGTGTTATTTGCAAGTCCAGCTACGATACGCTGACCTTGTCCGGGTTTAGCTCCGAATAAGTCAACAAAGGATTGTATTCCAGCTAAATAAGATTTACTTGTAACAGCCTGTGCAACTACAAGAGATATCTTACCTAATTGATTCTCTGTCCATTCTTCACCCATAAGTTGACTTGCATCACCTACGTCACATATTGTAGATGCAATAAGGTTAAAAGGTTCTATTGACTCGTAGCCTGCTAATACACCACCAACATTACATGATCTTGCTTTCCAACCACCATCTATCCAAACTTGTCTTGTTTGCCTATCAACTGGTCCATTACCAGTAAGATCACCTCTCATCCAAGCCTGTGTAGCCATGAATACAACACCAGCACCTATCGCTAATCTACCTGTTTGCAGAGATTTAGCATTCATTAATTCTTCTACTGAATTTATCCCATATTTAGCTAAACCACTGATATCGTTAGGATTAGCAAATGCTATATCATTAAATTCCTTAACTAAGAAGTTAAAACCGGGTGTATGTTTACCTGTTAAGGCAAGTCCGTTTACACCAGTTCTAGCGAATAAAAAGAAAGGTCTAGCTAAAGGAGCAGCACTAAATACATCATTAAGACCTTTAGAAAAACCTGTAAGATCTTGAGTTAGTGTTACTTCTTTTCGTGCAAACTCTGTAGCTTCGTCAATTATATTACCTTGTGCGTCAAAGACTTGAGAATAAAAATCATCCTCATAAGCTCTCATTAATTCTGGTGTAATCTCTGGTAGTTCAATTCCATTATTCTGCATATCAAGAACACGACGCATAGCTTTTTCACGCATCTTAGCTCTACCTAAAATGTAAGCAAACGAATCATCGGTAGCTGCCATCATTTTAGTTGAATATGTCAACAAATTAGAATTATTCATTCCACGTGCCATATTTGCTACAGCGAATGCAGCTTGTTCACCGGGATCAGCTCTACCACTATCCTCTGCCCAACGGCGTAAGATTTCCCAGTTAGCATCGTTTTGTGTAAAGTCAGTATAACGTGTCTTAATGTTTCTTATATCACCTTTAAAGTAAGAATTTAATCTACTTCTAAATAAATCCCATGATTCTGGTACTGCATTCATCATAGCATTCGTAGATGCAAGACTTGAGCGTACTGTAGCAGCATCACCAGTAAAAGGTAGTCTTATCATAGCACCTAAAGCTGTCGCAAGAGGTCTCATGAATGTTGCAGTAGATGTACCCATAATTGCCCGCATTGGTGTTTTAGGTCCAGACAAAATACTATGAGTCATTACACCTTCTAATTCTTTTATAAGAGCACCAGTTCTAGCTGGTCCACCATCAAATGATCCGCCTTTTAATACTGTTCTAGCCCATCTATCAAAGTCTTCTAGAGTGTTTAAATCCTTCATCATAGAGAAAGCTTCAAATAGTGCATTCATTAGATTATCACTAGGATCTTCTTTAGCTATTTTAAGCATAGTCATGACTGATTCTTTCATATCTGCCATTTCTTGTGCCATAACATCTTCTAAGACTTTCTTAGATCCTTTACCAGCACTTAAAGCTCTAAATGAATCAGACTTTACAAACCTAGCTTTTTTAGTTTGATATAATGCAGTTAACATAGTATCAACAATTTGTTTAGCTGGTCCGTCGATATCATCTAAATCAACTAGGTCTGCTATTTCACGCCCAGCAGTACCTAAATCACGTAGTTGTCTAAGTAGAGTACCAGATATTAAATCAGCTACAACTACATTTTTAGATGTCCATACTTCAACCCCATCAATGATATCAGGTTGAGCTTCTATTAATTCCTTTAAATATTCCTTAGCAGACATATCAGCAGCATTTCTACCTAGTGTTATACGTTGATGTGCTAATACAGCCTCTTCAAATGTTTTGGCAAGCTTTTCTCTATTACCTTTGACATCACTTAACTGCTTAGCGAACTTCTCCGTACTAACAAGTCCTTTATAAATACGTTCTACTTGAGCTAAATCTGTACCACCTTCCTGTGCTATACGTTCACGTTCTAAGGGTGTAGTAACTGATCCAGTAGAGCCTTCTTCAGCCCCCCACTCATTACGAGTACGAGAGAGCTGATCCTTTGCTACGTCTGGATCTACTTCTGTTATATGTGCACCTTGATGTGGTTGAGATATAGGTGCATTCTTATCCGCTCTAAACTGTATTTCACCACGTCTTAATTGTGCTAAGCCGTTTGCAACAGTTTGATCTTTTAAACTTTTATTTCTTTTTATAATAGCATCTAAAGCCGGTTTAGATCCTTTCTTGACTGTCCATAATAGACCATCAAAGAATAGACCTATACCCATACCTTCTACGATGTTTTTAATCTTCATCATAATAGGGTGGTCGGTGTCCTTGGTAGCTAATGGAGTATCAGCCCAACCATACCTTTCACGTAGAGCACCTAAAGCATTTTGCCCATCTGACTCCTTGGAAACAAGATCAGTTGCAGCACCTAATGCCATACCTCTTATGAAGTTACCCTTAGTCAAAGCTACTAAACCAGCTGGTATAGCAACAATTCCGGTAGCTGCTACTCCTTTTGCTGCGACAAGTGCGGCAGCTGACATAGATCCAAAATGAACTAAGGATCTAAGTTGCTTACCCCACCATGTCTTTGTTTCTATAGGATTATCATAAGCTCCGAAAGGACTCCACTCAGGTCTGTATTCTCCATATTCTTCCTTTTCTTTCTGCATTCGTCCAGACAAAGCATCAGCTGTACGCTCTGGAAATGTAGCGATAGATGATGCTGTATCTTGTAGACCACCAGACAGAATGGATTGACCTTCTTTTATTAGACCTTGAAGACCTCCAATACCTTCTTCTACGTTCCTAGGATCGTCTTGAATATCTGCATCTTGTTGCTCTAATTCACGTTCCTGAGATTCTTCGAGTTGTTGGTTTTGTTGTTGGAGGCGGTATCTATCAATGTCTTCTTGACTAAATTGTGAGTTTGTCATTTACTTCTCCTTCTCGTCTTTTGGAACAACTCTATATTTACCATCATCACCCATTATTAACTTAAACTTTTCTTTATCATAACCGATTCCATAGGAATCAATGCTTTCCTCTGGTCCAATATAATCAAATTCATCTTTATAATTCCATTGATTACTCTTTTGATTAAGTTTCGCTGTCCAGTCGCCTCCTCTATAATACTTTCTTGTATTTTGTAATGCCTCTCTAATCTCCATTGGAACTGGTTTACCTTCTTTAATTCTATTCTCAAAGTACAGTCTAGTAAATATTAATCGTTCCTCCGTCTCTTTGCTAAAGGTCCTCGTGTAAGCTTTCTCTATCTGCTTAACTATAGCACCTGTGTTATCTTCTAACTCTGCGTTTATATTTTCTTCGCTAAGACCTTTGTTTAAGAAACTAAACTCTGGATTAGCTTGTACATATGCTCGAGTAAATAGACCTTCCTCGTCAGAAGTAATAGTCTCACCAGCTTTAATAGTCTTTATCTTCTTCTCTACATTATTTAATATAGCTAAAGATATATCAGCTTGTAAATCTTGAAACTGATTAACTTTCATACCACGAAGATTTGGAAAGAATTTAAGTACTGCTACTTTGTCTGCTCGGGTTAAATTGACTAATCGTCTCCAGTCATAACCTTCAGTTACTGCACCTTGAATACCAGTAGTTTGATTGGCTTTAATACGTACTAAATTCATTGCTAGAAAATCTTGAGTATTCTCATCAAAATCATCATCTACACTAACAACTCCAGACTTAACAGCTTGTATTAGTTCTTCAGAAGTAAGTCCATAAATACCAAAATCATCATACTTTCCTGTCAGAGCCAGCTCATACATTTTACCTACGGTCCGTACTTCCGTACCGGGTATCATCCAGTCCAATGCTAATTGAGCAGTGTTACCATCTATACCACTCTTAACTCCAATGTGATCTACTTTTCTATTCTCTTTACCTTTACGTAAAATATTCAACACATTAGCTTCTGCTGTTCGATCTTCGTCATTAGGATTAAGATATAAATGATTCTTAGTATAAGTAGTTTTAAGAGTTAGATTCTTTAAATCTTCATCACTTAATTTTAAAGCCTCTTCTGGATTCTTAAAGGTTTCATCTTTATCATCCCACATATTCAAAGCTTTTAATCTTGTGATCATGTATTGCATACCGGTTTGCCCGTTAGCTGTACCTACAGTTGTAAAATAACCGGGTATAGATCCTCGATAATTGTTATTTCTCCACTCTATGCCTGCTAAAAGTGCTTGTTGTTCTTCTAGTGAATTAACTTCTGTGTTGTTCATCCATTTTTTTGGATCTTTTATAAACTTCTTTTTCTCTTCTTGAAGAGCTTCAGTTGTAGGTAGGATAATAAAGTCATTTGGTTTAGGCTTAAAGTCACCATTCTTAAGCTTCTTTATCGCTTCTGGATAATTTTCAGCTACCCATGCAGCTTCATCTAAAGTAGGATTAGAGGCTCTTGCAACTTTTAATCCCTCTCTTAACCATTGTTTAGCTTTATCAATTTGTATATCTCTAGTACCAGCTAAAGGTAGTTCACCACCTTGACCTACTTCTGTCTGCCAGTCAGATTCCCAATCTCGACTGTTTATATTTTTCCAAGTTTTTACCTTAGTTGAATATTCTGTCCGAGTAGTAACAGTCTCATCACCAAAGAAATAACCGGGAATTTCTATTGCTCTAACGTCTACTCCGTTGTTCGACATCTCAAGTCTATATTCAGCTATCTTTTCCATTACCTTATTCTTGCCATTCTCAGTCTCTATCAGATGCTGACCATTATTTTCTTTGCTAAACTCTCGAAACCAAGATTCATAACTACCGTTAATTCTTTTTACGATAGCATCTTTAGTCTGAAATACTTCAGATTGTAATCTTCTTAACTCGATTACATTTCCATCGTTTCCCTTAAGTAAGTCGTAAGCTTCGGGGCTATCGAATCCTGTAATGAATCCACCCGGAGCTGCTGGATGGGGAATTTTTACGTCATGTAATAAATACTCCATGCCACCATTGGTCAGTTTATTCTTTAAGCTAGGTAATCTATCAAGAAAAATTTGTATAGCGTCTTGCTTATTTACACCATCTATTTTTTGTATTTTTAATATTGCGTTAGCAAAATCTCCATCATGAACTATTTTTTTTGTACCATCGGTTTGTTCTATTACTGACGAACTAGTGGTAGCATTTAGAATAATATTATCTCTCTTTCTATCTACATTTTTATAATACCTTTTAAGAGTAGTTTGTTTATATGTAGATATAGCAGCTGCTTGTTCCTTTGCTAGCTCAGGTAATAGATGTCTGTTAATGTATTTCTGAGCTTCTCTTGAATTAATATCTATACCTTTAGCATTTAGATCTAGATAAAATTTAGTAAGGATATTTGTAATAGCTCTATCAGCAATGCTATTTGCTTGAGCTTCGGTCGCTGCGGAGTATATAAAATTTTCTTCAATGTTAGTATTGAAAGCAGAGGCACCATGCTTGTCATAGACCTCTTTTACGTCATCAAAGTCTATCTCTTCACCTGTTGGAAAATATTGAAGTTTTAAAAATTCAAGAGCCTGTTCATCTACTTCACCTGTTTTTTCATTAAATGCTAATTTTTTAAGCTCTGCATGTAACTCAAGATCAGTTAATTCACTAAGATCTTCTAGCTCACTTAGCTTAGCTTTTGCATCTTTACTTAATTTTCTAAATCTCTTTATAGTTTCTCGAGATTCTTTATCAGCATCACGAAGTTTTTTTAGTTTAGCACCTTCACCTAGAAGCTGGTCTAATTGAGTAAGTTTATTAAGATCATCATCAGCCATTTTCTTCTCAATTTGACCTAAGTCTGTCAAGAACTTTTTTAGCTCATCTTGATTATCAGTAATACTCGCATTAGCTGCATCTGATAAATCAGGTGTGACGTCTTCCCAGTTGGTATCACTAATATCGGGTATCTGATCCCGTGGTGTACCAATTATATTTGAATATGATGATGTCATACTAGCTCCATGTCTACGTCAATTTGACTATAATCTACAGTTAAGAGATTATCTCTAATACCTACAGCCATAGGGTTAATCTTAGCAACGTCCTGAGCCATAACTCCACGAAAACGTCTATCAGCACCTTTGTAGCTAAACTCGTATATCTTGTAACCTTTAGGTGATATACCAACTTGTTTAATATTATCTTTTAACTTACGGTCAGAAAGAAGACCTCCAACATTTTCTAGTGGTCCTGTTCCTCCCCAAGCTCCTAGACTATACAAGCTAGCTCCAATACTTAAAGCTGTTGTACCAATCTGTAAGGCACCACCAAGTCTATTAGTTGGAGTTAGCATAGCTGGTGCTCCATACATAGCTGGTAAACCTAATCCTTCTCTTGCTGCTGCATTTGAAGCCATTAGCTTACGTAAGGCTCCAGTATTTGCATAAGCCATATTTCTTCCTAATATATTATCCACAACACTATCAACTTCAGCTCTCTTCTGTAGTAAAGCTTGGTATTTTTTAAGACCAAACTTAACGGCACGTCCGCCTTCATCTACAGCTTTAGAAGCTAAGAAAGCTTTTGTAGCATCTTCTATGACACCTCTACCTTTACCTATATTTGTTAGAGCAGAAGCATAGAAATCACTAAGGGTCCTAGTAAATCCTAGTATACCTGTATTTAATGCTCGTTTGAAGGTAGTCTCTTTATTGTGAAATTTGATTCCTTCTTGCCAATGGTTGACCACCTTGGCTTCATCTGCTCGTCTGTCGGCCGCTCTTTGACCGGCATTAAGATCCATGCACACGGCAAAACTCTATAAATTGTACATTATTTGGTCCGTATTCAAACTTACGTAAGAATTTAAAACCTAGAAACTTGAGCAGTTTTAAATGCACAGCGTTTCTACTATCAACTATATTCCAAAGGAGAGGCTCTTTACGGCTATCGACATACCGTTTAGCTTCTCTTGCGAATGTAATTGGATATCGGTTAATATTAGGAGTGCAAAGCATCCATATATCACCATCTTTTCCTACTCCGGCCATGCCAGCAGTCTTGCCGTCAGGCACTGTGAAATACACGTAGGAAGGGTTGTGAGTCATGATAAAGGGTAGTTCGTTATGATCTATCCCATGACCTTCTTCGACCTCTCTGAGGTCATCTGGACGGAGGTTGGAGGCTACCTCCTTGGCAGCCTCTAATGTAAGTGGGTGTATATATTTAGCCACGTCTGTAATATTTGGGTGAGTAATTACCCTCCCAAGATACTGCACGTAGTGTAGCTGGGGCGGGATGTGATGATTTTAACGTAACATCTACGTTTGTATTCTTTTCGTATACTGGTACCGTTTGTATATACTCCTCTAAATAAGGTGATCTAGATGCGTTATAACCATCCATAACGGTTGACTCGTATACTTCTGTATAATCTGTTTTACCTACACGTTCAAGTGTGGTTTCGTAAAGTCCTATTTTTCCAAAGTGGAATTTTATCCTATGTAAAACTAACGAAGCATTTACATCTGATCGAGCACTATCTCCTTCTTTTCTAGTGTAATAAAATGTAGGAAACTTAACTTCATAAGGATAGATATATCCTATAGTTAGTGTAACACCTTGCCAGTTTCCGGGTACAGTAAAACTTGTACCTGATACTGTGGCTTCAGCATATCTACCTTGATCATTAGTAGGAGCTGGAGTGCCACCCTCATCAATTACTATTAGTTTGTGATTAGGAGTAGTGACTGAACTTAACCAACTAACACCAGAAAAAGTAGTCAGGTTTGTAGCTGAGTCAAAGTTACCATTACTAACAGTAGTATAATTGTCTATATGAAGTAAGAAATCAACGCTGTCTATACTTGTAGAAGGATCATTTTCTGTCTGTACAAGTTTAATACACTGTAAAAACTTATCACTATCTAAGAAAAAATATTCATCATTAATAATAAAATGATATAATAATGGATTATTAAATTTCCATTTAAACCATGCAGCTTGCTGTCTTTGTTCAGAAACTTGAAAGTATTTATAACCATAAACAATATCCGAATCTGTCTTACCCATTAGAACAATAGAGTTCTCTCTTGAGTTAGTTAATAAATCAATATCTTTAGGTAGTAAAGTAGGGACTACCTTACTTGCTTCAACAATACTAGGTTCACCTTCTCGTGCTGTATTAGCCATTTCATTAAATCGACTAAACTTACCAGAGTTATCTAAGTAGGCTAATGTCGTTCCTAGAGATATCGGGGGTATGGTTTCGTTGTAATTAAAAGTTGAAACACTACGTAACTTAGCTGTATCAGGGTTTAAAACTGTATCATCTGATGATAATAAAAACTGTTGGTTTGTACTAAATACTACTAGACCTGTATTGATTTCTATACCATCAAACAATTCAGATGGGAATATAGAAGCAGCTGATATATCTATAGGATCAGCAGCAGATACTGTAAGAGCTGATTCAGCGAAGAAATCGGGAGTACCGAATGTCCCCGGTCTAGATGTTATTACATTTTCTCCTGATAATAAAGCTAATCTATTACGGAAAAATAAAACTTTATTAATACGTTGACCTACAAATGAAGGTAACGGGTTAGTGATATCATCACCAACTTCTCGATCAGCATATGTAAATTGTTTTACAGTAAATGTAGTAGTAGCCGTACGTTGTATAACTAAAGGCATATTAGTTAAAGTTTTAGCTATACCCGGTTTAGCACATTCTAACCATGAACCAGTACCATCTCTATTATTTTCTCCCTCAAATTTTAAATAATAATCATCTTCTTCTGCCATTCTAGCATTAGCTATCTTGACTATATAACCATGTTTACATTGATTAGGTAAGTTTTGTACGTCGTTTACAGAACCTTGCATAACACGCATCAAATCCTCTTCAACAACTTCTATACTAAACGAGCTAGTACTGGAAAAATATATTCCCGGTCCTATAACTTTTGCATTAACACCACTAGGTAAGTTAGCTGTGATACCACCAAGAATAGTATCAGCAGTTACAGCTGTATCAGCATCAAAAGGTGTAGGAGCTGGTCGTATTAAACCATCCCCATTAGAAGACACAGTAGCGTTAACTTGTGTACTCTCTATCTCAGTTACAGTTATTTCTATATAAGATTGTCCATCAGAACTACTCGCTTCTGAAGCATGCTCTGGGTTAACTCGTACAACGTCACCAACTTCCCAACCTTCACCACCATGTAGTAAGACACATTCTATATTATAACTGCATCTGTAGTTCTGTCCATCTGGTCCATCACTTGAAGCACTATAGTTAGGGCTGACACCTTGTTGACCTAAAGCTGTTATACGAAATGTTAAGTTATCTCTACCTGTAGTTAAAGTTGTACCACTGCTGTTTTTAACATGTACTATATTACTTGAACTGGTATAACTACCAGCAGCTGTAGCAGCATAAACTTCTGTACCTATACCGGGACAATGTCCTGACCCGTCTCCTTCATCGAAGTCATTTCCAGTAACTTTTATTTTAGTAGCTCGTTTAACAGTTGTAACAGTTGTACCATTGTTTATATTGATACCATATTGTCTACCATTTTCTGTACGTAGTAATTCTACATATCCAAAGTGAGCATCTGGTCTAGCATCTGTTGTTCCTGTTGTTCCAATAAGAGTATTAGCATTAGTAGAGTCACGATTAGTAAGGAATGTTGTATCGTTAATCGTAAGTGTCTGTATATTTTCTGGTGTACTTGTAGCTAAGTAATTTGTTATAGCTGTCTGACCACCTGTACCATAAGCCGTGGTCATCTGTACACCATCGTTACAACGCCATACACGTATTTGACCATCAGCTGCTATTTGTCCTATGTATGATCCTTCTGTCTCATCACGAAAATAATGAAACCACGAACCACCACTCTGTACATTAGCTAGGGGAGTTGTGCCTATTCTTTTAGCACCCGGTCTTTTAAATAAACCTTTGGTTATGTCTGGTT
>VTLG01012597.1_pt1 | contig 11008 bp, 8 predicted proteins | sample 4694571 | NCBI WGS metagenome assembly VTLG01 (sample SAMN12604809, study PRJNA352737) | marine metagenome | biome: ENVO:00000447; feature: ENVO:00000209|ENVO:00000569|ENVO:01000036; material: ENVO:00002151; isolation source: viral sequences binned using virsorter ... | reverse complement strand
CCCATACAACTACGCCCAGTCTGACGAAGGTAGATAGGATTTGAATTTGGGATTCGTTATCCTCCGCTGCATCTTTCAGCTTGTGGAGGAGATTTTTTCCTTCCTTTTTTTCTTCCATGCATCAACTTTGGATTGGAGTTGTTTCTGAACCTTTTTCTTTATGGGTTCGAATAAGGATTGAGTTACAGTAGTTGTTGCTACTGCTATAACAGCTGTTGTTACAGCCGTTACGACCACCGCAGCTTCCGGTAATGGCATTTGAATGTCAATAACTGGAATCTTTAGTTTAGGTGGTTCTGGTTTCTCTTCTGTTTTCTCTTCTTTCTCTACCTCCTCAGGAGCCTCTAGATCAGCCGGAGGTATCACCATAGGCTTATATGATGGTACGAGGGCTTTAGGCTCCTTCAAATGGATTACAGGTAGGTCTAAGGGCTTAGGTAGTCTCGGTGTCGGTAGGTTGATCGACATCTAACTCATTTAATGCGCTTAAAGCACCTTGTAGACCTATAATTTGATTGTATAGTTTAGCTTTTTGTTCAACTAATTCGTTGTGAGCTTTTACTAATTCTTCGAGTTTAAGTAAAGTTTCGTTCTTTTTGTTTGCTAAGGTGGTCATAGTTTAAGAGGTAGGTGGTTTATTAGCGACAAGGAATGCCGTGTAATCTGTTTTCACTTGTGAGGTCCAAGCTGCGTTGCAGATTGCCTGAACGTCAGCATCTTCTCCACTGATATCTGTATCGACTAAAGTATCTTTATCTGCACCATTACCACCTTTCAGTGCTCCTGGTGTTAATACCTTACGATGGAAACTACGAGTCAGTTCTACACCGTCCTCTTTGATAACAGTAGCATTTCTGACTTGTACGTTCCATTTATTAACGACTTCTATTTTGTCGTTTTCATTTGTCTTTGTAATTGCCATTAAGGAAGTCCTCCGGACTAAATAGGTTTAGGCTATGCAGCTTCAAGTGCTGCGACTTTTTCATTGAGTTCACCGATAGCTTTAATTGCATGTGCTAATAGCCCATTATAATCAAGAGCCATATTCTTTTGCCCATCAGTACCAGTAACTAAACTTGGTATATGTTCTTTTACTTCTTGAGCAATGAATCCGGTAAATGTTTTACTAGTAGGAGTTAAACCATCAGAAGTTTGTTTCCAACTATAAGTTTTAGGTACTAATTTTGTTATTTTATCTAACGCAGTTCCAGTAACAGTAGTTATATTATCTTTTAAATCTCTATCAGAAAGTTCACTTCCATAATGCTGATAATCTCCATCATCTTCAACTCTAAATGTCCAAGCACTAAGATCAGTTTCTATAAAGCCTATGTTACTAGAAGAATTGGCATTTAGAATGCCTCTGACATTTCCACTAGAATCCTTAAGAAAAACTTGTCCTCCTTCAGCACCTGAATGATGAACATCTATTCCAGTTGCAACTGTCGCGACTTTCTTAGTATTGTCGTGATAGAGGTCTACACTTCCATTAGCATTACCAACAATAGAGTTTTCACCAGCACATCTAAGAATAAGATTACCTGCAGTACCAGAAGCACCTCCAGCATTTACAACAAAATGCTCACCACTATCTGAAGATAAATTACCGCCAATATTAACTCCAGCCGAAGTAGTTTCTAATCTTTTACTGTTATCGTGATAGAGTTCTATGGCTCCATCTTCTATAAATTTAGCTAGGGTTTCACTTGTATCATTATTCTGAATAATAAGATCATGAGCGGTTATATATAAATGACCTCCAGCTTTATCTTGAATATAACTATCTCCACCAGAATCATGGTAGATGAGTAGATCATCACTAGTTCCGAAAGCAGCCTTTACACTATCTACGAGTCTTAAATCACCTGAACTATTTATATTCCATTTCTGAGTGCCGTTAGCAGAATATCCAATAGCATTTGAACCTGTATTATAGAATCCAGTTCCTGCATCTCCACAAGAGAAAGCAGGTGTTGTAGCGTTAGAAGAGGTGACTCTTAACTGTCCAGCACTAGCGCTTCCATAACTTGTTGTCTCAAACTTCTTACTGTTGTCGTAATAGAGGTCAGTAGAGCCGTCCCCTTTTCCATGAAATATAAATTCAGTTCCAGCAGCATTGTAAATACGAACATCATCTGATCTTAACATTAACGGACCAGAAGCATCAATCCTAAAATCTCCAGTAGTATTTTTTATATAACTATTAGATGCATCATGGTAGATACTTAAATCTGTTCCCGCACCAAATACTAAACGATCATCAGACGCACCAGAACTATCTCCAAAGAGAATGTTCTTAGCATTTACATCTAAGTTACCACCTAGTTGTGGTGTAGTATCATCTACGACGTCAGAGGCAGCTGCACTAACAGTTGCCCATTCCATACCATTACTGGTATATTTTAGATACTTATCTGTACCAGAGGGGGCGGCATGTATATCTAGATCAGCTTCTGAGATTGTATCGTCAGTAATGCTTTTTGTAGTTATTTGTGTTAATGCCATTTATGCTGCCTCCAGTGTTGCTACTTTAGTTTCGAGTGTCTCTATTTTAGTAATTGCTTCTTGTAAAGCTGCGGTTAGTAAAGGTACTAATTTAGATTGATCTATTCCTTGTGGTTTTATGGTTGTTCCATCTGATTCAACTTGATCTTTAGTCCCGCTAACAGCTTCTGGTACTACAGCTTGAGCCTCATGTGCCATGAAACCATCTTGTAGTGTATTAGTTGCATCAGAAATCCAATTAAATTTCTTAGGTTTTAATTGTTTTATTCGTGTGATACCGTCAGAGATATCAACTACATTCTCTTTTAATCTATAATCAGATGATGTTTCATAAGTTGTTGCACTAGCACTAGTATATATACCACCTACATTTGTTGCTCCTCTAACAAATACTATTGAATAGGAGTTACCTGAAGGACCTGTATCTCTTATCTTCACTACTGGCTTGGTATTACCGTTATACTCCATGACAACGAAGCCATCATTAGTACCACCATTAGTAGCAGTGGTATTCATCATTATTTCAGGAGGTGAACCTTTTATTCGTATGATATCATTACCAGAAATCCCAAACTGGTAGTAAAGGTCATCAGTATCAAATCTTATAAAACCATCATCATTACCTCCACTATCTTCAAAGATTAATCCAGTGTCTCCAGTAGATGCAGCGGCTTGAATGTATAAATAAGTGTCAGCATTACCACCGAGCCTTGCGCCATTACTTATAGTTTCAAACCGCTTACTATTATCGTGATAAAGCTCTACGGCTCCATCTTTTATAAACTTAGCTATAGTCTCAGTTTCAGCATCATTTTGGATCCTGATTTCATCACCAGTTCTTATAAATGTTTTACCAGACTTTAGGTTGAAATAATTGTCAGTTCCACTAAAATAGAATTCTGAGTCATTTCCAGTACCAAGGCTGATTTTAACATTATCGTTGAAACCTACTGCGGTAGCACCGCCAACACCTACATTACTCGTACCGTCAACTGTTAGATTACCTTCGATTGTTATATTACCACTAGAATCTAGTGTTATAGCATCACTCGAGGCCCCAGTATGGCGTATTGTGTTTGTAATTAATTTACTCATGCTGCCTCCAGTGTCGCTACTTTGGTTTCTAAGGTTTCTATTTTAGTTATAAGTTGTTGTATAACAGAGACATATAAAGCGTCATGTCCTCCTAGTTTTGTTGATTTAGATTTACCATCTGCATCTAGTAAAGCTCTATCTGCAGTATTAGCTTCATCTACCAATACTTCCATAGTTAATGAAGTATCAACAGTTTCAACTTCTTGAGCAATGAATCCTTTCTGTGTACCAGTAGGATGTTCATTAGCTGAGGTATTTTTCCATTCAAATGTTCTAGGTTTCAACTGTTTGAATTTAGTCAGATCATAATTATAATCTGCTACATTTTTCTTTAATCTATTATCTGATGATAAAAGACCGATAGATGTATCATGAGCTAATAAATCACCATTATCTTCAATTCTGAAACGTTCAGATCCCCAAGTGAAGAAACTCATCCAATCTTCATCATGTCTATATCTGATAATACCTACGTCAGCATCATTACTATCAGGGAACCATATCTCTTGTGTACTACCTACTTCACCAACTTTAATACCAGCTGAATGGGTTTCAATTACTTTAGTATTATTATGGTATATATTGAACGCTCCACCACCAGTTGCTAAGAAACTCTTTTCCCAAGCACCATCTGCATAGTTATAAAGAAGAAAAGAATTACCAGTTTGAGCATCTAACATCCATTTGTCATTATTATCATCTCCGTCATCTGCATACATATATATTGATGCATGCTCACCTTCAGAACCTTCTATTTGTAACGTACTAGATCCACCTGAAGGTCTTTTAATAAGCATACCTCCAGCTATTGTTTCACAAGTTTTGGTATCATTATAATAAAGTTCTACAGCCCCATTTTCATTACAAGTAAGCATGTTGGCATTACCATCAGCTTCTCTTATTAGTAATTGGTTAGTACTTATTTTTAATGAACCTGTGCCAGCATCTTGAATAATACTATTACTTCCATCATGAAAGATTTTTAAATCATCACCAGTTCCCACTCTTAATTCTTTGCTATCAGCGAGTGATATATGACCACTACTATCTGCTGTAACCACTGACGAACCAGTAGCTACGTCTGGCACTGTAATCTCTAGTGCAGCGTTACTTGTTGTTGTAGCCGGTGCCTTGAGTGAAACGCTTCCACCACCCGAGTCGGCTGTTAGTTTTATTGAACTCATAATTTTTTCCTCGGGTTAACTATCTGTTATGTAACAGCCGCTAAGGGCAATGTAATCACCATTGTCGCAATAACTAACATCTATACCAGCCCAACTTGCATTATCCTTTTGGAACACAGCATACATCCAAGTGCTGTTATTTGTGAACTCCACAAATGTAGCAATGGTAGTACTTGGTAAATCAATACCGTGAGTATTTATAGCTATTTGATGCATTGCACCTTGTTCTGCAAGGGTGTTACTAGTTGTAAAAGGTAGTCCACCAAGTTTTAATGCACCAGTACCATCTGGTGTACCAGAAGCAAAGTTAATCCTACCTTGAATATAAACCATACTACCGATTTTTATATATGAAAATGCGTCGATACTGCTATTTAATGGTTGTTGAGTACCACCACTACTATAAGCAATCACCGTGAATGAGCCTTCTTCATAGTCGTTCAGAGCATTCGCAGCAGCTGTATCGCCGTTAAAGGTTAAACCATCTGCAGTAAAGCGTCCTTTTTCTGCAGCATGTGCTAAGAATAATAAATCTTCATTTAAACAACCAACTCTTACTTGACCATCATCAGCAGTATCATCATCCATGAAGGTAATGTAACAGTGATCACCGTCAGTATGTTTAAGTTTTAGTATTCTATTATTACCTTGATTTGATACTGTAACTCCGGTTGAAGTTGTTTCAAACTTCTTAACACCATTATGATAGAGTTCTACTGCTCCATCTTCTATCATCTTGATGAATGTCTCAGTATTATCTTTTCTAATAACTATATTACCTGTATAATTATCTAGATAAGTATGCGTGCCATCATGAAAGATTTTAAAATCATCTCCAGTACCTACTACCAACTTACCAGTATCGGTATTAGTTTCGATACCTGTTGTTCCATTGATTGTTACTGCCATAATTAAACTACCGTAAGTGTTCTGTTTGCAGGTACTGTGACCGTAACGCCACTAGCAACTGTCATTGGACCTGGAAATAATGCGTTGTTGTTAGCACCTATCGACCAGTTAGCTGCTACTGTTGCTGGACATTCATATCCTCTAGATATAGTCTGACTAGTTATTGTTGCTACTCCAGTTACACCTAATGTTGTAGAAACTGTTGCAGCTCCTGTTAAAGCTAAGGTTGAACCATCAAAGGTAAGGTTAGCTTCACCATTTAGACCTGCCGAACCATCAGCTGTAATAACTCTATTATTTGCATCATTAGCTATTGTAGCTCCAGCTGCACCCCACTCAGGAGCCGTAGCACCAGAGTTCATAATAAGTGCTTGACCAGCTGTACCTTTAGGTAAGCGTTGATCACCAGAACCATCTCTATATAATACGTCGCCTTGTGTTGTTAGTACAGAAGTATAACTATCTGAACCCCATTCAGGATCATTAGCACCCATCTTGAGTACTTGACCTGCTGAACCTTTAGCTAGTCTTACATCAGCACTAGCTCCTCTATAAATTATATCACCTCTTGTTGTAGTAGGTGTAGAAGAAGCTGCTGCCCAAGTTAATTGATCTGTACTATCTTTATATTGTAAGAACTGTCCATCTGATGGAGCATTACTAATATCTAACTTTACTTCTTTTATTTGATCATCGCCTATATCTACGTTTGCAATAGCTCCGTCAACGATCTTAGCAGAAGTAATTGTATTATCACTAGGAGTACCTATAGAAACTGTATCACCAAGTATAACTACAAAGACACTATCTCCACTTGCTGGAGCTGTAGCGAATTTAATTTTAGAAGCTGATGTAATACAGAAACCTTCACCAGAACCACTAATAGTAGTACCATTATTTGGCTTCTGAATGACGCCGTTAATACTAACAATAGTTGAAGCAGCGTTTTGAGGTGCTGTTGAGGCTGTGAATTCTGTCTCACTACCATCAAAAGCAGGGCTTAATGTTGCTACATAGGAATCAGAAGAGCTTGCTACGTCACCCCATGTGGATGTACCAGCATCATATACCTTCATCTTCTTAGCATTGGTGTCCCAATACAGGTCACCATCATCATTATTAGAAGAAGGAGCACTTGCAGCTATACGATATCTAGCGAAGAAGTCGTTTACATCATCAGATAACCGTCTAATGTCAGCTGATGTAGCAAGTAATCTGTGGAATGTATAGTTGTGTCCTGATCCAGTTGATATACATAGTAATCCAGTACTATTAGGTAGAGGGAATGGATTAGCATTTGTTGTACCATCTACAGTAGCTCCACCTTTTAAGGAATCTGGAAACCCTGAGATTGTTACATTATCGGATCCACTACCTGTTGTTCTACAATTTGTAGATTTTGCAGGACTAGCATTATCAACAGTAATACCTGTAGCATCTTTAATACTAACTATAACTCCAGCAGCTGGTTGTGTAGCTGGGAATGAATCCTCATCATCAATCGCTTCAAAACCACCAAGAGGTGTTACTTGATTTGAAACATAATCAGCAACAGCTTTAGAAGTTGGTATTTTAGTATCACTATTAGATGTAAGAGTAGTCTCTTCGCAACCTAACATACCGATTTCAACAGTATTAGCTCCAATAGTAGTTGCACCAGAAGCTGCTATTGTAATGTCACCAGACATAGCAACAGCTGTTGGCCTGTTAGAAACGTTACCAACTATTAACTGACTGTTTGTTATATCTTCAATTTTAGCAAGTGTTACAGCTTCATCTGCTATTTCACCTGTTCCAATCGAAGCACTACCTAAGTTAAAGCTACCTGTTACTTCTAAATCACCTGTTACCTTAGCTCCAGCTGATGTAGTCTCAAACTTCTTACTGTCATCGTAATAGCATTCTACTTGTCCATTAGGATATATTTTTACTCCATTCTCATCATCTACAGCTTGTATATATACATGACCTCCGCCACCTTGAATAAATAGACTACCAGTACCATTATTTATAAGACTATTAGTTCCATTATGATAGATTTGAAGATCATCTCCAGTACCTATCTTTATCTTATCATTGTCTTGTAAATCTAAATCAGCATTTAAAGTAGTTGTACCTGTGACGTCTAATGTCCCAGCAATTGTTGTATTACCATTATCTGTATCTACCTTAAACTTCTCTGTACCACTATTATTCTGAATTTCAAACCTTTTATTGTCAGCATTAATGGTTACACTATCTTGAAATGTTGTACCAAGAACTACCTCTAATCCACCATCTAAAGTTGTAGCTCCTGTAACATCTAATGTACCAGGTACATCTACATTACTTGTCCACTCAACTGTTGTACCATCAGCTGCTGTCTGTAGTACCTGTCTCGCTGCACCATCAGCTAACTTACTAACTGCTATCTCTGCTGCTGAATTGATATCAGCATTGACAATCTGATCATCTTTAATATGAGATGAAAGAATTGCACTATCTGCTATTCTATGTGTTGTGATCGTTGCTGCCTGCTCTTCTTGAGTAGCATAAAGCAATTGATCAAAATTATTATTTAAATCTGTAGCTCTTATAGATGATCCAGATGCAAATACTGCCTTAGCAGCATCTACTTCCGTATCTCTAAAGACACGTACATTACCTGTCCCCGACGCTGGAGCTGTATTAAATTTTACTCTAGTTGGTGAGGTTAAAAGGGTGAATGCAGTAGTTAGAACATTATCTACTTCTGCTTTAACATCAGCATCTTTTAGAGTTGGGAAAGTATAAGTAAACTCTGTTGTACTACCGTTCCCGTTGAAAAGATTCTGCGTTGTTGCCATAGGAATATGGTTGTGTTAAGTTTTTGTTATTTATTCATTTGTAGAAGAGAGCTAGTCTCTTTTAAAGATTTTTGTTGTTTAATTTTCCTACGCCTTTCTTCTTCCATAATATTCTGTATGTTAGACTCTTGCATCATTTGTGCCCAAGCCATTCTACGTGCTCTATTAAAGATTTGTTTAATCTTAACATTATGGAAATAAGCCTTCATAGGCTCCATCTCTTTATTACCACGTCTTAGATCCTCTTGCATCTCAGCTATAGAAGCTTGAATTCTAGGATCATCTGCAAGTTTATTTAGTTGTAATTCTAGGTTTTGATTACCGATATACTTTTGATATACCGATCTTAGCTGTGGTTGCTCTGTTAAATCAGTTCCGTCAGGACCGTAGTACGTTGACATTCTTAGATCATAACCACTTTCAAATAAGAGTTTCCTACCTGGACCTTGATCTAGGTTAAGAGGTACAGGAATAAACATATTCCACATCCTCGTTACGAAATCATAATCTCTTACTGGTTGCCCATTAAGCATATCATACTTAATTGGAAGTGCGCCACCTCCTGCTACTTTCTCAGATAATAAGTTTCTGTTACGTATCGCATCACCCCATCCAGAACCTAGTTCTTTCATATGAGGAGTAAATACTTTACCGATCTCATTCCGTAGACCAGCTAGAGGTACTGTGTTATTCATTAACCCAGCAATAACTCTATTCTGTTGTCCTGGTCTTCCTGCGAAAAGATCTACCATTTGCTGGAGTCCTTGTAAATAAGACTTACTTACTGCAGCTTGAGCTATAACTAGAGACATCTTTTGAAATTGATCCTTTGTCCACTCTTCTCCCATTAACTGGTTGTGATCTCCCACATCAGCTATTCCGGCTAAGATTTGGTTAAAAGGTTCCATTGAATCGTATCCGACCCAAACTCCTCCAATGTTGATACTCCTAGGTACCCATCCTGCGTCTAACCAGACTTGTCTTTTTTGTCTGTCAGTAGGTCCATTACCAGTTAATCCACCATTCATGAAGTGCATACTAGCCATCGAAATGACTGATCCACCTATGACTAATCTACCCTGTTGCAGTGCCTTAGCACTGAGTAGGTCTTCAGGTGAGTTGATACCATACTTTGCTACATCACTTAAATCATCTACACTAGCTCTAGCTATATCATTGAATTCTTTAACAAGGAAATTGAACCCTGGGGTGTGTTTAGCTGTTAGGGTTAATCCATTGATACCAGTCCTAGCAAATAACATGAACGGTTTAGTCCATGGTTGCCTCTGCATAATATCATTGAGACCTTTTGAGAATCCAGATAAATCTGTAGTTAGTGTAACTTCTCTCTTAGCTGCTTCAACAGCTTCATCTAATATGTTACCGTCTGCATCGATTATCTTATCTAAGAATCTATTCTCTGCATCTTTTAGTACTTGTGGGTTTATTTCTGTAGTTCTACCAGGGTTAGCATTATCCAATGCTTCTCTTACTGCCCTCTCTTTAGCTTTAGATCTAGCTAAGATGTACCCAAAGGTATCATCAGTAGCTGCCATGATCTTAGTTGAGTAAGTAAGGAATTTATTATCATTCAAACCTCTGGCTAAATTAGCCATATAATAGGCAGCTTTATCACCAGGAGTAGCTCTACCACTATTCTCTATCCAATCACCAAAGACAGCCCACTGTTCATCTCCTCTAGTATATTCAGAGAATCTGGATTTAACAGTAGCTACATCTCCAGCCCAATATGAATTAAGTCTAGATTTAAATAGCTCAAATGCTTCAGGTATAGCCTCTCTCATAGCGTTGACTGATGCCATTGAGGCTCTCAGTGTAGTAGCGTCTCCAGTGAATGGGAAGCGTAAGGCTGCTCCAACGGTCTGTGAGATAGGTCTAAGGAATGCTGCGGTAGATGTACCCATAATGGCTCTTGCAGGCGTCTTAGGACCACTGAGGATGCTATTAACCATAACACCTTGTAGCTCTTTAATTAAGACACCAGTCTTAGGTGTACCATTAAAGTCACCACCTTTTAACTTTCTACGTACCCAAGCATCGAAGTCTTTAATGTTGTGCATCTCTTTAGATTGAGATACTACCTCGAATATTGCCTTGAATAAGTCATCATCATCACTTTCTCCTGCAATTTTAAATGCAAGACGGAACCCATCTATCGATTCCTGCACCTGAGATTCAAGATTATTTCTAATAAATCCAGTCTGTTGTGCTCTAAGAGTCTTAGGATCACCATATCTAGCGCCTAATGCTCTGAACTCATCAGATTGTATAAGTCTTGACCTCTTGGTTTCTGTAACAACAGCGATTAGCTTCTCAAATAGTGCTTCACCTGGGCCACCGGCACCAGCTAAATCACCAATATCAGCGATTTCTCTACCAACAATACCTAAATCACGTATCTCACGTAACAAAGATCCTGCTAATAGGTCACCAGCTACGACATTTCTAGAGGACCAAGCTACCATTTCA
>VTLG01012020.1_pt1 | contig 11008 bp, 12 predicted proteins | sample 4694571 | NCBI WGS metagenome assembly VTLG01 (sample SAMN12604809, study PRJNA352737) | marine metagenome | biome: ENVO:00000447; feature: ENVO:00000209|ENVO:00000569|ENVO:01000036; material: ENVO:00002151; isolation source: viral sequences binned using virsorter ... | reverse complement strand
ACATTAAAGAGTTCCGTTGCTACTTAATTAAGTCAGGAACAATTCTTGAAGGTGAGCAATCTCCTCTAAGTATTGAATCAGATAGAAACATCTTATCTAAGCAAGATGTTATGTCTGTTGACTACCACAGTGCTTATCACATCATGGGTACTAAGTGGGGTTCTGCTACTGACAACCCAACAAATGCTCAGTTAATGGATTCAGGTAACTGGTCTGCTACATACGATGTAGATTTAATTCCTGTAGTTGAATTAATCGTTAACTCACCACTTGATGTAACTGCTATTTCCTAATAGTATTTAATTAGTGGTCATAAACCTCATCAATTATTGGTGGGGTTTTTTCTTTACGCTACAATAAAACTAAAATTACTTTCTTATCGTGGCAGCCACTATAAATGCAACTATAAAAGATGCTAATGCTAATAGCTATGTCACTTTGACAGAAGCTAATACTTATTTTGAAACCGTACCAGATTCGAGTACTTGGACTAATAAAACAGATGATCAAAAAAATAGAGCATTAATATCAGCAACTAGATGGATTGATAGCTTTGTTTTTTATGGAGATAGATGTGACGATGGACAGGCACTTAAATTTCCAAGAAATAATTATCAAGTTGATGGTGTTGAATTAGCTTGTTCTACTATTCCATTAAATATTAAATATGCACAATATGAATTAGCTAGGGCTTTGGCAAATGATACCGATGCTATTACAGGTACTACAGGTAAAGATGGTAATTTTGAAGAAGTAAAACTAGGAGATATACAGGTTAAATATAATACTGATAGTCAGGGAACAGGATCTATAAATAATATTCTTGATGTTTACCCTTGGTTACAAAGTTATTTAGGTGCTTATATACTTGGTGGAGCTGGTAGTTTTCAAATGAGGGTAGTTAGAGGATAATGGCAGGACAACTTGACTCACTATTAAAAAGCGTTGCAAAAGATATAGTTGCAACTTTGGGAGATTCTCTCGATACAACTATTACTTATGTAAAGAAAGGAGTTTCAAGTTATAACGTAGAAACAGGAGAACAAATCACTATAGACACAACTTATTCAGATATAAAAGTACCGATTGAGTTTATTAGATCTGAAGAAGATGCAGGTAAAGAAATGAGGCAAGCAAAATTGTATATTACTCCTGATTTGATTGGTGATAATCAAGTAGACTTCGATGACGAGATCCAACTGACATATGCGGGAGAAACAAGAACTGCACAGATATATGATTTAGATACAAAGAAAGGTGGTCAGATTTATTTGTTTACAGTTTTGGTACGCTTCTAATGGCTAGAAAACCTCTTGCTAAAAGTAATCCTGTAGGAGATGTAGAGGCAAAAATAAATGCAGACTTCAATCAGCTTATAAAAAAGATTCATAAACAATTATCAACAAAAAAAAGAAGTCCAGTCTATACAGGTTTTTTTGCAAGCAGTTGGAAAGTGCAAACTATGGGTGTTAAGGCAGTTGATAAAGTAGAAGATTTTCAACCTTGGTCAAGTATTAAAAAGGCAAAAAAAGACTCATGGAATAAAGATTCAGTAAAAACAAAAAATACAACATATAAAATTCAACCAAGATTTCCTGTTACTAAAACTTTCAATTTTAAAAGACCAGTTTTCATTGGTAATCGAGCTAAATATGCAGCTTACGCATTAGAAGGTGGCAAAGTGCAGTTTTTCATACAAGGAGAGTTGGGAAGATTAATTAGAGAAACAATGAAAGATAAAAAAGGTAAACTATTTGTAGCATCACGCAAAATGCAAGACTTTGGATCTTCAAAAGGTGGTGTTGGTTATACGGAGTTTTAATTATGACTTTAGTAAAAACAAGAGCAGCATTTGAAAAAGCAGTTACAGATGCAGTTTCAGACGTAGATCCAACTGTTTCGATGGTTTATGACAATGTTACTTTTACAACGTCAGGTAAAACGAAAAAGTATGTAATGATGATGATTAATTACAATCAAGCAACTTTACAAAATCAAGGAGCAGCAACAGATTTTTATTCAGGCGTGATTCAATGTAATATCTACGTTCCAAAAAGTAAGGGGACAAGTCAATTATCTGAAATAGCTGAAGCTGTTATTGATGGTTTAACTTCTGTTAATGCTTCTGGATATACAGATACTTTCAGTGTCAAACCAAGAGTGCAGGATATTAATGGTCCTACAATGCTCGAAATCGAAGATAGAAGTCATTTTATTGGCGTAATATCTTGCCAATTCTCAGCGAATGCCTAGTATAATAAAGTAGCAATACTTATTTTATGACTAGAGCAATCGAACTTTTGAAGAATAGTTTTGGTGTTAGCCAACTATATCAACATGACGTAATTAAAGACGATAAAATTATTTTTAGTATTTATTGGCACCCATTAACTCTTGCAGAGAGAGAATCAATAATTAAAAAAACACCATCTGAAGATACTAATGATTTTGTTTTGCAATTAATGATTGAAAAAGCATTAGACAAAGATGGCAACAGACTTTTTCAAGATGGTGATAAAGCGTCCTTGAGAAGAGAAGTAGCTTCTTCAATTTTAGAGGAAATCCAATTAGTTATGATGCAAACTGGTGCGGATAAGGAGGTAAAGCAGGCTAAAGCCGAGTTAAAAAGCTAATAATGATTGGAAGTTTATTTTTGGATTAGCAAAGCAATTACATAAAACTGTAGCTGAGTTATGTCAAACTCTTACTATCGAAGAAATGATAGGTTGGGCTGCCTATGCAGAGTTAGAACATGAAGAATATAAAAAGCAACAAGAACAAGCACAAAGAAGTAGTGCTTTAAAAGGTAGAAGGAGGTAGAATAGAGATAATTTTAGATTTTTAACAGAAAAGTGGCTGCTGAATACGGGATTGATCTGTTACTGACGATTAAAAATTCTAATAAATTAAAAGACCTTAATAGAGAATTTCAAAGAACAAATAAAGAGCAACATAGAGTAAAAGATGGACTAGATAAAATAATAAAAGGCTATAAAGTTTTTTTTCCTAGCCTTAATAATGTAGTCAGATCATTAAGCAAAGCCCAAGAGATGTTTAATAAAACAGCTTTGGGTACGAGAGCAAATACTATGGCAGCAAAAGATTTAGTAGCTGCACAGAGATTATTAAATCACGAACTGGAACAAAGAAATAGATTATTAAAAGCAGTAAGGGGAGGCGGTTTTGAATCTAATATAGTTCAAAATGTAGGACGTAGTAGAAGGGGTAGGAGTGGATCAGGTTTTGCTGCTTTTAGTGCTAGGGCTGACGTAGTAACTGATACGGCAAGGAAAGAAGATATGAAAGCTAGATATAGAGATAAGTACCTTAAGAATATTGACAAAAAAGTTGCAAAAATAGCCACAATTCAAACTCAACAACAATCACAAAGAGCATTTGCTGGATTACCTCAACCATTTGGAGTAGCAGGTGGTCAGATAGGACCAGCACTTCCAAGAGGATTTAGAGTGCGACAGCAATTTAAGCAAGGAGGAATGTTTGGAATGCCAGGTGGTGCGATGGGCAGGTTAAGAGGTGGTGCTGGTAGTGCAATGATTGGTGGAGGTTTCCCATTACTATTTGGAGCTGGTGGATTAAGTTCTATCATGGGTGGTCTTGCAGGTGGTATTGGAGGAGCGCTCGCACCAGGTGGTGGTTTTGCTGCTTCTATTGCTGCTACTGCTCTTGCTGCTCAAATAGAAAAAGTCAGAGCTTTTAGAAAAGAGGTAAGAAACTTAAATAAAGACGTATCAAGTATGGGTATTGAATCTGAATTTTCTAGGAAACAAATAAAAGATTTAGCAAAAGAATTTGATATTACAAATGACGAAGCAATTAAATTAGCAGCAACTTTTAAAACTTTTGGAGCAGATCGAGCAGGAACATTATTATCAGCTTTTGGTTCTAGAGAGGTCTTTGATTCTTTATCAGGTCTTAGAGATACGGAATCTGTTTTAGGTAAAATACAAGAATTATCAGGAAATATTAGTGAAACAAAAAGAACAGAACTTTTACAAACACTAGCTACTGATGGAGCATTAGAAGCTCAATTAGAACTTCAAAAAGAGATTATTAATATAAGAAGAAAAGCTGCTACAGATGAAAAAATAAAAGAATTTAATTTTGATGATGTTTTCAAAAATAGCAGAGGTAAATACAAAAAAGCATACGATACAGAAATAGAAAGACAAAATTTTAGAATTAAAAAACAAAAAGAATTTAATGCAGAATTTGATGAAACAAACAAAAACGCAGAGCAATATTTAGAGACTCAGATCAAAATAAATGAGCAGATACAATTTTTAGCAGAATTTAATGCTCCTACGGATCAATTAAGAGAATTAATGAATCCAATGAGAGGTGTTTTAGATTTAAGTCAACAAATAAAGATAGGATTTGAAGATTCATTTAAGGGTATTATTCGAGGAACAATGAGTGTGTCTGATGCCTTTAGAAGTATGTTAAATCGCATCGCTGATTATTTTCTTGATACTGCTGCACAACTTGTTGCTTTGCAGATACAGAAAGGATTTTTAGGATTGTTTAGTAGTATGTTTAATTTTGGAGGGAATGATCTTTTATCAAATGCTGGTCTTACCGCGGCAACACCAGGTGAAGTTACAGTTGCCGATTTTATGGCAAAAGGTGGGTCAGTAACAGGTGGTAAAAGTTATATTGTCGGAGAACGTGGGCCTGAGTTGTTTAGTCCAGGCGTATCAGGAATGATTACACCAAATCATGCTCTTGGTGGTTCAACAAATATCGTAGTAAATGTAGATGCTTCTGGTTCTAATGTGCAAGGAGATGAAGAACAAGGAAAAGAACTTGGTCGTCTTATCTCAGTTGCAGTACAATCTGAAATAATACAGCAACAAAGACCAGGAGGATTACTTGCATAATGGCTACGTTTCCTTCAATAAAACCTACATACGGACAACAGAAAAGATCTGCACCATTAACTCGCACTGTTCGTTTTGCTGATGGTTATGAACATAGAATTTTATTTGGATTAGCACAACATCAAAATCCAAAAGTTTTTAATTTTACTTTTAATGTCTCAGAAACAGATGCAGATACTATAGAAACATTTTTAGATGCTAGAGCAAACGATAGTGATAGCTTTACTTTTACTCCGCCTGGAGAAAGTTCATCTTCTGAATTTGTTTGTGAAAACTGGAGTAAATCAATACCATATAATAATAGGGCTACAATTCAAGCAACTTTTAGAGAAGTATTTGAACCTGCATCATAATGTCAGTAAATTCAGCAGTATTTAGTAATTTACAGTCTATTAATCCGTCAGCGATTATTGAATTATTTACTCTTCAATTATCTACTGCACTACATGGTGCAAATACTATTTACAGGTTTCATGCTGGTAGTAATCTTAATGCAAACGGGAAAATAGTTTGGGCTGGTAATGAATATCTTAGATTTCCTGTACAAGCATCAGGTTTTGCTTTTCAAAAAGGACAGTTACCTAGACCTAGAATATCTATTAGTAATGCTACAGGTTTAATTTCATCAATACTTTTATCTGTTAATGAAACAACTGCTGGTAATGATCTTACAGGAGCTACTGTTACAAGAATTAGAACATTAGCTAAATTTATTGATGCTGTTAATTTCGCTGATGGAGTAAATGCAACTGCTGATCCTACTGCCGAGTTTCCGCAAGAGGTATATTCAATAGATCGTAAAGCAACAGAAACTAGAGAGATTGTTGAATTTGAACTCGCTGCGCCAACAGATCTTGCTGGAGTTCGTATTCCAGGTCGTCAAGCTACTCGTTCAATCTTTCCTTCTATTGGTACATTTGTTCAATGAGTTGGAAATATAAAGCATTACTTCATGCACAACGAGAAGATCCGAAAGAATCTTGTGGTTTGTTATTAAATATAAAAGGTAAGGAAAGGTATTTTCCTTGTCGTAATCTTTCTATGACAGAGCATCAATGTTTTATTATCGACCCAGAAGATTATGTAAAGGCAGATAATACAGGAGAGATAGTCGGGGTGGTTCATAGTCACCCTATAACACCTCCTTATCCTAGTCAGGCAGATAAAATTAGCTGCGAGGATACCAATTTACCTTGGTATATTGTTAATCCAAAAACAGAACAGTGGGCATATTTAGAACCTTGTGGATACAAGCCACCTTTATTGGGTCGTCAATGGGTATGGGGTATAACTGATTGTTGGAGTTTAGTAAGAGATTGGTATAAAGAAGAAAAAAATATTGAACTTAGGGATTGGAAAAGACCTGCAACATTGGAAGAATTTAATAATAAACCTCTGTTTGAAGATTGTGCTTGGCGAACTAATTTTAGAGAACTTAGACCAGAGGAAAAATTACAAGATGGAGATGTTCTACTTATGAGCATTTTGCACCCAACTTTAAATCATGTAGCATTATTTTTTGAAGGAGATGTTATTCATCATTTAACCGATAGACTATCTTGTAGAGAGCCTTACTCTGAATGGTTGTTAAAATGTACAGGAAAGAGGTATCGCTATGCTTCGTAAATTAAAGTTATATGGACAATTAGCAGAATTTATCGGACATAAAGAGTTCGAGATAAAAGTTAATAGTGTTTCTCAGGCTGTAAGTTTTTTAATACATAATTTTCCAGAAGTAGAGCGTTTTATGGGTCCTAAATATTATCAGGTAAAAGTAGGTGATTATGATATTGATAAAAATGAATTAGCATATCCTGTTGGACAAGAAGATATACATTTTATTCCAGTTATAAGTGGTGCTGGTAGAGGAATGGGAAAAATATTATTAGGTGCTGCCTTAATTGCTGGTGCTTTTATTGTCAATCCTGCTATATCTTTTAGTTTTAAAAGTGGTGTAACTGGATTTAGTACTTTAACTGGAGTTTCTGGTGCGTTAACAAAAGCTGCCATTTATGTAGGTGCAAGTTTAGTTTTATCTGGTGTTACTGATTTGTTATTTCCATTACCAGAACCACAGAAATTTAGTTCAGAAGAAGATCCACAATTATCTTTTAGTTTTAGTGGAGTTCAAAATACATCAAGAGCAGGAACTCCTGTTCCAATAGTTTATGGTGAAATAATTACAGGAAGTGTTGTAATAAGTGCAGCAGTTGACACTAATCAGGTAGAAGCATGACAGACGAAACTAAAATTATCAGAGGGTCTGGAGGCCCACCAAAACCACCCCCACCTCCTTATCGTGCTCCTGATACTTTACATAGTAGAAGTTTTGCTACTGTTCAAGATTTAATTTCTGAAGGAGAGATAGAAGGTTTTGCCAGTGCATCAAAAGAAGGCCTCACAAAAGGCACAACTGCATATGACAACGCAAGTTTGAAAGATGTTTTTCTTGATGATACTCCAATATTAAATTCAACAGCTACAAGTGCTAGTCCTGCTGATACCGACTTTAACTTTCAAGATGTAACCTTTAAATCAAAGTTTGGAACGTCAAACCAAACTGCAATGAGTGGGATTCCTGCTGAAAGCAGATCACCAACTGGTGTTGGGGTTACTGTAACTACTTCTGCACCCGTGACCAGGCAAGTTACTAATACAGATGTAGATGCGATTATTGTTACTTTAACTTGGCCTCAGATACAAGTAGCTGAAGATGACGGAGATATTCGAGGAGATACTGTTGAATATAAAATACAGGTTCAATACAATTCTGGTGGCTACACCGATGTTATAAGCACTTCTGTTAGTGGAAGAACGGCAGATGCTTATGCTAGAGATCATAGGATAAATGTTACCGGTGCTTTTCCTGTAGACGTAAGAGTAGTTCGTGTTACGGCAGATAGTACAGAAGCTAATAGAGTTAATGCTTTTCAATTTACCAGCCTTCAAGAAGTTATAGATAACAGTTCTACTTATGCCAACAGTGCTTATGTTGCTCTTCGTTTAGATAGTAAACAGTTTAATCGTATTCCTACAAGAAAATATCGTATCAGAGGTGTAAAAGTAAGAATACCAGGAGCAGGAGCATCTAGCTCTGGTACTCCAAGCGTAGACAATGCTACGGGCAGAATAGTTTATCCAAGTGGTTATATATTTAATGGTGTCATGGGTGCTGCTGTTTATACAAATTGTCCAGCCATGTGCTTACTTGATTTGCTTACAAACACTAGATATGGTCTTGGAAATCATGTTACTGATAGTAATTTAGATTTATTTAGTTTTGTAGCTGCTAGTAAATATGCAAATGAAGAAGTAGATGATGGAACAGGATCAGGTGCAAAAGAGGCTAGATTTAGTTGTAACGTGAACATTCAAAGTCCTAAAGAAGCATTTGCAGCCATAAATGATTTAGCTGGTGTTATGAGATGTATGCCAATATGGTCTGCTGGAGGTATAACTCTATCCCAGGATAAAGAAACATCAGCTAGTTATTTATTTAATTTAGCCAATGTTGGAGAGGCGGGATTTGCATATCAAGGTAGCAGTTTAAAACAACGTCATTCTGTTGTTTCTGTAAGTTACTTCAACATGGATTCAAAAGAAGTTGATTTTGAAGTAGTGGAAGATGCAACTGCAATATCAAAATTTGGAACGATAGTAAAACAGGTAAAAGCATTTGCTTGTACATCTCGTAATCAAGCTGCTAGATTGGGCCGTGCAATCCTTTTTGCTGAACAAAATGAAAGTGAAACAGTTACATTTTCAACTTCAATAGACGCAGGAATTGTTGTTAGACCTGGTTCCGTTATCGAAATAAATGATCCAGTAAGAGCAGGAGCAAGAAGAGGTGGTCGTGTAGTGGCAGCAACAACTACAACTATCACTATTGATGCACTGGAGCAAACAGGTTTACCAGCATTGAATGATAATCCAACAATAAGTGTAATTTTATCTGACGGAACAGTTGAAACAGGTTCAATATCTGACTTTACAGGAGCAGTTATTACAGTTAATAGTGTTACAAAACCAGATGGTACAACTGCTTCTGCTTTTACTTCCGCACCAAATGTTAACTCACCTTACTTAATATCTAGTACAACTTTGCAAACTCAGTTGTTTAGAGTTATTCAAGTTGCAGAAGAAGATGATATAAATTACACAATTTCAGCTTTATCTTATGTAGAGGGTAAATATGCCTTTATTGAAGATGGAACTGCTTTACCAACAAGAACTATATCAGTATTAAATGCTCCTGCATCTCCTCCTAGTAACTTAACAGTTACAGAGCAAACAGTAGTTATAAATAGCATTGCTAGAAGTAAACTTATTGTCGATTGGCAACCTGTTATTGGTTCTACTCAATATCTTGTAAATTACAAAGTTGAGAATGGTAATTATGTTTCTCAAACTGTATTTAGTAGTGATTTTGAACTTTTAGATACTGTAAAAGCAACTTATTCATTTCAAGTATTTTCATATAATGCTTTAGGGGAAATATCTACTAATCCAACTGAAACAACATTTACTGCTCAAGGTAAAACAGCATTGCCAGATAATGTACAGAATTTAACTATTGAACCCATAAATGAACAGTTTATAAGACTTAGATTTAAACAATCTACTGCTATTGATGTTCTACATGGTGGCCGTGTATATGTAAGACATACAAATCAAACCGGTGGTTCGGCAACATTTCAATCTGCTCAAGATATTATTGAAGCTGTGGCTGGTAACGCAACTGAAGTCATAGCTCCTGCTTTAACTGGAACTTATCTTCTTAAATTTCAAGATGATGGAGGTAGATTTAGTGCAGTTGCAGCAAGCACAACTCTTTCACTTGTTCAATTACTAGATTCAATTACTGTAAAAACTGATCGAGAAGATACTGATGGAACACCATATAACGGAACAAAATCTAATCTTACTTTTGACTCTACTCTTGGTGGATTAAAACTTACAGATCCAACAGTGAATGCTAGTGGTACTTATGATTTTGTAGATACTCTTGATTTAGGCGGTACATTCTCACTCGTTTTAAAAAGACATTTTCAAGGAGTTGGTTTTTATACAGGAGATCAGTTTGATAATAGAACAGAAAATATAGACACTTGGACAGACTTTGATGGTTCGATTGCAAATGATGTAAACGCAAAAATGGCTGTACGCACCACAACCGATAATCCCTCTAGTTCACCTACTTATACATCTTTCAATGATTTTGCTAATGGAACATTTAAAGGTCGAGGATTTCAGTTCAGAATTAGTATAGATACAGCAGATACAGCACAGAACATGAATTTACAGCAAGCAGGATATACAGCTACTATGCCTTCAAGAACTGAACAATCTTCTGTTATCGCATCTGGAGCAGGAGCAAAAGCTGTTACGTTTACAGCACCATTTTTTGTTGGAACGTCTGGATTAGGTAACTTAAATAGTTTCCTACCTTCTGTTAATATTTCTGCACAGAATATGGCATCAGGAGATTATTTTGAACTTAGCAGTATATCTGGAACTGGCTTTACAGTTCACTTTAAAAACTCAAGTAATGCTAGTATTGATAGGAACTTTACCTACAGTGCTGTTGGTTTCGGCAAAGGAGGGTAACATGGAGAAAAATAGTATTTAATTGTGGCTGACGTAACAAACTACACTATTGAAAATGCTTCTGGAGCGAATGTAAGAACTGATCTTAATAATGTTTTTGCTGCGATCCAATCAAGTAATTCAAAATCATCTGATTTAGCTACAAGTCAATGCGTAGCTGGTATGCCATTTTTAAATACCACTACAAATATTTTAAAGATAAGAAATTCAAGTAATGGTGCTTTTACTGAAATAGGAAATATAGATGAAGCTAATTTAGGTTTATTGTCTAAAACAGGTGGCACAATGACAGGTGCTTTGTTAATAGATAATTCTACAAGTTCATCTACTCCAGCATTGAGTTTTGATGGAGATACAGATTTAGGTTTGTTTAGAAGAGCAGCAAATCAAATGGGATTTGCTTCTAGCGGTGTAGAACAGATGATATTTGATGGAAATGGATTAACGCTTCAAGCTCAAAATTCTCTTAGATTTGCAGATTCCGATAATAGTAATTTTGTAGG
>VTLG01010253.1_pt1 | contig 11009 bp, 16 predicted proteins | sample 4694571 | NCBI WGS metagenome assembly VTLG01 (sample SAMN12604809, study PRJNA352737) | marine metagenome | biome: ENVO:00000447; feature: ENVO:00000209|ENVO:00000569|ENVO:01000036; material: ENVO:00002151; isolation source: viral sequences binned using virsorter ... | reverse complement strand
TTAGGATATGCAGAGTGGACTACTGGAAGTAGATCAGACATACCTACATTAAGAAGGTTTGAAAATTCTCAAATAAAGGAATGGTTACCAGAAATAGTAAGTATAGTTAGAGGTCAAGAAGAAAGATTTAAGTCTACATATAAAGACCTCTCAGAGTCTGAAAAATTTAAAAAGAAAGACATAACTGAAGCTCAATGGGTTAGACAAGAATCCCGTCAATTGGTTAATGATCTGTTAAAACTACATAGCAAAGGGCTTAAACAAAAAGCAATACAAGCATGGAAAGGCGAAGGAGATAAACTTCAGTATTTAGCCATTAAAGATTATAGAAAATTAAGTAAAGATGACAGAAAGATAGCACCAAGAAAATTCTTTGAGCTAAAGGGTAGGTGGCCTGACTTCACGAATGCAATGGAAGTTATGGAAATGGTTGAGATAACTAAAGAAGGAACAGGTTTAGGATCAAGACGCTAACGCTTGTCTCCAAACCCACCTATCTTACCCCTTTCCTTACGAGAGCTAAGTTTATTTTTATTACTCATAGCTACCTGCCCTAGTGACATATTAAGATCTTCTTAACCTTATTGGCAACCTCACCTGCTTCGCCTGTCAAGCCAAGTGCAGGATAAAGTATCTTCATATTGTGAGGATAGATGGCTGTCTCCTTAGCCTCTGCTTGGTAGGCATCAAATGTAAAGGCACTTCCTTTCTCTCTCATATATTCCTCCGCTTCATCTATTATACTTTTCATAAACTTCTTTCCCGCCTTTTTACTCTAGCTAACTGCTCAAAATAAGCCTTGTTGTAACCCCTCTCCCATTCCTTGAATGGCATAGAGCCTTTATAACAAGGGTTATGTGTAGTGATTGCAGTGGCACCACCCTTAACCGTTCTTATCCACTGCTTAGGATTATAGAAAGCTTCATACCCTGCATTGAATTGTATCTTCAATGGCGGATTAGAATACCTATTATAATAATTTTTACTTCTTGCCATTAACCACCTCCTTCAATTCATTGATCTTCAGGTTGTAACAGTCTGCCCTGACTGTGTAGTTATTACTAGGATCAACATCCCCCTTCTTCAAAAAGACTGCCTTCTTGAAGTAATCTTCTTTGCCCATCATACCTAAGAACCACCCTTCTGTCAAGTCTTTTTTGACCCTGACAAAAGCATATACATCACAGTCCTGCTTGGTATTATACTTAGCTATGCTGCAATCATAATGAGGTAGAGGTGCGACAGATGTCTGCTTCGTCTTGACATCAACCTTGGTGCCATCAGGCATCACGAGATCATACTCATACGTATTCTCCCACGTACCTCCCAGACAGGTAAGAGCTATCTGCTCTCCCACAAAGCCTGCAATATTTCCCTTACCAAATAAAATAGAATTGTTTAACTTGCCCATCTCTGATGCTTTCTGACGGGCGTTGTCTATCATGTCAAGTGTTATGTCAATCTGTTTCATCTGTTGTTCCTCCACATTGATTTGGGGCCAAGCTTCTTTCTGTGTCTAAGGTATTTAGCTTTATGCCTACGCTTAAACTTCTTAGTTGGGCTGTATACATTGGTATTCTTTTTCATGCTACCACCCTAACATTAATCTAGTTTCTTCTGGAACCATGTCCATACTAAACGGGGGATCAAATGTTGTTATTATATCAATAGAATTAACATTGTCAACCTCGCAAGCTTTATATATTGCATGAACAATCTCATCTGCAAAGGGACACCATGCACTAGTCAGTGTGTGTGTTAGCTTTACTGCCCCTTCCTTCTCATCAATATCAATATCATAAATTAATCCTAGTTCGTATACACTTACACCTGACATTTCAGGATCATATACTTCCTTCAGATTATTTATAATGTGTTGCTTGTCAATAGAATTATCTTTTAGTGCAACCTTTTCTCTAAGTAATTTTAATTTCTCATAAGGCGTCATTAGCTTTCCTTCTTTTTACCTGATAGATACTTAGGCTCATTACTTCTATTAAGATATTCATTAAGCCATTCCTTAATTCTTTTAACAATATTCATTATTCTGCCCAATAATCATATCTAAACAATCCCTCTGTAGAATGAGGTCGCCAGTTTACCGCAATAAAATACAATACAAATATACTGATGAGTACAACTACTCCAACTTTCATATTACATGACCTACATCAGGATCAAGTAATACCTGTGAGTAACACCAAGGACACATTTTATATTCATCATATTCTTCTTGTGTGATGGGACAGTTACAAACAGTACAGTCTTTGAGATCATCTTTAATGTTCTGTTGCTGTCGCCAACTATCCTGCAATTCTTTAGACCAAGGCATCATCTATCTCTTTCATTCATTAACTCTTTTATATCGGATATATAAATTTCAATACCCTGTAAATGGTACTCTAAGTCTTTATGTATAGAGACTATATTTCCAAGTTTCTCTGCTAGAGCAGCTACTCTTTTATTGGCGTGAGTTAATTGCTTCTGAAGATCATACACATTATCCTTTAGTATTTCCTCTGTAGTTCTCACATTGAGTGCATCATAAGTGCTAGACATTTTTTCTCTCCCTTGCTCTTGTACCATGAAATAAAGTTTACCTAACAAGATCAACAACCTCACAAAAATCACCTACACAATTGAATGTCTGTGATGAAATAGTATTATCATCTCGTTCATACTCACCCAGCTTCTTCCAATCTATGCTCTTTGGCATACGTTTTAAAAGCCTATCATAGTCTTGCTTATTACAATCCTGATAGGGTGCCTGTTCATATATGTGTTCTGACATAGGAAGAAAGCTAACCCCTGACATAACCTTAAAATTGTCAAACACAAAGTCTTGTACCTTGACCCATTCATTTTCCTTTAGGCTTACGGTTATGCTTGGTTTGTGTTCACACCAATGCTCTGCATATATTTTCCATATCTCAAGATGTTCAATGGCTGTCATATCATGCCTAGTTATTGCTCCCCTTGGAGCCTTAATTGGAAACGAAAAGACTGCCGTTGTTTCTGGCTTCCATCTATCATCCTCTATAGGAAATCCTTCATCAGTCATAAACTGTGTTAATGGGTCTTTCTTATCTGCACGTACTGTTCTGATGTAGTATTCAGAATGTCTTGGATGAATACCACTAGCAGCGTCAACCAATTGACTGACAGTGCCACTAGGTTTAACACAGGTGATAGCAGCAGAAGATTCTATGTTAAGCATCTTTGCCCACTTACGATTAGTATTAACTGCTGTCATTCTAAGGCTACCTAACAATGCAGGCAAGCTATCCTTTGTCTTGTTAGCTAACATAGCATTATCTAGTATGCCTGTAAGAGACACACCCAACAGCCTTTCTTCCTCTGTATTCTTAACCCATTGTCTACCTAATCCTTTCAGATCAGTGAAGCAAGACTGTATCGTACCTAATACGGTAGCAAGTTCAATCTTTCTCTGCAATGTTTCGGGTGTATCTTCTGCGCGTACAACCACTTCACTTAGATTACAGAACTGCTTAGGACGTAGTATGATTTCACTACATGGATTAGTCCCATACTCAACATTTGATTCTCTTCTGCCATACTTAGCAGCCTGTTCTTGTGCAGCTATCCTATTGAAGATACCTCTCTCCCCGGATTTACTATCATACAAAGCACTCCACTCACGAAGAAATGTTCCTGTATCTAAACCATCTGTATAACAAACAGAGTTGTTAGCAAAAGAACGATGGGGTGAAGTAGAATACCAATCACCAGACTTAGCATGTCTCATACGATCATCACTAAGATTGGATAGGCTGATAAGCGCAGACCTACGTACACCACCAACCACTACAACATCAGCTATCTTGCACATAAGATCGTGACACTCTAAGCTGTTTAGCTTTCTACCTCTAGCACTTTTAAACATGTTACTAGTAAATTTAAATAGTTCATCTAACGGTTCTGGGCCACTTGCCCTGCCACCAAATGTTTTCAGCTTGGCACCTTGAGGTCTAATTTTAGACATGTCCCAGCGTGGCTGCTGGCCAGCATACAAAAGATTAATCAACTCTTTGAATGCCCTGAACCATCCTTCTTTGCTGTCTTGTACGATGATACATGTCTCACTAAGTTCAAAGATATCAGGAATGGTAGGCAGTTGATTTATAAACTGTCTCTCTACACTGAAGCCAACTCCTGTACCATGCATCAGGATATATAGACACTCATCAAATGAGCGAGGGCTATCAACAGGCAGATAGCTACAGTTGTATGCGGCTATATGATTACGTTCCAATGCAGGGCCAGCCGTCATCATGGCTCTCATGCTAGGCATGACCTGCATGGTTACAATAGCTACATACAAATCAGTATACAATTCCTTTGGCATCGTATAACCATGATTAGTTTTAAGAAAGGTCTTATAAAAATCTAGTAATCGTGTGACAGTTTCCTCCCATGTTTCTCTACGGCCTTCCTCCTCAAGCCAGCGGCTGTAACGAGACTGATGAATGAATGCTTGATAATCACTTATCATCTAAGGGTAACTCCTCTTGTGCTTTTTGGTTCTCTGATTGTGCTTGTATTTGTAACACAGAACCTATAAGATTAGCAACATCTTTATATGGCTGTTGTGCTAGATAGTTTAGGATTTCATTTAAAAGTCTGGTTGGTATTTCCATTAAGCTCTCCCTTAGTTTTGTGTTGCTGTTATTTTTGAAACTGATATGCCGCCCATATCAGACAACATATCTTCAATATAATCCCTTAATTCTGGAATAACATTTTCATCTGCTGGTACTGGATACTCTTCAGTATCAATTTTTAATACTAGTTTAAGTCTAACCTCCATCTTTAATCTCCATGTACTTTTTAATTGAGTCTTTATCTACTATGTCCAAGACAGGGGTAGACGTAGACTTCCTCAATTCAGCAGCCTCTAACATGTCTTTAGGTTCTACTCCTGTATTCTCTCTTTGACCAAACAACATGGTGACATTTATTCTTTTGTTGTCAAAGCCGGGAAGAAAGTTAACATCTGCTGTCTTATGAAACAGATTAGAATCAAACAAGACGCACCTATTATACTTGTAAGGTACGTACACTGACTTGGCTCCTTGTTCTTCTAATAACTTTAATACATCTGTCTTATCATCACCGTTGTAACGAGTGAAGTCCCAATCAGGTGGTGCGCCTGTATCCCATATCCACATACCACCTGTCTTGCCTACACCCATCTCTTCATCGTAGTCCTTATTAGCTTCTGTAGGTGTGATCCAAAAGTTTACATTGACCGCTGCAAAATCAGCATGAATATCTATACCGGGACACTTAGATTCATACTTGAATGCCCACATTTGAGATAGGTTTCTTTTATTTGTATCATTAAAAATCTTAGGTAGATGTTGTACCATTTCCAAAGATAGAGTGGATAGTGTTTGAGGAGAGAACCCATTCTCTCTGAATGCACCCAAGTACCCTCTACCATATATGGTATTCCAGAAAGGAAACTCTAAGCAATATCTTTTAAGTTTTTGTAAAGCTTCCAGATTCATAAAGTCATCTATTACTACAATGTTTGGCGTTGTCTTATAATAGTTTTCCTCTATGTCATCGAAAGGTAACTTTAAATTAAGAGCGCCCACAGGGTGTTCGTGATAAGGTAGAATTAATTTACCTGTATTTAACAACCATAGAAGATGCCCTACATCATGGGCCTCTTTCATGTGTAACATGTGATCTTTAAAAGGCTGATCATTAGAGTTTTCAAGTGGGCTATACTCTTTTGATTTTTTATTCTTGGCCTTAGACCTGCGTTGTTTTCTATTCATATAACCTAACCTCCATTATTAGCTTCCTCTTTTATAAGAGCAGCTAGATACCATTCAGCCTTTTTCAAATCCTTCCACGGTTCAGAAGGATTCTTATGTTTATGTCTACATATATATTTAAGGATGTTGCCCATGAGATATCCCTTGTATTCATCTATAGTCATACTTGATTTAATTAACTCAATGGTTTCTATTACACCAGTATTGTAATGTCTGGGTCTTATGATATCTGTTATGTCCATTCTACTCTCATTTTTTGTTGAAGTCAACATTGATTATATTGCCCTCCTTTGTGTATGTTTGTTTAAAGAAGTAAGGGTCTTCCTTTTCTGTGTTGTTGGCTTTCTGCTCTGCCAAAGCAACATACTCCATTGCTTGTTCATATACATCTGGATCATCCTCATACATAGGAACAGCAGCACATACAGTCTTTGTAAACATGAGTAATTTGTAATGATCATCTTCACATAAGGAAGGTTCAGTGCTTACTATGACATTGATAGTGACCTCCCCTGTCCAGTTGTGATCCTCATCTACACTGGGGCTAATTTGTATGAGGAAATCATTAGGATCTACTTCGTAGTTCGCCATATTAATTTGTCCTCTTCTCCGTAAAGGCTATAAATTTTTTTAACTTGGGTTGCTTCTTCTCCTTCAGCCAGCTTTCAGGTATTATTCTATCATAATAAAGGAAGCCATACCTTTCGCACCATTCCTTGTATGTAGTCTTGGCACCCTTGTACAGCTTCCTTTTACTATTCTCAAAGACAAACCTAATATCTAGGTGTGGATGTTGTCTCTTTATCTCTCTATGTTTTCTCCTATCCTGTGTAATAAACCTACCCTTGACTTCTATTATTATATTATTAGGCAATACGAAGTCGGGAGTATAGGTCCGATAAGCTAAGTCTTCCCACTCTATTTTAATAGCCTCGTATTTAAAGACAATTTTTTTAGTGTCGAGGTATTGGGAAACTTTTAACTCTAACCCGGACCTATACCCATGCTTTCTGGCAGCTTTAAATTTATTACCATTCATACCAGAAAGTCTATTCCATAATGTAGTTAACTAATTTACGATCCTTAGCCTTGCTAGACATGGCAGGTAATTCTTTTAATGTAGGCCAGCAATCTTCTTTGTAATCACAGAACCCACACGTAATTCCTAATACCTGCCTACCAGTAGGCTTACCCCTAAAGTACTCTGGCTTTTTATCAAATGATCTACTGAATTTATTATCATCCAATCGGGCCTTGACAGTTTCTATTTTACCACATTCCTTTTCAATGTCAAGGCCAGAGGCCCGGACATATTTGAAATCTCCTGTAGCTTTGTTTACAACCCACCAACCTCCGGGTTTTTTATTGGACGCCTTAGCATACCCAGCCAGTTGCCCAATGTAGCCAAACGAATCAGACTTTTCCAAGTCAAAGTAAGAAGAAAACTTATTACGATACGACCAGTTAGAAGCAGACTTTATGTCATCAACAGCGCCATCAATACTAAGGTCAGTAGTTCCAGATATAGTGGTGCCATCTGAAAGTTCCATAGTAACCTGTTCACTGTCTTCATATTTAACTCCTGCCTCTGTAAGTACAGCCTTAAACACAGCCTCTACTATATCACCAATCATCATGTTCATAACAAAGGTAGTGGCCTTTGGCCTTGCTACCTCTGGTTTATTTTTATCATACCAAAGTTGACAATAGGGACGCCCAACATTGGACATACGTAGCCTAAACTCCTTTCTGCTACGGGAGTCCTTGCCGAACTGACGGCGCAGAGCATCCCCTATCTGTTGACACACGTTGTTTATAGTGTCTTCAGACATCTCTGTTTTATTATTAACGGCGTCATCAAGGTACTGATGCACCGCCAGTTCAGCAGGGTGTTCCATGTTAAATGTCCTTAGTCTGCTACAGCATCAACGGTGATGAACTCTTCAACTAATGAAGTATCCTCAGAGGACAGATCATTAACATGTTTTTCATCCCATTCAGAGGTGATATACTCATTATAATTACCAATCCACTCAACAAATGAGCGGAAGGTATCTTGTACACCATCATCTACAGACAAGGCATCCTTCATGTTAAGCTCAACACTAGGAACATAGTACTTATTGCCGTTAGGTAATTCCCTTGCGGCTGTTTCACAACCTAGTGTATGCTGCACAGGCAGACGCTTTTGTTTTAGCAGTGCCTGAAAGGGTTCACCCACATGCTTGAAGGCTTCACGCTGATCGACTTCCCAGATGAATGGGATATCGGTTAGCTCTCTGTTTACAGCATCTCCATTTGCATTAGTGGGTTCAAGCAGAGACACAGTACCAAAGATAACACGCACTCTTTTAATCTGTCTGATTAAGTTTTGCATGTCCTCTGGCAAAGCCTTGAAGTCCTGTATATAACCTGCTGGCTTACCACAATTAAGACCACCAGTATTATCCTTTAGGTCTGTGTTAAGGCCATCAGCCATTACAGTTTTAACAAACATGTTCTTATTGGAACCAGTACCCTTAACGAAACGCTTGTACATAAAGCGTTGCATATAAGGTCGGATACTTATACCACTAGAGTAGAAAGTTTCTTCCGTATCGGGAAATTCAAGACGATACGTACCACCCTTAACCACTTCCATGTTCACAGACTTGCCTTTAATTTCGGCAGTACCCATGATAGGAGCATGGTTAATACGTAGCCTAGCTAAAGTACTCTTAGACTTATCAGAGGATTGCTCTCCCGACATACCCATTACCTTAGCCATAGCTTCGTAGTTTGTTGTGTCTATTGTTGCGAGTTGATTCATTCCATATTTCTCCTTTTGTGTTTTCAAAGATTGCTAGTTGTATCACATTTTTTATTTCGTGTCAAGCCAATTCTCACCTATTTTTGCTTCCAACAATAAAGGTACATTAAAGTCTATGTCCCATTGGCGTTGGATCAAATCGTGAAGGTTGGCATTCACTTGGTCTATTACATTTAAAGCTTCCTCCTCTTCTTCTGGGTGAACATCAAGTACTATACTGTCATGCACTGTATTAACAATGCATGTCTTCATACCCTCAAGCAAATCTTCTATGTGCAGTAGTGCCAGAGGCACGATGTCTGCCGTAGCGAAGGATTGCACCGGGTAATTCTTTATCTGTGTGAAGTGTGAAGGGTTTCCGTTAGCCCTACGCTCACAATCTGGAAAGGAAAACTCTCTGCCAGACGGTGTAGCAATAAGACCAGTAGATAATACACAGTTAGCTAATGCTCTGTGCCACCTAGCTATACCAACATACTTCTTAATAAAGTGTTCGTAATAGGTGGCCTCTGCTGGGCTGCGACCAAAGCCTGTAGCTCCATACAAGGGAGCAAAGGTATGTGCCTTAGCTTCCTGCCTGCTTATAGGCTGTCCTGCTTTGCTTATAACGTCAGCGGTATAGCTGTGTACATCGAAGCCTTCTTTAACTTCACGCATAGCTGTCTCATCTTGTGACAAGTAAGCTGCTGTTCTGAACTCAAGCTGGGCAAAGTCTGCTTCAAGTATCAAGCCACCCTCAAAGCGGCTGACAAACACACGCTTGATAGGGAAGGTGCCACCTCTAGGCATGTTTTGCATGTTAGGATTACGCCCACTAAACCTGCCTGTAGCTGTCATGTGTTGAGTAAGCTGTACGTGCAGCCTGCCATCAGGCTTGGTGTACAAGTCTATGCCATCTACAAAGGCAGACAGGTATGTGTCTAGCGCACTAAGCCTACGTACATCACGTAAGAAGTTAGCGGCCACTATTTTCTTTCTACCTCGTGCAGTAGCCTCTAATATTTCTAGCTTACTTTTGTTTGTGGTAAAACCACCAGCAGTAACCCAACCCTTATTAGGTACATGAAACTTTAGGCCAGCTATTTCTTTGGTAGGCGTTAAGGTAAACCCTTCTCCATCACATGCTCCACACTTGGTTGCTTTGGTGAATGGCTTGCCGTCCTTACGGGTCTTCCTAACCTTACCATTGCCATAACAAACAGAACACTTAGAAGCAACAGTCTTATACATGACGGTAGAGTTCTCCTTAATCTTATCTTGGAACTCTTTACCCGAAACAAAGTTAGTATCATAAACCCATGTAGATTTATCGTATACCTTCCTAGAATAAATCACCCATGACAATTGCTCTGGGCTATTCAGATTAATAGGTGTATCTCCCATTAACTGTTGAACTTCTTGACCTAGTGTACGTTGTAAGGATAGTTTCTCTGCTTCAAACTCTTCCTTAACTTTCTCTAGCTCATCCCTATTGACAGTGAACCCACGCTGAAAGATACGTGCGAGTACACACGCTACACGATTAGTCATTTTAATTGTATTATTTAATCTGTTATCTTTATCACTCTGTAAACGATTATGTATCTTATTATATAACTGTTGTGTAGCATGTAAGTCTGCACTAAGGTAGTCGGATAGCTCATTAAGGGGGATGTCTTCTACACCTACACCTTTCTTTAGATAATCTTTCAGGGTGCTTTCTTTCTGTGTCTCTAGCTCATACCTCTGGGCGCAAGCCTCTAGTGATAGGGGTTGCTTCTGTCCACGCTGTAGTAAGTACTCACCTAGCATGGTATCAAACACTGGGCCATCATATACAAAGCCACACTCCCATAACCATACCAGATCGTAAGCTATGTTGTGTCCTATAAGTAAGGTAGTTTTGTTTAGTATCTCTTGTACCCAAGCTACCCCTTCCCCATCACGATGGTAATGATGTTCTTTACCTGTCTCTTCTAGCAGACCAATCAAAACCATTTCATTAGTAGGTTCAAAGGGATCGAAGTGTGTCTTGCCACCTCGCTGTGTCACACTGTTCTCTATGTCCAATACAACTTTCATAGTTGTCTCTCCTGTATCAATTTAATTTTCCGTTTTGTGGCAGACCTTTCTTAGACAACGCTGCCTGCCATAGCATAGTTAGGTTAACATGTGCATACCACATGGCATCGAAGTCCTGTGCCGATAGCTTCTCTTGATTCTTAAACTTATCTAACATGATGAACGATAGTTCTGCTAGTAGCATAGCTTCATCAGAAGCACCGTCAGCAAAAGGTAATTCTTCAAAGTCATCTTCAGTCATAGCTTTGCCAGTATTAATAGCTGTATAATTATAAGAACAAAAAGTTCTGCCGCTAAAATGGTATGATACCACACCCATCGTGCTTGGTAAA
>VTLG01008538.1_pt1 | contig 11009 bp, 3 predicted proteins | sample 4694571 | NCBI WGS metagenome assembly VTLG01 (sample SAMN12604809, study PRJNA352737) | marine metagenome | biome: ENVO:00000447; feature: ENVO:00000209|ENVO:00000569|ENVO:01000036; material: ENVO:00002151; isolation source: viral sequences binned using virsorter ... | reverse complement strand
AATTTACATAAAGATTATGGTTTACATAAAAAACCATTTTATGAATTTATGAGGATAGTCTAATGTGTTTAGGTGCTGGATTATTAGCAGGTGCAGGTGGTGGAGCAGCAGCAGGTACAGCAGCAGCGACAGGATTCGGTGCAGCAGCTACGGGTAGTGCATTAGGATTTAGTAGTGCAGGTTTAGCAGGTCTAGGTGCAACAACAGCAGCGTTTGCACCTATAGCAGCAGCAGCACCAGCAATATCGTTTGGTACAGCATTAGGAGCAGCATCAACTGGTGCTTTAGGATTTGGTTCTTTAGGTGCTGGTTTATTATCAGCATCAACATTAGGAGCTTTTACACCAGCAGTTACAGGAGCTACAGGTTTATTTGGTTTAGGTGCTGCTACAAAACCATTCTTATTAGGGCAAGCATTAAATCTTGGTACAAATATTTTTAGTACTATTTCACAAAGAAATCAAATATTTCGTCAAGTACAAGGTATATACGATAGTTCATTACAACTTATAGCTAATGCAGAAAAAGCAAAAGCAGATCAAGAAAGAGCTATTAATCAATTATTGGATGATAAAGTAAAATCTAAAAAACAAGAAATATTAACTGTAAAAGTTAAAACACTAAAAGCAAAAGAAGCGTTAGTAGCTTCAGAACGTGCAGGTAATACAATGAGTTTATTGTTGCAAGATTTTGAAAATCAAGGTGCTAATGCAACAGAAAGTATTTTACAAGAATCAGATACTTTAGTATCACAAGCATTAAGAGATAAAAATGCAGTTATAGCTACAAGAGATACTAGAAGAAATGCAGCTAAAGATCAAATTACAAAAGCTACAAATTTAGCTAATTCTGCACCTACATTACTAGGAGCAATAACTAAGACTCTTGGTTCTGGCTTATCATCTTATACACAATTGGTGGCAGCATGACAAATTCTTATCAAGGAACTGAATTTAACGTAGTTGGGCGACCAGTAAATACGTTTGTACAACCCACAACACAGGTAGAACAAAAGAAAACAGGGTTTGATATTGTAGCAGAGTCATTGGCAACACTTAATCCAGCGTTGCAAAAAACGTTAGGTTTGCGTACAGCAGAAGCGATAAAAGAAGAAAAACTTGCAGGTTTTGAACTAGCTGTAAGAAAAAACAGAGAGGAAGGTGGTTTTAAAACTGTTGTTGATGAGTTGCGTAGAAATAAAAGTGAAGGTGTTACTAATCGTTTTATAGGTGGTAGTATCTTTGCACAAGATGCTTTTAATCAAGGTAGAGCAGCGTTATTAGGAAATAGGATTAGTTCTGAGATTTCTGCACTATATCAGACTACAACAATAGAAAAACCATTATTTGATGCTGATAATAAACCTGTTTTAGATGTTAATGGCGATCAAGTTACTACACAAGAACCACTATGGAAATATGGTACAAATTCACCAGAATATAAGACATTTTTAGCAGATGCAAATGCTTTAGGTTCTTATGAACGTGAAGGATTAAAACCAGAAGATCAACTAAAGTTTTTAGAAAAACAAAATGCAGCTATAGAAAAGACAACAATTTCACATGACAAAATACATAAAGATTATAACTTCCAAGTCATAACAAGTGATATGAACGAAAACCTGTTGACAAGTTGGGTGCTTACAAAAGACACAGATCCTACAACAGTTGATTGGGAAAAACCAGAAGATCAAGTTGCTGCTTTAGTAGAAAGTTATAAATCTATGAATGAAAAGATTGCTAGAGATTACAGTATTGGTCTTACATCTAGTAAACGTAAAAAATATTATGAGAATATGATTGCAAACGTAGAAAGTGTAGCGTTACAAATAAATGAAAAGTTTGGTGCAGATGAAGCAAAAGACTTTATAAAGTGGGCTTCAAAAATAAGATATGGCAATGGTAATAATACATTGTTGCAACACAAGGATTTTGCTACAAAAATGTTTAATTTAAAAGTAAAAATAGGTAAAGAAGAAGATAGAATTAGAGAAAATAGAGACAAAAAAGAAAAACAAGCAGCAGAAGAATTGGTAGAACTTACATTAGATAATTTATTAAATAAATCAGAAAATGGTCGTATTAATTTTTTAACAGAAGAAGGTCAAAGTACACTTAATTTTTTATATACACAGTTACCAGATTTTAAAGAAGTAATAGATGATGCTGTTGATTTATACAATGGCGATAGAAAAAATGCTTTGATGCAGTTTAGGTTAAGTATTAATAGTGGAGAATATGATGACGACCCTGCACAAGCAGGTAAAGATTTATTAGAGCTAACAAAACAGTTAGGTGGTTTTAGTCGTGTTACTGATCTAGAAAGAGGAATGTTAGATAAAATAGTAAGTGATATAAAATCTATACCTGACAATCAGTTAGTAGGTGGATATAAATATTATTCTAAAGAAATAGAAAATAAAATATATGGTGTATTTGATATGACAGTAGATGATACAGGTAAAAAAACATTTGCTGCTTATACATTAGAAGGCGGTATAAATAAGAAATTTAATCTGAATGTTAATCAAGCAGGTTTATTAGCAGATCAAGTGACAAGACAAGTAAAATTGCAATTTCAAGATTGGAGAGATTCGGGAGAAGTCAAGACAAGGCAAGAAATACGAGATTATTTTGATAATGTATTGATGGGTGATGGTGTAGATAGTATAGATCAAATTATATCTAGAGCTATATATCCACAAGATATACCTATATCACTATTTGCTAGGGATGGTTCTGTATATAAGGTTAAGATTAATAAATATACTGATGCAGATTTATATAAGAAATTTAGAAGTGGTACTAATTCTGCATCTAATCCACCTATTGAACTTTATGATAAATATAAAATACCTTTTAAATTTAAAGAACCATATTTTACTGATCTACAAAATCCTAAAGATACAGTTCCAGAAGGTGCATTTGGTATAGATTCTAGGACAACAGATGATTTTACAGAAAGAGGTCAAGAACAGATAAAAACACCAAATAGTAAATTAAAAAATCAGAAAGATGATTTACAAGGATCATTACCAGTAGAGCAAAGACCAGCAAGTGTATTAAATAATATTATGAATACAGTTACAGGTACAACACCAGCAGTAGCAGGTACATTAGAAGATGCACCATTAACACACATTGTTAAGTCAGGAGATAATTTATTTGATATAGCAGAACAATACAACGTAAATGTTGATGATATTGTCAAACTAAATGACATAAAAGATCCATCACTTATAAATATAGATCAAAGATTATTAATACCAGTAAACCCTGTAAATACATTATTTGATTTTAGGTCAAGCGATATAAAACCATTTACAGATTATGGTGGATTGGCTGCAATTATTAGAGGTGGTGAGTCAAGCAATAATTATACTGCTGTAAATTATGGTAAACCATTTGGTTATAAGTCAGGTGTTGTAGAAGGGTTAGATAGTACAACGCTAGGTGATGTTATAAATGATTTAGAGAACGCTAAATATGGTGCTGCTGGTGCTTATCAATTCCAGTTAGAACCATTGAAAGAGTCTATGAAAGTTGCTGGTCTATCTGTAAATGATAAGTTTACTGTAGATGTACAAGATAGATTATTCTGGGCGAGGATTATGAATAGTATTAGATATGATGCAAGAGATTATATATTAGGCAAGTCAGATGATTTAGATGCAGCATTATTAGATATAGCAAAAGAATTTGCAGCAGCACCTATGGCAAACGGTAAAGGATTTTATGATGGTGACGAAGCTGGAAACAAAGCTAATATAGACTTAGTATCATTAAAGGCAAAATTACAACTAGCTCGTAAACAACTTACAGGTAAGTAATGACACAAACACCAAGTAATTTATTTGAGGATGATGGTAATGAGATACCAGCAGAAGGTACTCTTGAGGTAACAGGAGAAGATCAAACACAAGATTTACTGCAATCTATAGATGAATTAGATAAAGGTGTATTTACGGTAAAAGACGGTGAAGGTTCTTTTGAAATGGATGATACAACTGAGAAAGAAGATTTTTATGAACAAAAATATAAAGAGTATGAATTAAATTATGACAACCAGTTTAATCAAAAAATATATAAAGGTATATCTAAAATACTACCTTCTAATTTACAAAATAAATTTAATAATAAGTTAGCAAATAACAAACAAAAAGCATTAAAGTTTAGACGAGATCAGTTAAAGTTTGCAGAAGAAAATGCTGATAACGCTGTAGGACAGGTAGTAAGAGGATTTTTTGCAGCATATCCTATGGCTCTAAATGAGCTACATGAGGGTGGTATAAATTTATTTAGGCAAATGGGTGGTTTGCCATATAAAGAATATGAATTGTTTGATATTGATGCTATTACTAGAAAGTTAACAGACGTTGACCCTGAAGATGGTAACAAAAATATATTTAAAACAGCAAACATAATGACTAGGTTTGTTGTTGGTGGAAACTTGATGAGAAACGTAGGTAATGTTGCTACTGGTGGTTTAAATCCTGTTACTAAAATGGGTAAGTTTGATGTAAGAAAAGTTGATTATAGTTTGAAAGGTTTTAATCTTAGAAATGCAAAAAACTTTTTATATAACAGAGCTATAGGTGCAGGTGAAGATATTGCTAGTTCTTTGTTATTTTTAGATGCAGAAGAAGATAATTTTTTTCAAGCATTTGAACCATTAGTAGAAGCAGTACCACAATTAGATACAGGTTTTTATAGATTCTTACTTGCAACAGATCCAAAAGAAGAAGGATTTATACAAGCAAAATTAAAAGTTGCATTAGCAGAAGCATTACCATTTCAGTTTGGTTACTCAGGTGTAAGAGGTCTTAATAGAGCAGGGAAGATAGGTTTTAAAGATGCAGCAGGTGAAGTATTAGAACTAGGTGAGTTTTTAGTTGACGGTACAATACAACGTCTAAAAAGTATAAAATCTAATCCACAACTATTAGCAAGAATTACAGAGGGTCTTGCAAACAGACGAGGTTTTACACCTTTTATAAACTATGAATATTTAGATGAGGTAAAATGGAATGAGCTAGATTTAGACCAAAAGTTAGAACAGCTATATAAAAGAAATGACATTATTGTAGAGAGTCTTGCAGAAGAAGATATAGACGGATTAAATGCTATTAATAGAGCTATTGCACAGTTAGATGATAATAATAATCTGACAGAAGAAAATCTTAAGCAACTGCTAGATATTAAAAAGTTTGATGAGAAAGCAGTACCATTTAAAACAAAGCTAGATTCTGGACAAGGACTTATAGGTAATCGTGGTAAGGATTATTTAAAACAAAGACTCAAGTTTCTTAACTTTAGAAACACATTTCAAGAAGCACAAAACCTTAGAACTAAATCAGGTAATATAGTAAGATTACCAGCTATTAAGTTTCAGCAGTTATCTGATGATGATGCACAAATATTAAATAATTTTCTTGATAATATTGGTAGCGGTAGATTAAATGATGTTGCTTTTAGTCTTAACAGTAAGATTGGTGCTGCTGGTAGATTTAATTTTGAAAATAAATTAGTAGAAATAAACAGCAAAATATTTGAAGAAGGTGATTTTAAAAGTACCTATGTACATGAGTTGTGGCATACATTATCAAGATATTTACCTGCAAATGATGTTGCAAAATTAAGAAAAGAATTTGCAAAGAAAAGAAATACATACTTGCAAAATTTTGATGCTAATAAAAAAGAATTTGTAAACAAAGTAGAACTAGAGGATTTGTTAGAAAAAATTAGCTCAAAAAGATTTGACGCAGATAATTATAGGAGATCAGTAAGAAGCAGAATAAATAGAGAGATAACTAATAACAATTTACAAAAAGCTAATGATAGTAAGTTGTTTAAAAAATTAGCTAATGATTATTTTGAAGCAAATAAATTTACTAACGAAAATTATAGATACACAAATATAGATGAATACTTTGCAGAAACTATGGTTGATGAGTTTTATGAATTTAACGGAAGATTACCTGATGCAGAGATAGGTACATGGAAAAGGTTAGGTCAAGAAGTACAAGAATTTTTTAGAGAGATAATGGCAAATGTAAGAGCAAAGTTTGGTGATACACAAACAACAAAAATATTTAATAATTTTAACAGCAGTAGATTTCAAACAAAAGTATCAGAACTACCTTTGGAATATCGTAATTTTGACGACATGAATAAGGTTGATTTTATTACATATAAGAGAGGTAAGAATAGACCAAATCGTACAGGCATAGGTGGACAGGCTGGTGATGGTAGAGGTGGTGACAATAGTAGGGAAGCAGGGAGTATAGACCCTGATGACTTTATGAACTTGCCACATCAAAGAAAGCAGTTTGAAAAGTTTAGTTATTTATTAGCAAGAATAAAATCTCTTAAGCGTGATGGCACATTAGGCAAAGTAAAAAGCATGAGAACTATGATAGAAAACTCTATTGCTTTGTTATCTAATACAGCAGAACTAAAAGCTAGAGGTCAGGCTATGGCACAGATATTAGATATAGAACCATTAGATGAACTTAACTACGCATTAGCAGAACAGATAACTCTTATGGCAAATAAGAATACACAGTTAAGTAAAAAATTAAAAATGGCTATAAAAAATGAAGATTACGGTTTTGTTGATGCAAATATGATAAAGGTGTTAGATAACATGAAAGAAATAGATGAATGGATAGAAATAGCAGTACCTATAGGTAGTAAAACAGGTCAAGGTCTAAAGGCTTTGCAGATTGATACTATTGGAGTAACACCAGAAGAATGGGCTAAATTATCACCAGCAGAAAAATTTGCATTAAGAGTAAAACTAAAAGAAGAAGTTGTATTTTCACAGGCTAATTACTCTAAGCGTTTTAGTGACTTTCAAGATCAATTAACAAAAACACATACAGAAGCTATGAAAACAGGTGATTATAGTCGTCTTGATAGATTGTTTGGCACATTAAACAGAGCAGAGGGAGATCCAAGAAAACTACAAAAGTTATTTGAAAGAGGTTTATTAGTCAATATATTAAATGACAAGATATTGCATCCATTAAATGATTTAAGTATTAATTTACTGCTGCTGCATCCTACAACAATGACTATCAACTTTACGTCAAACGCATTAGAAGCGTTGTTTTTTGGTGCAGATATGATGGCTGACCCTGTAATGCTTATGAAATTATTTAAAGGTGATAAGCGTATGTTTGAAGAAAACCTAGCAGCGTTTACAGGATTATTTGCTGATAGAGAATTTATTGGAGAGGTAGCAAAGCAATCATGGTTACATGATATGAACGTATTAAATCCAAGAAATACAAAATTAGAAAATGTAAGTGAAAGAGCATTTAGTGGTCAAATGTTGCAAGGTAAAATGCCTTTTTCAGACATAGAGTTTAGTGAAACACCATTAGGTGAAGCTGTAGGTGCATTGTTAGACAGCAAAGCAGTACAAGGCACTATAAGGGCTGGTAGTAAAACTATGACTACTATGGATGGTATGTTTCAAGCAGGTGCTATAAATGGTGCAACTACATTTCATGCTTTTAGGGATGGCATGAATCAAGGTCTTACTGGTGCAGAACTACAAAAATTTGTAAAAGATAGATTACAGATGACACAAGAGTTGTTGTTAGATCATACAGATAAAGCATTGAAAACAGGTGTAATAGATGATGACTTAGCTTTTTCTATACAAAGTGCTAAAGAGTTTTCTAAACGACAAACATTTACAGAACCTATGTTTAGGGATGGTTATATAGTCGGACAGTTTGCTGACTCTATGAATCGGTTTACTTCTACATCACCATTAGCAAAGAGATTTATGCTTTTTCTTAGATCACCAGTAAACATAACAAAACGTGCATGGAGAAGAACACCAATTATTAATTTACTTATGCCTGAGTTATTAAAAGAAATTCGTAGTGTAGATCCATTGGTAGCAAGACAGGCAAGAGGACAATTATTATTAGGAAACTTATTAGCAGTACCAGCATTTGCAGCAGTATTAATGGGATGGAATAAGAATGATCCAGAGAATCCACCTAAGTTTATATTTAATGGTACTGGTGCTAATTATTTTGGTAGTCAATTAGAAAGGGATGAACTTAAATTACAACGTATGAGTAAAGAGTTAAATGAGTCTATAGGTATATTAAGTGAAAAAGATGGTGTACCTGAGATAGGTGAGGATGGTAAACCTGTGTATAAATATTTTTCTATACAAAAATTAGATCCTGTATCACAAATTTTTGTAAATCAAATGAATTTATTTCAGATGGCACAACAGATGCCAGAGCAAACTTTTGGTGAGTTTATGAGTTCTCTTGCTTATTATGCAATTAGATCAAGTCTTAACAAAGCAAATTTATTTGGCATACAAGATATGTTTAAGTTTGTAACTGATCCAAAACGTATGCCTACATTTATACAAAGAAATATATTAACTTCTTTACAACCTAGAATTTTAAAAGATATAAAAAAAGATATACAGCTAGGACAGAAAAATTTAGGAATTATGTCTGAAGCAGAATTTAATAGAACAAGAAGTCAAAAATTAATAAGTAATAGATTTGATGAGTCACCATTTATTAGAAACTTTAGAATATTATTAGATGAATATTCTACAGGTCGTATAGAAGGAAGAACAAAAGATGGGTTTAGAAAGTTTCCATACGAAAGAGAATTTATTACAAACGAATTAGTACCAAAATACTCTAATAAAGAAGGATTAAATTTATTAAATTTTGTAGTTAGTTCTACAAGTAGAAACAATCCATTAATTACTAATTTCAAAATATTAAATTATGTACCAGCAAAACCAATAAAAAATGCTACTACTGCTTTTGAAATACCTAATTTTGAAACAGGTCTTACAGAAGAAGGGGATGCAGGTTTACCATCAGCATATTACGATCAGTTAATAAGATATATAAATGAGTCAACATTTCCAGAAGGCTCTACAGGTTACGAAAAGTATGGCAATATGAATGTAGAAGAAGCATTGCTACTGTACTTTAAACAACCACATATACAGGCACACATGGAAGAGTTAGAAAAATATAGAAGAGAAAATAAAGTTATAAGACTAGAAGGTAACTTTGCAAGACTTAGAGATTTTGTATTAGAAGGCGATATAGATTTTGGTCAGACAGAAGGTGTGAGAGATATAGTTAGTGATTTTAAAAAATTAGGAAAACAAAAGTTTTTCTTTGATTTTCAAGATCAACCATTTGTACAAGATGCAATTAAGAAAAAACTTGACGATACATTAAACTATAGAGAGAGTATAAAACAAAACCAAACATTTAAAGACTACTTTACAAGGTAATCATGGCTATTAACACCGCAGCATCATCAACTAACCATACAGGTAATGGAAGTACAAATGCTTTTGCAATATCATTTTCTTTTTTAGCTAATAGTGAGATAGATGTTACTGTTGCAGGGGTCTTAAAAACATTAGGCACACACTACACGATAAGCGGTTCTACAGTTACTTTTACAAGTGGCAACACCCCTGCTAATGGTGCAGCTATTAAGTTTCAAAGAGATACAGATATAAGTGCTAAGAAGGTAGATTTTTCAGATGGTAGTGTTTTAACAGAAGCAGACCTTGATGCAAATAGTGACCAAATATTATTTGCACAACAAGAGATTATTGATAAGTTAGGTGGTATTGAAGAAGGAGCAACAGCAGATCAAACAGCTTCAGAAATAAAAACACTTATAGCAAGCAGTCCTCTTGATGCTAGTCATCTTGCAGCAAACTCAGTTGATAGTAGTGAATTGGTAGATGGTAGTGTAGATACTTCACATCTATCTGCTGATTGCGTTACAAGTGCAAAGATTGCTGATAATTCAATAAACTCAGAACACTATGTAGATGGTTCTATAGATCATGTACATTTAGCTAACGATATTATTGATAGCGATAATATACAAGATAATGCAATAAACTCAGAACATTATGTAGATGGTTCTATAGATCATGTACATTTATCAAATGATTGTGTAGATGGAGATAATATAGCTGATGACTCTATAAATTCAGAACATTATGTAGATGGAAGTATAGACACACAACACATTGCTAATGGTCAAATTACGTCAGCTAAAATGGCATTTGAAACTATTGAAACTGATGACATAGCAGCAGATGCAATTACAAATGCAAAAATAGCTGATGACAGTATTAATTCAGAACATTATGTAGATGGAAGTATAGACACACAGCATATTGCTGACGATGCAATTACTACAGCCAAGATTGCAAATGATGCTCTTACTGGCTCTAATATGGCTGCTGGTACTATTACCACAACTAAGATAGCTGATGACGCTATAACAACTGGAAAGATAGCTGATGCAGAATTAAAAACACTAGCTGGTATGCAATCTGGTACAGCTTCTAAGTTAGCTGACAGTACTGCTCTAACTTCTGATATTGCTGATTTAAACCAGTTAGATGGCATGGCAAAGCAGACTACTATAACTGATGATGATACAAAGTTTCCTACCTCTGGTGCTGTTGTAGATTTTGTAGCTGCACAACTAGCACCTATTGGTGGATTAGAAGTTATAGCTACAGATGCAGCTTTTCCTAATACACAACCAGCAGCAGGTGTAGTAATAAGTATTGCAGATGCAGGTGGACTTGTTGTTGATGCAAATGGCACAAGCACAACAGCAAGAACTGTTGGTGGAACTCAAGTTACTATTAATAACTTTGCTAGTAATTTTAATAGTTCTACTGTTGATGCTGGTGTAGCAATAATGGTTAGCTCTACTGGTGCTGGTCAGGTATATAACTACCACAAAGCAACTTTAAAAGAAGCTGATTTGTTAAGTCTTAGTAATGATATAAATGATTTTGCTGCTAGATACCGAGTAACAACAGGAGAGCCAACATCTAATAATGATGAAGGAGATTTAATATACGATACACAAGCTGACAAGATGAAAGTCTTTGACAGCACTACTAACGCATTTAAAGAAGTAACTTCTGTTGGAGATTTTAAATTTTTATTCTTATGC
>VTLG01010252.1_pt1 | contig 11012 bp, 13 predicted proteins | sample 4694571 | NCBI WGS metagenome assembly VTLG01 (sample SAMN12604809, study PRJNA352737) | marine metagenome | biome: ENVO:00000447; feature: ENVO:00000209|ENVO:00000569|ENVO:01000036; material: ENVO:00002151; isolation source: viral sequences binned using virsorter ... | reverse complement strand
TGATGCTGTCAAGGCATACGAAGCACATCCTGTAACATACACACGAAAGACAGGAACAACTGATGCAGAAGGTGTTACTACATGGGCTGCACCAAACATTACAACAGACACAACAGTAAACAAAGTAACCTGGACAGAGTTAGGTGGTCATGCAGATTCTTGGCCGACTGCACCTGACCATACTGCCGACCCAAGTTTTGTCAGTGTTGCTAATACCTAATAAATATTAAAAGAGAATTAAAGAATGTCTGACAGTTATATAGGAAAAGCACCACAATACGGATTCTTTGAGAAACAGAGAATCACTACGGCCAATGGTGTTCTAACGGATTTTAATTTATCCTTTACTTGTGCTGACTCAAATCAACTATTAGTATCTGTTGGTGGTGTTATTCAGGAAGGTGGTATTGCTTATACAGTTCTTTCCGGAACACCACAACAAATATCTTTTACAGAAGCTCCTGCAACTGGTGTAGAAATTTTTATTGTATTTTTGGGTAAGCAGACTACAGGGCCTGAATTTGGTTCAGGAATGCTTACTGGTAAAACTGCATTGGGTGCTACACCAGCAGATGATGACCAATTTTTAGTTTATGATACATCTGCATCTGTTTTAAAGAAAGTAAATTATAGTAATATTGAAACAACCATTGCGAATATGGAAGCAAATACCGTTAAGGTAAGAGATGCAAACAGTACAGGGGCTCCATCAAATAAGGCAGTTGCAGATACAGAATTATTGATAGGCGATGGTACAGGGTTTACTGCTGCCTCATTATCTGGTGATGTTACAATGGCTAATACTGGTGCAGTCACTATTGCTAATAATGCAGTAGAAAATGCTATGATGGCTGATGATGCCATTGATACAGTAGAAATTGTTGACAATGCAGTAACCTTAGCTAAGATGGCGGGCCTTGTAAGAGGTAAGATAATCGTTGGTGATGCATCTGGTGATCCTTCTGCTTTAACAATGGGTACATCTGAACAAGTACTCCGAGTAAATACTGCTGGTACAGATTTAGAATATGCAGACGCCGTTGGTGGTGCTGCATGGGCACTCAAGACAGGTGCATATACTGCTGTTGCTGGTGATGGTGTTATGGTAGACACATCTAGTTCTGCAATCACAATAACCTTGCCCATCAGTTCAGGCCCACCTAGTCTTGGAGATTTCGTAAGAGTATTAGATGCAACAGGTAATGCTGCAACTAATAATATTACAGTCGCAAGAAATGGAAATAATATCCAAGGTGCGGCTGCTGATTTAACCATTGCAACCAACCGAGCTGCTATCGGACTTGTATACGTTAATGCGACTCAAGGTTGGGTGTTGATTGAGAACTAATAATGGCAACACTTAAATCAATTAAAAATAAATATCTTGCCCCTTCTGATGGAGCTGCTTTAGGAGTTGTTACTAATACAGAAAATATTTCTGCGTTAAGTTTAAAATTGGCCAGTTCAGATTCACTTAGTAAGTTTAATTTGGTGGATGGGTTTGCTGATGATTATCAAGATGCTACTGGAGTAGATGCTGCTACTTCTACTAATGAAGTACGAGATGCCGTAAACAAATTTTATTCGGGTGGTGTAGCTCAGTCTACTACTTTTAGTGCTACTGGAGCAGACCAATCATATACTGTACCAGCTGGTATCGCAGCAATTGATGTAATAGCATGGGGTTCTGCTGGTGCTCACGATGGTACTACACCCACAACTACTACCCTACTTGGTGGATATTCTAAAGGTACAATATCTACAACAGGTGGAACTGTTTATCGTGTTGTTGTTGGTAATAACGATTATTACACTGGTAGTGGCGACGATGCTATGAGTTATGGTGGTGGTGGTAGACAGGGTGGTAGTGCGCCTGCATATGGTGGTGGTCTTTCGGGTGTATTTACAGGTACAGGAACTATAGATTTTACTTCTGCAACCGATCAAGGTACTGCTGTTATTATTGCTGGTGGTGGTGGTTCAGATACGCACAATCATACTCACGGCTCCTTTAATCCTTCTAATGATGCCGGTGGTGCCGGTGGTGGTACAACAGGTGAAGATGGTAAATTTACTTCTGGTTATGTAACTGCGGCACAGGGTGGTACACAAAGTGCTGCTGGTTCCGGTGGTGGTGGTAGTGGTAGTCCAAGTTATCCAGGTTCTGTGATGAGAGGTGGTAAAGGAACTAATGCATGGTATTCTGGTCCTTCAACCGGCGGCGGTGGTGGTGGTGGTTACTACGGTGGTGGCGGTGGTTCATCTTATTCTAGTATTGCTGGTGCCGGTGGTGGTGGTTCTGGATATATTGCGCCTGGTGTGGCCGGAGGAGGTACATGGCCTTCTGGTGATGATGCAGCAAGATGGTCAACAGGTCCTGGTAACGCAACAGATGCCGGTGCATGGTCTGATCCAGATAGACCTACTGGCGCAGGACAAAATCCTGATGGTGGTGGTTCTGATGGTCATGGTGCTGTTGTTATTAAATATAGTCTGTATAATAATATGACATTAGTTTCTAATTCATATACAGCACAAGCTGCACCGACTACTGCACGAATAGTTTTAGATGAAATGAACGAAAGAGGTGGAGAAACTTTAAATACAGATGTCAAAGCTTATGCATCACGGGATGGTGGAACTACATATACACAGATTACATTAGCTGACCAAGGATTTTTAGAGTATGCTGGTGGTTTGAATTATAATACCAAACTATTATTGCACATGGATGGTGCCAATGCAGGCACTACATTTACTGATTCGTGTGCTGCTGGTGGAGCGGCCGAAACAACATGGACAGCGCATGGTAATGCTCAAACAAAAACAGATCAATATAAATTCGGAACCGCATCTGCTTATTTTGATGGTACAGGAGATTATATTACAACTGGAGCAAATACTGCTTGGGATTTTGGTTCTGATAATTTTACTATTGATTTTTGGATGAGGCCGGGCGTTGTAGATTCTCAACAACGAATATTTGGTAATTTGAATAGTGGCGGTTCTTCATCACAATTTGAATTTATCCTTGGTGGTTCAAATACTATGTCATTTGCTGGTTCTGCACCTGTAGGACTTGCCGTTACAAATAGTACAGCACTTGCTATCAATACTTGGTATCATATTGCTTTGGTTCGTAATGGAAATGACTGGGAACTTTATGTTAATGGTAATTCAGGAACTACTGCATCTTTCAGTGGTGCTATGGGATCTAATACAATAACATCTATAGGTAGAAGTGGAGAGTATACTTCTCAATTATATACTGGTTATATAGATGAAGTTAGAATTTCTGCTGGGGTGGCTTTATGGACTTCTAACTTTACTCCACCTACTCAACCTTATGCAATAGACCGTCGATTAATTTCAGGATCAGCAGATATCTCTGGACAACCATCTGGCACAAATATGAAATATAAGATTGAAACATTAAACCAATCAATTACTAAGGTGTCTAGAATCTATGGTACATCCATGGCGTGGGCGTAATGTGAATGGGTACTCTCAAAGATATAGGTTATGGAGTTGGGAAATATCTAACCGATTCTGATGCATCTGATATTCCTGAAATAGGAAAAAATAGAAAAAGTGTAGACCTTGTAAACTTTAAGGTTGCTACTAATAACGCTTTAGGCCTTTATAATTTTAAAGACGGTGTGATAGATGCATATCAAAGTCAAGATGGTGTAGATATCGCCAGCTCGACTAACAAAACATATGATAGTACTAGTAAGTATTATCAAGTTACCTCAAATACATTTATTGCCAGAGGTGGTGGTGCCGGTGGTAATAGAACTGATGATATGTCTTTGAATAAAGGTAAAAATGGTGGTAATGGTGGTGGTGCTGGTGTACAAGGAAGTGGTGGGGGTGCTACTATAGCGGGTGGAGGAACAACAAAAACTTCATATACTGGTTGGCTTTCTTTTGGATTTCCTGGCGGTACTGGCCAGCACGTAGGCGGTAGCCATGAAGGTGCCGGTGGTGGTGGTGGCCCCGGCCTGGAACCGCCAGGGTCGCCAAGTGGTGCAGGTGGAAACTCATCCGGTGGTACAGGTGGTGCTGGTGGTGTTGGTTACGAAACAGGAATTTCTGGGACCGGAACCTACTATGGTCAGGGAGGTGCCGGTGGTGGTAATAGTGGAGGTTCTGCTGCACCGAATGGGGGTGCTGGTAATGGTAGTGCCGGCGATGCAAATACAGGTAGAGGCGGTGGTGGTGATGGTAATGGTGGTTCTGGCGTTGCTTATATTCAATATACACCTTCCGGTGGAAGTCAAACCACAGATGCCTTTACAGCAGATGGTAATTGGACAGTCCCAGCAAACACTACACAAGCCAATGTTTTTATAATAGGTGGTGGTGGTGCTGGTGGTTGGGGTGCTTCGGGTGGGCCTACTGCTGGTGGTGGCGGTGGTGGTCAAGTTCTCCGAAATCATACTCTTTCTGTAACTCCTGGAGATGTATGGTCTGTTACTATTGGTGATGGTGGAACAAAAGGTGCTGATGCTGCTACAGCAAGTACTAACGGTGACGATAGTATTTTTGCTTTTACCCCAACAACTATGAATATTATATCTAATTCTTCAACAGCACAGACTGCACCATCTACAGGTCGTCTAATGATATATGAAGAAGATATAGGTTCTGTTACACTGAATACGGATATTAAAGGTTATGTATCACGGGATGGTGGAACAACTTATACACAAACTACCTTAGCTGAAGATACAATTTTTCAACCTTACGTTCAAGGTGGGTTAGATAGTAACACCAAATTATTGTTGCATTGTGATGGTTCTGATGGTGGTACTTCATTTACAGATGCTTCTGATTCTGCTCATACAGTAACGGCAGCTGGAAATGCTCATACAGATACCACAGTAAAGAAATTTGGAACTGCTTCTTTACAACTGGATGGTAGTGGGGATTGGTTATCAATTCCTGACTCAGAAGATTGGAATTTTGGATCAGGAAATTTCACAATAGATTTTTGGATAAGATTTGATAATAGCGATCCAGAGTATCGTATGATAGGAACTTATCAAGATGTACAGAATTTTTGGAGAATTGAAAAGAGAGCCTACAATGATTCTTATGGAGAAATAGATTTTAGATGGACAACTTCTAATGTTAATAATATATTATTAAAATCTAATGCCTGTAATTGGACTAATGATACATGGTATCATATTGCTGTAGTTAGAGAAGGAAATGTATTTACTATATACCAAAATGGAGTTAGTGTTGGATCAGAAACTAATAGCACAACCTTATCTAATTTTACATCACCTCTTACAGTAGGTGTTCAAGATACTACTGGTACTGGTTCATCTCCTGTGGATGGATATATGGATGAGGTTAGAATTTCTAAAGGTGTTGCCCGTTTTACTTCAGACTTTACTCCAGCTACAAGATTGGCTGAAGCTTATGATACTGGTACTTATACATCAGGACCTCAAAGAATTATATCTGGTTCAGTAGATATTTCTGGTCAACCATCAGGCACTAATATGAAGTATAAAATAGAAACATTAAACCAGAGCACCACAAAAGTATGCAGATTACATGGAGCATCTTTACTTTGGGCTTAATAAATATTATAAATAGTTAAACAAAAGAGAACACTACACCATGGCTATAGAAAGAATAATTCCAGAACCAACTAATTACAAAGAGAAAAGGGTATTAGAGTATCCTTCTATTGGTGATGTTATTGATGCACTGGTTAAAAAAGAAGGTGGTGACTCTACAGAATGGGATGCTATTGTAACTGCAAGAGCTGCCGTTAAAACAAAACACCCGAAAGAATAAGAGAATAGAATTATGCCACTAACAAAAGTAGACGTAAAAGGAATTAAAGACGGCACAGATGGTCAGTTGATTACTTGGGATGCAAGTGCAAAGGCTGATACTGTTGCAACTGGTGGGGCGACTCAAGTTCTCACATCTCAAGGTGCTGGTGCTAAACCTGCATTTCAAGATGTTGTAGATAACGCTGCTGCCATGGCATTGGCACTAGGAGGATAATAGACAATGGCTAATGCATTTACAAACAAAGGTGTCGCTATACTAGCCACAGCTACAGACATATATCAAGTACCTTCAACTGTCAATTCTTCAGTGGTACATTCAATATATATTGCTAACGTAGATGGTACAAATGCGGCAACAGTTAATATTGAAGTATCAACAGACGGTGCTGGTTCGGCAAACTTTTTTCATGTTGCTAAGACAGTGCAAGTCCCTGCTGATTCATCTCTCATACTAGACAAACCTATTAACTTGCGAAATGCGAGTTTGGGAACTGCTGGTGATAAGATGAGAGCAACTGCATCAGCTGCTGGGGATCTGGAATGTTTTATTAGTATATTGGAGATTACTAACTAATGTCTTATATCGGTCAAGCTGAACTAAAGAATAGTGAACTGAAAAGATTTTCAGTAACTAGTTCAACATCAGCAACTCATACACTATCATGGACTGCTCCCAATGAGCAAAGTTTGTTTATTAACATTAATGGTGTTATGCAGCAAGACGATGCTTATAGTATTGCTGGAAGTCCTACTGTTGTCACACTAACATCTGCTCTAGTAGCAACTGACAAAATGGAAGTGATTGGTGTTCTTGATATTGGTACAGGAAGCTTAACTATTGGTGAGAATACTGTAGGTTTGGCTCAGTTGGCAACAGGTGGAACTCCTGCGGCCGGTAAATATCTAGATGGTGTAATGAATTGGACCGAGGTAAGTAGTGTTCCAGATTTAACAACAGAAGGCGATCTATATAAAAACTATACAACATTTGCGACCAACATAACTATTCCAGTTGATGCAGATTCTAACCAAGGCCTGATAGGTCCCATAGCTTTCACTGGGGATGTGACCATTGCTGGCGATTTAACAATATGGTAGGGGAAACATAACCATGGCAAGTACAATTTTAGTAAACACAATAAACACCCAGTCAGGAACTACAATATCAATCCCAACTGGAAAAACTTTAGCAATCGCCGATGTTGGTGCTTTAACTGTCGGCGGTACAGCAGTAACTACTGGTTCATCCAACATACTAAGGAAGACTGCTGATTACACAATCGTTACAGGTGACGTTTCTGGTAAATCAGAATTAGTTATTGCTTGTAATGCCTCAAGTTCAAACAGAATAATCACACTACCCGCCACAAACGCTGCAGGAATGGCAACGTGTATTATTACAGTTGTTTGTGATACAGCTGCAGCAGCTGCAAATGAAGTGACGGTAATAGATGCTTCTTCTACGGAAATATGGTCAGGTGTTGAGAAGGGTGATTTTGTTCGCCTTATAGTAAGTAATGGTGCATGGGTAGTCATAGACCATAAAGAAACTTATTTTGAGTATCGGTTCCTTACAGCGTCACAGTCTGTTGGTGCAAATGCCTATGCCAAATGGGCTGCTTCAACTTCTATTAACTCAATAGGTAATACGTGGGATTCGACAAACGATAGATTGTTAGTACCCTTTGATGCTTATGCATATGTTGATATTAATATTTCTAGTGATGCTGCCAACGAACCATCATTTTCAGCTTCATTAAAAATAGGACCTATTGGTGCTCCGATTACTAAATGGCATGATACTAATACAAGTTCTGATGGTCGTGTCAATGGCCCTAATGGACATCATGCGTGTTATCGTGTAACTTCTGGTCATATCATAGAACCATGGATACAGAATAATGATGATGATACTAGAACTATGGATGTCAATACTGTTGATAGTAAAAATACAATGAACCAGTTTACAATCCAATGCGTGAGGCGTTATTCGTGACCCGTTATCCAAAACCTAGTGACATATCAATCGACCAATTTGGTCCTGGGTTAAAAGGTGTGAATGCCGCCGCCTTTACCTCAGTAGAGCAGGACGGAGACAGTATGTGGGTAGACTGGGATGATGGTGTTGCATCATTTCCAACAAGTGCTGAAATTATTGCTGGATATAATAATAGAAAATGGGAGTCGGTAAGAAAGAAACGTAATGAACTTCTGGCCGAAACAGATTTTTATGCTTTGTCTGATGTTACCATGTCTGCGGAGATGGAAACTTATCGTCAAGCTTTAAGAGACATAACAACAGATGCTAAGACTTATGATTTTACTACTGGTAAACAATCTGGTGGAACTAAAAATAGTACTGATGTAGTATGGCCGACTAAACCATCATAAAGGATTTTAAGAAATGGCTAGAACAACTATAAGAACTGATGATATAACTGATGGCCAGGTAGCAATAGCCGACCTTTCTGCAACAGGAACTGCATCTGCATCAACCTTTTTAAGAGGCGATAATGCTTGGACTGCTGTAACAACTTCACCTGTAGGTGGTGGAACGGAAAAGATTTTTTACGAAAATGAGCAGTCTGTAGATGCAGATTACACAGTGACCGCCAATAACAATGCGATGAGTGCTGGAATTGTAACAGTCGCTTCGGGCGTAACGGTTACTTTGTCTGGCTCAAGCGTCTGGACCATCGTGTGACAACTATAAATGTCAATACAATTGAATCATCAACAAGCACATTAACTATCGGAGAGTCCGGTAATAGTGTAGTTGCAGCAGATTCCGTTAATGTAAATCTCGTTAAAGATGCCTCTGGCGCTACAATGTGGCAGAGTAATGGCTCTGGAGTTTTAAGTAACGTAAATTCTGCATTTGGCGATTCACTTGTATTGCTTTCTACACAGACCGCAGATGATTCAGCTAGTATTGAATTCACATCTGGTATTGATGCAACTTATAAAGAATATATCTTTAAGTATATAAACATTCACCCCGCAACGGATGGATCGTCTTTTTCATTCCAATGCAGTAAAGATGGCGGTTCCACTTATAATTTAGTAACCACAAGTTCCACCTTTAGGGCGTACCATACTGAAAGCGACTCTGCTGCCGTTTTAGCTTATGACAACTCCACAGATCAGGAACAAGGAACTGGCTATCAGTGGTTGGCAGAAAACTTTGGGTCGGACAATGACCAAAGTGGTTCAGGAACTTTAACTCTTTATAGCCCATCTAATACAACATTTGTTAAGAATTATGTGGGACGATGTACTAGGGTATCAAGCAATGATAACTCTTATGATTTTTATCTAGGCGGATACTTTAATGACACATCAGCAATAAATGCGATTAGCTTTAAGATGTCAGCAGGCAATATAGGTGCGGGAACTATAAAGATGTACGGAGTTAAGTAATGAGTAAAGTAGTCACAACAACAGTTTTGCCTAGAGATGGTTTTGATACTCTTAACATCGGCGCTGCTGGTGATACCGTAGCCATTGCTGGTGATTCTTTAAATACTAATGTACTGCAAGATTCTGGTGGTAATAATATTTTTACCTCTAGTTCGGGCACAGTATCCTCAACTGCATTGTCGGGTAGTCTACAATTATTAAGTACACAGACAGCATCTAGTTCTGCTAGTATTTCCTTTACAACCCAACTAACATCAACCTATGATGTTTATTGTTTTAAGTATTTTGATGTGCATCCTGCTACGGATGATGTTAATTTACAGGTTCAGTTTAGCTCTGACGGTGGATCGTCTTATGGAATGACAAAAACCACTACATTCTTTTATGCTTATAATGGAGAAACTGCAGCGGCCGCTTTGGGTTATCAAACATCTAGAGATTTAGCGCAAAGCACAAGCGCACAACAGATTGCCTCTTTAATCGGTAATGATGCAGATGCTTGTGCTGCTGGTGAATTTTGGTTATTTGCTCCTTCTTCTACAACCTATGTAAAGCATTTCTATGGAACATATAACGGTTATGAAACATCAACACCATATAGTATAAATGGTTATGTGGCTGGCTATGTAAATAGTACAAGTGCAGTTAATGCTGCACAATTTACAATGTCTAGTGGAAATATCGACGCTGGAACTATAAAACTCTACGGGATAAGTAAGACATGAGTATCCTAGAAGCTAAAAAAATTGAACCTGCAACAGCGACAACTGTAACTCTAGGAGCTGCAGGAGAAACTGTAGCGATTGCTGCTAGTCAATTAAAAACAAATACAATTAAAGATGCTGGTGGTAATACCATATTTACATCCGATGGTAGTGGAACTTTATCCAGTGTGAATTCTGCGATGGGTTCTACTATGGTTTTTATTTCAAGTCAAACGGCGGCGGCATCTTCATCAATAGAATTTACCAGTGGTATTGATTCTACTTATGATGAGTATGTTTTTTATTTTGTGAATATAAATGTTTCTGCAAATTCAGACAATTTTGTATTCCAAGTAAATGCCTCTGGTCAAACTGGCTTTGACGAAACCATGACCACTACATCTTTTAGAGCGTATCACGGTGAAGATGGATCAACTGGTGTATTGGATTATGACGCCTCACAGGATCAAGCCCAAGGAACCTCTTATCAAACACTTTCACAAAGTTTGAGTAATGCGGCAGATGCGTGTTGTAGTGGTGAACTTCATTTGTTTGCCCCATCTAACACCACCTATATAAAGCATTTTCAATCACGATTTAACGGTATTCACGATTCAAATTTAAGTATGGAAGATTTTATTGCAGGATATATAAACACAACATCCGCAATTACTCAAATTTCGTTTAAACCTGAAAGTGGAACTTTCGATGGAACAATCTATATGTATGGTATAAAATAATGAGTAAGGTATCAGCAGACACATTAAAGTCATTAGACTCTACCCAAGATTTAACTATCGGGACTACAGGTCAGACGGTTACATTGCCGGGTAATGAGCTCCGTGTAAATACATTCAAGGACAAAGGTGGGAACACTCTTTGGACTTCTGATGGTTCGGGCAATCTTTCAAGTGTCAATAGCGCATTGAAAGGTAATATGACTTTATTAAATACTACGACAGCCTCTGGTGTAGCTAATGTTACTTTTGGTTCATCACTAATCACCAGTACTTACGATTTATATATTTTTAGGTTTACAAATATAAATCCCGAAACTGATAATACTCAG
>VTLG01005003.1_pt1 | contig 11013 bp, 10 predicted proteins | sample 4694571 | NCBI WGS metagenome assembly VTLG01 (sample SAMN12604809, study PRJNA352737) | marine metagenome | biome: ENVO:00000447; feature: ENVO:00000209|ENVO:00000569|ENVO:01000036; material: ENVO:00002151; isolation source: viral sequences binned using virsorter ... | reverse complement strand
GTACAGCATTTAAAGTAGCTGGTCCTAATCCACCATCTACACTAATTTTGTTTCTTGTTTTAGAATTAGCAGCTTGTTGTAAAACCTTAACAGCTCCCCTTCTACCGAAATTAACACACATATCAAAATATATATGCCTTAATTGAGAAGGAAGTTCATCACACTTACCTCGTCTCCAATAGTCTGTATGGTAGATTTTCTTAGCTTGTTCTTTTGTAAGATTTTTAATGTCCACATCAGGATACCATCTTTTAGCGATTCCATATTTGGTTTCACCACCAGCATCATCTGGATCATTTACATAACCACCTTCGTGGTCTAAAACTATGTCTATTATTTCATCAAATGTTGTTTTCATCATAATCTCCATATATAAATATATATAAAATAAAAAAACCCTCAATATTTCTTCTATATTGGGGGTTTTCTTATATTTCAGTTAAGTATTTTATTAGAATTTAAGAACTGCGTAATCATATCTTAATGTTAAACTAATTTCAACTGGATCTGATGAGTCGAATGCTAAGTCACCAAAATTAGCACTTTGAATATACGCGCCTTTCAGTTCCCATTCTTCAACCACAGCTCCAACTGGATCTAAAAGGTTAAATGTTATGTTTTTCTTATAAAAATCAGCATATCCATCTCTACCAGTAACTGATTCGTGGTGTAATCTAACCCACTCAATTACTTGTTGTGCAGCTGATGGGACAACTGGGTCATATAAAGTAATTTCTAATGGTTGCCATCTTGACTTACCTTTAACATATCTTGTTACATTCATATGTTCTAAAATTACTTCATCTGATTCAATTGATGGTCTGTTCATTGACTTAATTAAATAAGCATTGATACCATCTATTTGCATTATAAATCTATTTTTGAGCTTTGGCTCAAAGGGGGTAAACATTATATCTTGTGGTTCTAATAATTCAGCCATTTAATTTCTCCTATTAAAATACTTAAACCTTTAATTCATATATAAATATCTAAAAATATAAAAAAAAGGGACTTATATTTCTATAAATCCCTTTAATTTAGTTATTTTAATTAACTATTACTCTGGAAAAGAAGCACCAGTTGGTTGTATTGTAAAGTCTAATACAATAAACTCAGCAGTTCTTGTTGGTTGTAAGAATAATTGTCCGATTAATTGATTTCTATCAATTGTATCAGGTGTGTTATTCGTTTCATCCATCACTACTCTGAATGCACTTAAACCACTTTGAGCTTGTACATTTTCTAAGAATGGATTTACAATTCCTAAGAATCTTCTTCGTGTTGCCGCTGTATTTTGTTCAAATACAAGGAATCTTGAAGATGAAGCGATAAACTTCTTAACTCTGATTAATAGTCTTCTTACATTGATTCTATCTAAAGCACTTGCTTTTTTCTGTAATGTTTTTTGTCCAAACACCGTTACCCCTTGTCCAGGGAATGTAGCTATTGGATTAACATTTGAATCATACAATGTATCTCTTTCACCTTGAGTTAGTTTTCTTTGAGCTTGTATCGCTGTTGTGATTCCACCACGATTCAATCCAGCAGGAGCGAACCACGGGTGTGCAACTCTATCGTTGAATGCATATATTCCACCTAATACTACTGATGGTGGCACCCATCTTTGAGTTCCAGCAACTTGTGAATCAGGAACTTTTATCCACGGGTAATACATAGCTGCGAAGTTTGAATCTTTAGCTTCAGCTTGTGTCACAGCATTACTTGGATTTTGTCCATAAACAACTGGATCGATAATTGTAAAACAATCACCTCTTGATTCACAAACATCAATAGCTTTATTCAATACTGTTGAATGATTGTCATAAACCAATCCAGGTAGTAAAAGTAAATTAATATCAAATTCATCTTGGTTTGCAAGTAAGTCAAGGGCCTGTGCATAAGCAGCACCACCATCTTTGGTTGTTAAATCACTTGGTGTAAAACCTTGTGTTTGTGCATCGATGTCTTCATAAAAATTAATTTTAGAAGCACTCATTATACTCGCACCATTATTATTACCCAAACCATCAAAACCTGAGAATCCATCTTTAGCACCACCAAATCCACCATTTTCTGAACCACTACCAGCACTTGGTAAAGAACCACTTGCACTAGCTATTCTAACATTACCATTTTCATCTAAGTAATCAATTGTTTTTAATACAGAATGAACAGTTACAAATCTTGATCTATTTTGATATGAACCACTTAATTCAAGATATTTTGTACTTCCATCACTTCTAACAGTAAATCTTTGGTTACCAATTTGTTTACCAATAAAATTATTAGTGTTAGGGTCGAGGGAAACATTTGTAAATGTCTCTAATGTTTGTTTTCTTTTTTGATTATCATTACCAGCTCTAACCAATAACGTAAATGTACCTTTTTTATTATTAACATTTGCTACTTCATATCTAACATTGTGAACTGAACCACTTGTTAGGACACTATTTGTAGTTCCAGTAGAATCACCATTATTCATTATTGTTCCGTCTGCTAATGTTTTTAATACGAATGAATCACCTGAAGAAAGTGGCGCAGTACCACCTGCCATAGCAGTAAGTCCGGCTAAAACAAAAACACCTTGATCGTTAGCTGCTGTTGAACTTGTTGTTATTGCAACAGTATTAACACCTGCGGTAGAACCAGATAATTGAATTTCATTTGAACTAGCTACATATGAAGCAGAAACAGTTGTTAGTGATACAGCATCATTTATTTCTTTAGCTAAGTTTGCTCCAAAGGTATCAACAGTAGTTCCAACTTCAACATATCGTTCTGAGTCATTATTATCAAATAATGATGCTGATGTAACAGCAACAAAATCCACACCATTGATTGTTAATTCGTGTGCAGAAGAACTTGGTAATTGATTTAAAAGTGTAAATTTACCAGTTGAAAATGTTGGATTAGTTATGTTTCCACTTTTAGCGACACTAGCTGTTGCCGGTAAAAATGTACCATCCATAATTCTAACAACGGTTAATGTATCTGAGTTTCTTAAATATTCTTCAGCTGCATGTGATGTTAAGAATTGGAATGAATCTGAACCACTTTTTACAACATCTCCAAATTTCGCTCGGAAATCAGAAAATGATGTTACAACGGTTGGGATTCCTGCAGGACCTTTAAGTGTTGGTCCAACGATAGCAGCTCCAATATCAGCCACAGCAGCCGGTAAAAATGATTGGTCTATTTCATTTGTAAATACACCAGGACTTATAATTTTTTCGGCCATTGAATTTCTCCTAAGTTAACTTTATTTGAGGTAAATATACTACTTTGCGCATTAGTATTATTCATATATAAATATATGAATTAATTCTCAAACAATGATTTTTTTTTGATTATTCAGATTTATTTTCTGATTCGGTTGGTGTGAACACACCTGTTTCTGGATTTAAAGAACCTTGTCCGTATTTAGATGTTATTCCATCAAGAAATTTCTTTTCTTCTGATTGAATATTTTTATAAGCATCCTCTAAATCAACTTCTTGTTCATCTAATTTAATTTGACTCATTTTTAGTTGTCCGAATTGAATTTGAACATTTTGATAACTTCTTTGTATGTTTTGAACTTGTTTCATTTCTTCTTCTGTGAATTTTGCTTCTTTTGGCATTTATAACCTCCATTTGTTAATTGTCTATATATAAATATATATAAAATTTTAAAACGAGTGATTTATTTTCCTACTTGTTCGTTTGTTGCGTCACCTTCTTGACCAAAGTTAATCTGTGATGTGGTTGTGAATTTTTTCATATTTGATACTTTATTTGTAATTACTGAATTTAAATACTCTGGCAATAAATAAGCTTTTGATGTTACAGTAAATGTAGATTTAATAAATCTTTCTCCATCTTGATTCATTTCTGATGCATCTGAAACACTATCAATGGTACATAAAAATTTATTATTTGTTCCACCACCCCAATATGTATGTGATTGGTCGACAAAAGATTCAACTAATGGATTCATTTGCTCTATAAAGTTAGTCCAAAGAACAAATTCATAAGTTACATCAGTATAGTTTGGCATTCCAGTAGTGATTACATCATAAGTAGGTTGAACTCCTTGTTGAACTGAAAATCTATCGTATTGATTATCTTTACTCCATTTATTAGCCCTTACTACATCTATATGGTTACCCCTAACATCATGTGGAAAAGATTGTCCTGATAAATCGTTTCTTGAAACCTCTGTTCTTCTTAACATTATCAATGGAAGTATTAATGAATTATTTTTGTCTCTCAATACTCCTCTTTTTCTAACTGCTTTCCATCTTTCTTCATTTCCATAAAATACAGGTATTTTTAAAGTTTCGTTAGCTTCTCTAACTCTTGGTTTCATTACATTTTTAACATGATTCAAAACTGCAGTATCAACATCTTTTAAAGTAATGGAGTAATTATCTGCAAAGTTGTTACCTGGTATAATAGTAGTCTCTCTATTACCACGAATAGTTGTATTCTTAGTGGATACTTCATTAGCTCTATTGACTAACTCTTTATTCACTACACCTTTATTTGTAATTTTATTAACGGCCATTTCGTCTTCTCAATTTTTTAAGTTTATCAAGTTTATTGTTTACTTTACCTTTAACTTCTTCTGATTTAATACTACTCATATCAGCTTTACCAATAGCTATTTCTTTTTTAATATCCACTTCAATAGCTTTCACACCTGTTTGACTTGGTGAATCAAAGTTGTCCAATTTATTCATCAACTTTCCCATCATCTGTTCCATTTGTAAATTACCATTTGGTTCAGGTGTGTAAGTATGTTTTCTTTCACCATACACATCTTCATCATCTTGAACATTACCACTTACCTCTTTTTTCACTTGAGGTTTTTCTTGATAATTAGGATTAGAAGTATCAAACTTCGTAATTTTTTTGTGTGTGATTTGTTGTACAGCCATTATCTTGGTCTTTCTTCAATCTGTAATGATGATAATCTTGAACGATGTGCAGTAGCTACAATGTTATGTTTAAAGTTTGGATGTCCTGCGAATAATTGTGGTTCTGTTGTACCATTAATTTCCCAATAGTAATCATTCCAGTCCACAATGTCACCAGTTTCAGGATAAAAATTCAATGAACCACTTGATAGATTTTCTCTTTGAAAAAACATTTCAATTGATGAATTAGTGTCTGCACCAAACTCATCTTGAATCACTTCTGGTTCATTATAGTTAATCAAACAATTAACTCTGAATCCAATGTCGTAATATTTAGCAGTTGATTCACCATAAACATTGTCTTCTGTTCTTTCAACATTTACTTTATAAATATCAACAGATTGACCGACAATTTCATCAATCAACTCTTCATTCATTTGATTAATTAAATCAAATTCTTTTTGTGGTATAAAAAATGGTTTTGTTTGAGACATTTAATTATCCTATGTATATTTTTAATGGTGCTTTATTCAATACCTCTTGTTGAGCATTCGCAACCTCTTGTTCAGTAGTGGCTTGTTCTTTTTTACTAACAGCTTCTAAGAACTCACTCAATTCTTCTAATAAATTAGCTTTCTCTTCTCTACCCTCTGATTTCAATGCTTCACCATCCATAGATACTTCCCCATTTGGTAATGGTAATGAAGCGTATTTACTTCTAATGATTCCTAATAATTCTTTTGACAATGCTAATGTGTATTTTCTAATCCAATTTCTACCCATTGAATTTATTTCATTATATACAATGAATTTATATGGGATATTTGATGGGTCGGATACTTTACCACTCGTTTTAGTTTGAGTAACATCTGTCATATCAGCTCGTCTATAATAATGAAAATAAATTAAATCACCATCATCTTTTGATGTAGGTTTTGGAAATATTCTCATTTTGTTATTTATTAATTCAAATGAATAAGCTGATTTTCTAATCAAGTCATTTGTTTCAATCGCATTAGCTCTAGCCAAATCATATGATATTGGTCTTAATATATAAGATACTGCTGGTGATACATTACCAAATCCAAAATTATCTAACAATTCAATGTTATCATAAGTTCCAGCAAATGGATCATAGAATTTAGATATAGCTGCTGGTGCTTGATTGAATACTCGCTGAACCACCATTGGATTTGCATCTGTTACTGATGATTCTAAACTAGCCTCACTTGGTAAATCATAAACTTGTTGAGATGATGTAATAGTTATTGAACCTGTGAACATTGTAGTGTTTCCACCAACATTTACAGCTTGTCCATATTGTTCTGCTAAAGTAAATAAAGACATTCCACCTACAGGAGTTTCAGCTTGATGTGAACCTGTAGAACTCATTCCAGTAGTGGTATCAGTATTTCCATAATGCTCCCACATCCAATTCTTCGTATTATAATGATTTATTTGTTGTGAGTATTCCGATACTGCTTCTTCAAAACAAGCGTACATTGAACCACTGTTGAACTCCAACTGCATAACTGGATGTCCAAGTTTTCTAGCTACATATTTACAAACTGTTAAACTATCTGTTTGATATTCTGAATCTGCATCATAGATTCCATGTGGTGTTTGACCTGTTGTATAAGTACTTGGGTCTTCGTATATAAATAAAAATTTTGACATTTACTATTCTCCAAAATGGGTATTATTCTTCATATATAAATATCAATATAAACAAAAAAGGGTAAGAAATTATCTTACCCTTTTAAGTTGTTTAATTATTAATTAAAAATTAATTAATTATTATATTTGACTATCTGCAAATGGTGTCGCCATAGCGCCTGTAGCTATTTGATTACCACTCACCACCCAAGTTTTAGCTGCTGAAGTACCTAATATAGCTGCACAATGAATTATACTTCCTGCTACACCACCTGTGGTTGAACCATTCAAGGTAATGAAATCATTGTTACCATCTGTAGCTGCAATAAATGAATCACATTGGTCAGCTGCTGTTGAAGTAAGCTGTGTATAAATCATACCACCTAAAAATCCATGATCATCTGTAGCTGCTTGAATTACATGGTCAGCTGCTGCAGTTACAGCACTAATAAATGTAAAATACATTCCTAACTCTGGTGCTGGTAATGTGAATTGTGATGCACCTGTAGCATCAAACACACATGTAGCACCTGAATCTGCAGCGGTTAAAACCACAGTTGCTCCACCGTTTAACTTTACTGTTTTTAAGTGACCACCTGCTAATGATACTTTTTTAGTGGCTGTACCACCATCTACTAAAGAAACTGCACTTTCTCTTTTACTTATTTTATATTTTCCTATTCTTGTTGCCATTATTTTCTCCTAATGTTGAGTCACTACTCTCAGGATTGTTTAATTTTTTTTATACTAACCTTGTTTAGTGACTACTTAGGCTAGTAAATTATATTTTATAATTCATATATAAATATCAAATGTAAAAGAAAAACCCCTACAAAAAGTAAGGGTTTTTCAACTAAGTTAACCTCCTCATATTAAGAGGTTAGTAAAGAATTAATTAACTTATACTAAGTTTAAGTCTTTACAGTTAATTGTACCATAAAACTCTGGTCTAATCATTTTCTTAGCATATCGTGTCATTACACCTTTTCTTGGTGTGAAGTCACTTGGGTCATATACTAATGGAGTCATAATTAGCGGTACATATGGTGAGTATACAGCACCAGTTTCTAAGAAATTACTTCCTCTGAAACCGACAAGTATTTTGTTCTCAGTCATATAAGGATTCTTATAAACAGTAAATCTGTTTTGTAATTGTCCTGCAACTTGAACACCAGCCGCGAATTGTGTTTTATTTCCATCTGTATTAACCATATATCCTGGAATTGATTCAAGGATTGTAGCAACAGTCGGAGAAACAACAACGAAGTTAGCACCACCTCTAAGAGTTAATCTTTGGATTTCGTTAGAAACCTTTTGGATTTTACCCAATAGAGTTTGATACCATTCATATCTTGTTCCGTAGAATGTTGTAATGTTCCAAGCATTTTCGTCTGTGCCTGTTCCATTGTAATCCTCACCAGGTGTTGCAGACCAGAAATCTTCTGTTACTGCATCTGAGATTAACATGTCTAAGATTTCTAAATCAATTTCCATTGAAATGTACTCACTTAACATTGATGTTAATTCAGCTTCAGCGTCAACAGAATGATAAGCATTCAAGTCTTGAGCTAACTCAGGAGACCATACAGCTTTTAGTTTTCTTGTTTTCGCAACGATAGCTTGAGATTTAAGTTGTAAGTCAACTTCTGGTATTGCTAATGTATCAGCAGTAGCATTACCAACAGTATCCTCAAAGTCACCTCTTGAAGCTTCAGTTGGTTGTGTTGAGAATATTACACCTAAAGTATCACCGTTATCTGCTTGAGCACCATCACCAATATCTGCAAGAGCAGATGCTGAAACAATAAACTCAATCAATGTTCCATCTGAATTTAGTTTTGTAAATTGTGGTAATAATGAATTTACATTTGAACTAGAAGAACCTGATATTTTAAATGATCTAACAGCCTTATCATCAGCATTTGTTAGTGCTGATAATGGAACAGATAATTTAACTAAGTGACCTGCCGATAATGAAGCACTGAACTCTTGGTTAAAGTTAATATCTTTATAATTTGCCGAAGCTGAATTATAATTAGTACCTGTTGGTGTAGCGTTAGCCGCCATACCTGTAAGATCTGTTTTAGTTGCATTTATACTATAATTGTATCTACCTTCACCATAAAGACCACCAACACCAAATGGAGCAGTTGAACCTGATGGAGAGTTAGGACCTGTTTTACCACCCATTGAAGTAACATCACCACCTGGAACAGCAAAGTTTTCGTTTGTACCGAAACCATTTGCTTCTGAACCAGCAGTTGTTTTACCATATTTAAAGTCTAAGTAAAATACTAGACCAGATGGTAAGTTCATTGGTTGAACAGATACGAAGTCCTGAGCTGCAATCTCACCGAAAATTCTACGAACTAACGGAAGCGCAACACCAGACCACTCTTCTGAACCAGCAGCAACATTAGTACCTGAAACTCCAGTACCACCACCAGTTGAAGAGTTCTCATTGATAAGCTGTTTTGCTTGGTTTTCAAGCATAACCGCCATACCACTTCTTTGAAATTCCTCATTCAAACCATCTAATAAACCAGTCTTATCCCATTTATTAACGAGAGACTTAGCTTCATCAGCTTGTTTTTTATAAGGAGATGCATCTAATAATGCATCATTTACATAGTTTGACATTTTTATTATCTCCTAATATTAAAGTAATCCAGCAAGTTTTTTAAACCTGTTAGCAACTTGTGTCTCTTCAGAAATCACTTTACGAGATTCTTCAGATGGTTTAGTTGATGCAACAGGCGCACTAGCCGATTCACTTATTGATTTTTTTGTTACGATTGAATTATTATCACCGAACTGTTCTGCAAGTGTAGAATAAACAAGTTTAATCTCTCTTGTAGTTTGAGCTCTGTCAAATGTTTCAACCACTTTAAGTTTCTGATTATTATCTAATGAATAAGCTTTAAATAGTTTATTTGTAAATAATAATTTAGCATTCAAGATGTTAACTTCGTGAAGTTTATCTTTTAAGAAAGAAACAGCTTCTTTGTATTCTTTCAATTCAGCTTCAATGTCAGAAGATTCTTTCATACCTTTTTTGCCACCACCTATACCAGATGATACATCAGTATTATCTTCTTTATTGTCACCTTTACCAATTCCAGATGATTTGTCAAGTTCTTCATCGACTTCGTCTTTGTCGTCCTCGTCATCTTCTTCAGTAAGAGCAGCTTCATCGATTTCATACTCTTCTTCTATTTCTTCACCTTCTTCAACAGCTTCAGTAGATTCCTCAACTTCATCATCTTCATCATCGTCTTCAGTTAATTCAGACTCTAACTCTTTAATGATAGCTTCTAAGTCAAGATTTCCTTCTTCAACTTCATCATCGTGTTCACCCTCTTCAGCGTGTTCACCTTCTTCTCTTTCTTCAACATCATCCTCATCATCTTCGTAAACACCTTCTTCACGCTCTTCACCTTCCTCAGCTTCATCATCGTGAGCACCTTCTTCGTGTTCACCTTCTTCAGCTTCATCATCGTGTTCGCCTTCATCGTGCATACCTTCTTCTTCTGTATCGTCTTCTTCTTCTTTCAATTTAGCAGACAACATAGATTTGATTTGAGGTGTGAATGCCTCTTCTAAAGCCATTTTAGCATTTTCTAACGCAGTTTCTCTAACTGCTTTAGCATCTGCTATAGCTTCTTTTAAAATATCTCCCATGATATTTCTCCTCAATGTATTTTTTGGAATAAGTTTATTTGGAAACTTAATATATGTTAAGTTATATTTAGACACCGTAAAAGGGTAGACGGTGTATTGTGTTTTTCAGTAATAAATATTAAAAATTAATAAAAATCACAACAATTTTTTATGTTTTTTTATGCCTAATCGTTTAAAGTCTTCTGTAAGAAAGTTATCATACCATTTAGTCTTTTTTAATTTATTACTAGCTTCAAATAAATCTTTCTTTTTAGCTAAATTGTACAATACACAAGGTGCTTTCTTTCTTGTTTCCAAACCTGCAACTTTAAAATCTTCAAATGGTGAGAACATCAATAACTTAATATCTTTCATATCATTTTCTTTCATTTGTTCATTTATGAATTTTTGATATGATTGTCTTTTTATTTTTTTCATATCATCACCAATATGTAAAATCAATCCAGTCTTAAAATTAGATTCTTTCCATTCTTTAATTACTTCAATAAGTGATTTGTCCATATTGGAATTATACACCATAAATTTAATGTTACCAGTTTGTAAATCTCCTTGTATGAAAGGACATATTGGCATATTGTTAAATGTGGGATTTGGTGTTTGTAAAAAATCTAAATATTCAAATAATTTGTCTATTATTTGTTGATGTGTATTAATAGTCTTCTTTCTCTTTTTGAACTTGATATTGATTTCTTAGTTTGGCAAGATTTCTTTTTTCTCTTTTGACTCTTGAGGGTTTTTCAAAGTATTCTTTTTTTCTTAAATCTATGAACAGATTACT
>VTLG01005576.1_pt1 | contig 11016 bp, 7 predicted proteins | sample 4694571 | NCBI WGS metagenome assembly VTLG01 (sample SAMN12604809, study PRJNA352737) | marine metagenome | biome: ENVO:00000447; feature: ENVO:00000209|ENVO:00000569|ENVO:01000036; material: ENVO:00002151; isolation source: viral sequences binned using virsorter ... | reverse complement strand
GAATCCATACTTTCAACAAGGAGCTCGCTCTGAACAAAATTTAGTTCAGGATCTTATCAACGAACAGTTGAAGATGTATGGTGTTGAGGTGCATTATATACCTCGCAAATATATGACGGAGAAGACTGTCATAAGAGAGGTAGTTCAGTCTAAGTTTGATGATGCATATCCACTCGAAGCATATGTTGATACTTACGATGGGTATGGAGATAATCCTGTTATTATGTCAAAGTTTGGTATTCAACAGACCAATGAAATAACTTTGACTATTTCTAAGGAAAGGTGGGAGACATACATTGAACCTTTAATGAAGAATGAGGCAAATGTCAAATTAACCACTCGACCAAAAGAAGGTGATTTAATTTATTTCCCCTTGGGAGATCGTTTGTTTGAAATTAAGTTTGTAGAGCATGAGAAACCATTTTATCAATTACAAAAGACTTACATTTATGAGTTGAGATGTGAACTCTTCCGTTACGAAGATGAAGTTATTGATACTGGTATTGAGGAGATTGATGATGCACTAATTGGTGATGAGTCAGATGGAGAGATTGATGGGGTTTCTACCATTATGGGACCAACTCAGACCCTTACAATGGTTGGTACTGGTGTTAGCGTAACTGCTGTAACTGGATTGGTCGATGGTGGCATTCAGTTTATTGAAATAGGTAATAGAGGTGGTGGATACACTGATATTCCTAGAGTTGCTATATCTTCTGCACCTAGTGGAGGTATAACCGGTATTGCTAGTGTAAGAATGATTGGTGGAATTGTTGCTTGCATGGATAATGTTAATCCAGGGGCTAAGTCTATTCAGAATGCTGATCTTAATAATGCTGGTGCTGGATATACCGTTGCTCCAATAATTAGATTTGTTAGCAATACAGGAGCAGGTGCTACGGGTATTTCTTCTATCTCTGATGGTGGTATTGGTATTATAACGATGACTACTTATGGTGGACTAATTGGTGGTGGCGGGTTTACTACTTCACCTCAAATTACGTTCAGTAATGAAATATTTGTATCGGGTGCTGCGAGCACTGCTGGTGCTGCTGCCACTGCTGTTGTAAGCACTGCAGGCACTATAACTGCTCTTAGAATAACCAATGCGGGTGCGGGATATAGTATTGCACCAACTATAACAGTCGCTGATCCTAATTTCGGTTCTAGTGGTAATTTCATCTTTAATGAGATTGTAACTGGATCTGCTACTACCACTACTGCAAGGGTAAGAACATGGGATGATGATACTAATATTCTTGAGGTAGCAACTGTGGGTGGTACTGGATTCCAGGTTGGTGAAACAGTGACGGGATCTAAATCAGGTGCGACTCAGGTAATTAGAATCGTGGATACTGAACCTGATAATGATGAATATGCCGATAATTTCCAGATTGAAACAGCAGCGGATGCAATTCTAGATTTCACAGAACAGAATCCTTTTGGTACTCCATAAATATAATATAACAGGTATCTAAAAATGTTTGAATATTTTTATCACGAAATACTGAGAAAAACTATTATTTCTTTTGGTACTCTTTTTAATGGGATTACTGTTAAGACTACTGATGGTGGAACTATTGCTAATGCAACAAAAGTTCCTTTGGCCTATGGACCTACCCAGAAATTTTTAGCACGTTTAACTCAATCACCTGATTTAAATAAGGCAACGGCAATGACATTGCCACGGATGTCTTTTGAGTTTACGGGACTTACTTATGATCCTTCAAGAAAAGTTACCACTACTCAAAAATTTGTTGTAAAAGATCCTGTTACTAATAAGAACAGTAGTAAAGCATATATGCCTGTTCCATATAATATGCAATTTGAACTTGCTATTATGTGCAAATTAAATGATGATGCATTACAAATAGTAGAACAAATATTACCTTATTTCCAACCCGCATATACGGTAACTGTAAATCTGGTAGGAAGTATTAATGAAAAACGTGACATTCCCATTATATTGGAAAATGTTACCATGCAAGATGATTATGAAGGAGATTTTACTGAAAGAAGAGTTCTTCTTTATACTTTAAGGTTTAGTGCAAAGACTTATCTCTTTGGTCCTGTTTCCTCTGCTACCGACGATATCATCAGATCTGTTAAGGTTAACTACCTCACTGGTAAGGATACTGCTAATACTAGAAGGGACCTTACATATACAGTGGTTCCAAGAGCAATCCAGGCATATGAAGGTGATGTTACTACTCTTCTAGCAGATGATATTACTGCTACTGATCTTACGATGGAAGTTGATGCTATCGGATCTCTCAAGGCATTAGATTACTTAGATTTAGAAGGTGAAGAGGTGCAAATTGAACGTGTAGATGGTAATAAATTAGTTATTAAGAGAGGTATGGATGGAACTACTGCTGCTATTCATGTTAAGGGATCCCCTGTTAAGTACATTGATCAAGCAGTAGAAAGAGAATATATACCAGAGGGTGATGACTTTGGATTTGATGGGACTATTTCATGACTATGACTAAAGAATACAATAAGTTAGATAAAACTTTTAACATTACTCCTGAAGTAGTGGAAGAAGAAACTACTATTGTTGAAAGAGAAAAACCTGATAGACTTACTAAAGATGATATCGAAAAAGATTATGAGTATACACGGGGTAATCTTTATAGTATAATTGAAAAAGGACAAGAAGCGATTAATGGTATTCTTGAGATTGCTCAAGAAAGTGAAATGCCCAGAGCATATGAAGTGGCAGGTCAGTTAATTAAAAGTGTTTCAGATGCCACTGATAAATTATTAGATTTGCAGCAAAAATTAAAGGATGTAAATGAAGAGAAAGAATCCAAAGGACCTAATAATGTAACTAATGCTTTGTTCGTAGGTTCTACTGCGGATTTGGCAAAATTAATTAAACAGCAAGATAAAAAATCGGACTGATTTTTTTTGAAATAAATATAACTATGGATAACGAATATCAAAGTGCCACTTAAGAAGCCGTCAGAATTCTACGTTAAGAACCCTAATAGTTCTCTAGATCAGATTAGGGAAAATGCTACTCCTGAGAAAGTAGAGACAATTTCTGAAGCTTTTAATTCTTTTAAGACTAACTTTGATCATATTCAAGCAATAACTGATTTTACTAATACGTTTGATACCTTTAAAACTAATGTAGAAAAGGTAGATACCTTATCAGAAAGTGTAGAAGAAATAAGAGAGGGAATTGAGGATCTTATCAGTAAAGAAGATCTTAATGATGCTATGACTGCTCAACTTCTCTTTGTGGAGGAGTCGATAAGAAATGTTCAGGATAAAGTAAAGACTTTAAATTCTAAAAGCGTTTTAGGTATCAAGGAAGAATTTGGTACATTATCAGGAATAGTAAAAGAATTTATAGGAGAGGAAGTCCCTGCCTATAAGAAATTAATAGTCGATTCAGAAACCAGAGTTGATAACAGGTTTGGAAATTTTAAAGATGATTTAACTTTAAAAGTTGAAGAAGTTCATGAGGATATCTATAATACTCTTAATACAGTTACATCTCAAATTGAATCTCTGAATGAAGATGCTCTTGTTTCTGTAAAAGAAGAAGTAACGGGAATTCGAGGGAAGGTAGAGTCTTTATTAGAAAAAGTATTACCTAAGTATAAGAAATTTTTTGCCGAAACTGAAGTAAAAACCGAGCAGAGAATTGCGGATAATCAAAAGTTTGTTATTGAAAGTGTTAAAACTCTAGAAGATGACTATAAGAATAATCTTGATCAGATCCAAAAAGGATTTGAAAGGGTTGCCGAAAATTATAAAAAGAACTTAGTAGAATCTAAATTAAAAACGGAGAAAGAAGTAAAGTCCATTTCTTCTCATATCGATAATCAAGTAGAATTTATTAGAACTTCTATTCAAACAATAGAGGAGAGAATTGATAAGAAAGAAATAGAGTTAGATAATAATCTATTAGAAAAAACTTCTAATATTGAAAATTTAGTTGAAAATTTTAAGGACCTATCCTCTACATATGAAAATCTTCATAAAGATTTTAAGAAAAGAGAAATTGCAGAAAATAAGAAATTAGAAGGTTACGAAGAAACCTTAACGGGATTTTCTAATAAAATGAATCAGATGGAGGAAACTCTATCAGATAATATTTGTGAGTTGCAAGAAAATTTAGATACTAGTACTTCAAAATATTATAATGAAATGAAGGACTCAGTAGTTCCTGCTGTGGTTAATTTTGAAAAAAATCTCTCTGGTCAACTCAGAGAAATGAGGGTTGATTTTGCTGTAAATGAAAAACATGTTGATAATTTGCAGAATGAGTTTAAGAGTCTTCTTGAAACAATACGAGTTGATGAGTTAATAAAAGAAGTTACGGATACTAATGATAAAAATTTATCTGAAGTCAAAACTAAATTAGAAGAAAGAGTTAATCGTTTAGAGCAGTTAATTGCTCTATATGAAGAAAAGGTTTCACCAACTGTTAAGGTAGGATCGACTGTAATAAATGAAGGTCTTTTAAACATCCCTCCTAATGTAGATAATTCTGACCCCTTAACTCCTTTAGATCAAAAATATGCAACTATTGAAGATCTGCAGGAACATTACAGACTATTCATTAATAGGGTTCAGCAACAACTATCAACCTTTGGTGGAGGTGGTGCTAGAATCATGTCCGATTTGGAGGATGTGGATTATGCTGGTACAGGAATTTCTACTGATGGGTGGGTTTTAGCATGGGATAGTGAGATTAATATGTGGGCTCCTGCTGCAGGAGGATCAGCAGGTGCTGCGGGAACCTGGGCAGTATCAACTGCTGGTGTTAGTACTACCAAGAATGTTGGTGTTGCAACAACTGCAAGATCTCAATATTCTTTATATGTTGGAGAATCTCAAGAAAGTGGAGTAACCACAAGTGTTGTTGCTTATTTTGATGGTGATATATCTGTTGCTGGAACTATCTTTAAGAATAATGTAGTAAATATAGATTCTCTTGGTATTGTCACTGCTAGAGATGGAGTTAACGTTGGATATGATTATGATGGCGGTCCTGGTGTTGGGGTCACGTTAAATGTTGATGGTGGGGGTGTATTTGCGGGTGTTGTTACTTCTTCTACTTTAAAGACTACCGATATAGAAGTATCTGGTGCTGGTCTAACAGTGTCGTCAGGAGGTAATGCTGTATTTGCGGGTGTAGTTACTGCTTCTACGATGTTCTACCCTCCAGTAATGACATCTACAGTAAGAGATGCTGCCAGTGTTACAATAGGTGCTCTTATCTTTAATACTACTACAGCGCAATTAGAAATTTATAACGGAAGTGCTTGGGTTGGCGTTGGTGGTCTTAATAATCTCACTATTACTAACTTGTAAGTCTAAATATTAAAGACTAGACGGCTAGATTCCCATGAAGGAGTGTAAAAAAGGACATTATTACTGCACTAAAAGAAAGAAGTGTATGCCTATTCCTAGTGGTTATCATATAGGAAGGGGTGGTTGGTTAGTACATGATAAAAAGAATGGTAATGGAAAAAATGGAAATGGTAATGGCAACGGTAATGGGTCCTATAACGGGAATGGAAATGGTAATGGCAATGGTGGCGGTAATGGCGGTGGGAACGGCAACGGTGGTGGTGGCGGCGTTAGTGAAGGAAGAATAAGACTACCACTAAAAGTTGAAATTCCAAAGAATTCTACTGAGTTTAATTTAGGATTAATGTTCAGAGAAAGTCTGGATGAAGATAGTGGAATGCTTTTTGAATTCCAAGATGTGGGACAAAAATCTTTTCATATGAAAGATACCAAGATTCCTCTTGATATTGCTTTTATTAGGGAAGATGGAATTATTGAAAGTATTAAAGAATTAAAACCCTTTACTCTTTTACCCGTATTTTCTGATGGCGATGTTCTTTATGCGTTGGAAGTAAATAGGGGATGGTTTACAGAAAACAATGTGAATGTTGGAGATAAGATTCTTCAACCTCTTAATGAAAATGTAGCAGGTCTTGAAATACAAAATGTTGCAGATGGTATAAAATTCAGAGAATATGAATTTATAGATATTGTTAAACCCGAACCAATTCATTCCCCTACTAATAATATTGAATGGGAAGATCCGTTAGATTTGAAAGAAGTAAGAAGACTTCCAAAGTATAATAAACCAGGAAATATAATAGAAATATATTTGGCATGGAGAGGAAGAACAATGAGTATTCAGATGTTCTTCCCCCAAGTTAAAAAACCTTCTCGGAAAGAAGTGGTAGATCAAATGCAGAAAGTATATCCCGGTGCTAAACTTTGGAGTTATCGGGTTGCAGATTATGATCCAGAAACTCCTCTTTTTCAAAAGGGAGATTAATTAGGAGATTTTATTATGCCAACTATGGATGCAGAGGTTTATCTAGGTAATCCCCTCTTAAAAAAAGCAAATGTTAAACAAGAATTTACTAAAGATCAAATTCTTGAATTTATGGCATGTAAGAATGATCCTGTATATTTTGCAAAACAACATGTAAAGATTGTTAGTTTGGATGAGGGTCTTGTTCCTTTTGAACCTTATGATTTCCAAGAGGGATTAATTAGAAAATTTCATGAGAATAGATTTAATATCTGCAAGATGCCCCGACAGACTGGTAAATCTACTACGTCTGTAGCATATCTCTTGCATTATGCAGTGTTTAATGATAATGTTAATATTGGTATCCTAGCGAACAAGGCAGCGACTGCTAGGGATCTATTAGGGAGGTTGCAAACTGCATATGAGAACTTACCTAAATGGATGCAACAGGGTATTATATCCTGGAATAAAGGTAGTTTAGAGTTAGAAAATGGTTCCAGAATCTTGGCTGCGTCAACTAGCGCCAGTGCTGTTCGAGGAATGTCTTTCAATATCCTGTTCTTGGATGAGTTTGCATTCGTTCCAAATCATATTGCTGATTCGTTTTTTGCCTCTGTTTATCCTACTATTACTTCTGGTAAAAGTACGAAAGTCATAATGGTTTCTACCCCTCACGGGATGAACCATTTTTATAGGTATTGGCACGATGCTGAAAGAGGGAAGAATGAATATATTCCAACTGATGTTCATTGGTCTGAAGTTCCGGGAAGAGATGATGTATGGAAAGAACAGACTATTGCAAACACATCTGAACAGCAGTTTAAGATTGAGTTTGAGTGTGAATTTTTAGGATCTGTTGATACTTTAATTGCTCCAAGCAAGTTAAGAGCACTGGTATATCAAGAACCAGAAAAAAGAAGTGGTGGTCTAGATGTATATGTTGATCCCCAAAAAGAGCATGATTATGTTATTACAGTAGACGTTGCCAGGGGAGTAGGAAAAGATTTTTCTGCTTTTATAGTGATTGACATAACTGAGTTCCCTCATTCCGTGGTAGCAAAGTATAGAAATAATGATATAAAACCTATGCTTTTTCCTAGTATAATTGAAGAGGTTGGAAAGAATTATAATGATGCATTTATTTTATGTGAGGTAAATGATGTAGGAGATCAGGTAGCATCTATATTAAATTATGATTTAGAGTATAAAAATATACTCATGTCTTCTATGAGAGGTAGAGCAGGACAAGTAGTTGGTCAAGGATTTTCTGGCAAAAAGACTCAATTAGGAGTCAAGATGTCCAAGACAGTTAAAAAGGTGGGAGGTCTTAATTTAAAAACCCTGGTTGAAGAAAATAAACTTCTCTTTTGTGATTATGAAATTATGAGTGAATTGACCACATTCATTCATAAAAGTAATTCATTTGAGGCAGAAGAAGGGTGTAATGATGACCTTGCAATGTGCCTTGTAATCTATGCATGGTTAGTAGCACAAGATTATTTTAAAGAACTTACTGATCAAGATGTAAGAAAGAGATTGTATGAGGAGCAAAAAAATCAAATAGATCAAGATATGGCTCCATTTGGTTTTATGACTGATGGAATGGACGATGAAAGTTTTACAGATGAGGATGGAGATACTTGGTTTAAAGCAGATGAATATGGAGATAAATCGTATATGTGGGAATATCTTTCGTAAAGTGCCTAATCAATAAATAATTCCTAGATAACTGATAATTAAGGAAAAAAACATGGCGACTCCACAATTATCTCCGGGAGTACTGACGAGGGAGGTTGACCTTACAGTAGGAAGAGCTGAGAATGTATTAGATAACATCGGAGCAATTGCTGGTCCATTTACAATAGGACCTGTTGATGATCCTATTGATATCAATACCGAGCAAGAACTTATCAATGTATTTGGTAAGCCTCAATCAACAGACGCTCAATATGAGTACTGGATGAATGCTGCTTCTTATCTTACTTATGGAGGAGTCCTCAAAGTTGTTAGAACTGCTGGGCCATACTTAGCAAATGCTAATGCTGGAGTTGGTATCGCATCTACTTCTATGACAGGAAGTGGAAGAATCGATAACTATGATGATTATCTTAATAATCACACAGATGCAACTGACTTTACCTTTGCTGCGAAGAACCCTGGTTCTTGGGCAAATGATCTAAAGGTTACTTTTATTGATGACTTTGCTGATCAAACTCTTCATGTTAACACAACTGATCCGGCAGCAATTGGTTGCACGATTGGTTATGGTGTTACAGCTCCAATTTCTGGAACTATTGCAGGGGTTGGAACAGCCGATTCATTTAGCGGTTATCTAAAAGGAATTATCGTTGGTGTTACAACTGCTAGTGCAGCTGCAGACAGCACCATTGATGTAAGAATTGTTTCTAGAGTTTCCTCGGCAGGAACAGAAACAATGATTGATTATTCAGAAGGATCGGTAGGATATGCATTTACCTCCGGTGATTACATTAAAACAGTTGATAATAGCGGTTCAATTTCCGGTACTGGATTTACTCCTAATCTTTCTTCAGGAATCACTTATCCCATTAAAGACTGGTATGATCAGCAAACTTTAGGTCTTACCAATGCTACAATTACTTGGAAGTCTATTGCTGGTAGACCAACAACTACCAAGTATTGCTTAGACAGAGATTCCAAGAATGATGCCTGTCACGTTGTTGTAACTGATGATACTGGTAAGATTACTGGTATTCAAGGCAACGTTATAGAGAAGCATTTAAATCTCTCTAAAGCACTTGACGCAGTATCTGCAGTTAATGCTCCCACGAAGAACTGGTACGAGCAATACCTTGCAGATTTCTCTGACAATGTTTATGCGGGCGGTAATCCTGGAGAAACTAACAATACTTACTCTTCATGGGAATCATACCCAAGAGCAAGTACATTCTCTAGCACAACTGATTATACTCCTGTAGGGACATCAGCTGGTACATGGGGTATCGATGCTCAAGGCGTTAACTTTAACGTTATTGGCAACAAGACTTACACCTTATCGGGTGGTGATGACTACTCTGTAGGTGGTAGTGTCGTAAGTTCCGGAAGTACATACAACGGATACGCAGCAACACTTGGAGATTTGATGACCTCATATAATGAGTTCTCTAATAAGGATGAAATCGAAGTTGATTTCCTTATCATGGGTCCAGGAATGACTACTCGTGGTGAAACTCAAGGAAAAGCAAACAAATTAATTTCTCTTGCAAATAGCAGAAAGGATTGTGTTGCTACCGTTGGACCACATAGAGCAGATTTGATCGGTATTACTAATAGTGATACTCAAACTACTAACTTGATTGATTATTACAGTTCACTATCATCTTCTTCTTACGCAGTATTTGATAGTGGTTATAAGTATACTTATGATAGGTTTAATAACAAGTTCCGTTACATTCCAACCAATGCTGACATTGCTGGTTTGATGTGTCGGACTGCTATTACTGCTTATCCTTGGTTCTCACCTGCAGGTCAACAGCGTGGTATTATTAACAACGCTATTAAACTTGCATACAACCCAGATAAGGCACAAAGGGATCTTCTTTATCCTAAGAGAGTTAACTCTGTTATCACTCAACCTGGAATAGGAACACTTCTCTTCGGTGACAAGACTGGTCTTGGATATGCATCTGCATTCGACAGAATTAACGTTCGTCGCTTATTCCTCACTATTGAGCAATCATTGCAGAAGGCAGCAGAAGCACAACTCTTTGAACTCAACGATGAGTTAACAAGAGCCAACTTTAGAAACATTGTTGAACCATATCTCCGTGATGTTCAGGCGAAGAGAGGACTCTACGGGTTCCTAGTTATTTGCGATACTACAAATAACACTCCGGATGTCATTGATAACAATGAATTCCGCGCAGACATTTATCTGAAGCCTGCGAAGTCTATTAATTATGTAACTCTAACCTTCATTGCTACCAGAACTGGAGTCAGTTTTGAAGAAGTAGCAGGTAGAGCATAACTTTATTAATAGATCTAAATAACAACAAGGAGGATTACTAATCATGGCAACAACAAGAGAAAATAAAACAATTTCTCAATTTAAGTCCGCACTTATAGGTGGCGGTGCTAGACCCAATCTATTTGAGGTTGAGTTAGCCACCCTACCAGAGGGAATAACTTGGGATGCGGATATTTTTAGGTATATGTGCAAAGCTGCTCAAATGCCTGGTCAAAATATTGCTTCCATTGATATCCCATTTAGAGGTCGTATTTTTAAAGTTGCTGGTGACAGAACTATTGATAATTGGTCAATAACTGTTATCCAAGATGAAGATTTCAGATTGAGAAATGCATTTGAATCATGGACACAGCAAATTGCTAGGTTAGATAATAACTTAGGTGCTACTGATCCTAGTGCATATATGGTTAATGCAAAGGTATTCCAACTTGGTAGAGGATCAACTCCTGCAAGTACTAATAGTGATGGAACCGCTAATACCGTTCTAAAAGAATATGAATTCGTGGATATTTTCCCAATTACTGTTTCTCCTATTGATCTATCCTATGATTCAGGAGATACAATAGAAGAGTTCACTGTAGAATTCGCTGTTCAGTCTGTCAATTTGGTTGCGGGTGGCACTCCTAACGGATAGTATGCTATAATTAGACTAACTAAATATTAGTAAGTCTAAAAGTACTCGGAAATAAATTATGGCCAAACTTTTTGGATT
>VTLG01002073.1_pt1 | contig 11016 bp, 17 predicted proteins | sample 4694571 | NCBI WGS metagenome assembly VTLG01 (sample SAMN12604809, study PRJNA352737) | marine metagenome | biome: ENVO:00000447; feature: ENVO:00000209|ENVO:00000569|ENVO:01000036; material: ENVO:00002151; isolation source: viral sequences binned using virsorter ... | reverse complement strand
GGTTTCGCTCGACGCCTTCCGTTTTGCAGATAGCGTAGTTCAGTTTGCATTTCGTTTCGTTTTGAGTATAAGCAAATTAATGAGCGAAGAACAAAAAAATAAAACAATTATTGATCTTATAAGACCATTTGGGCCTAGTATTTTAAAATGTAAGATACCAGAAGATTTGATAAAAGACTTAAATCAAGACTGTTTAGACATATCAAATAAGAAAAAAGAAAAACGAGATTGGTCAGATCAATTAGCAGGTCGAGTTGAAGAAGAATATCATATTAGCCAAGATGTATTAATTAAACACGCTAGTTGGTTTAATGCTGTTACTTCAAGATATTTGTTGCCAAGCGATAAAGATTTTAAAGAACAAAAAGATAATTTCAAAGTAGGTATAGCTAGTGGTTGGTATGTTAGACAATATGCTGGTGATTTTAATCCAGCTCATTATCATACTGGTTGCAATATATCTTGTGTTGGTTATTTAAAATTACCTGAAGATATAAACGAGTATTGGGAAAAGGAAGACAAAGATCATAATCCTTTTGGTGGATATATAGATTTTAGATATGGAACAATTGGATTAAATTGTCCTAACAATATGAAAGTAAAACCACAAGTTGGAGATTTTTATATGTTTCCTAATTGGTTAGATCATCAAGTATATCCATTTAAAAGTAAATATAGTTCTCCTGATGAGAAAGGTGAAAGACGCTCTTTCAGTCTTAACATAGTGTTTTCAAATGTCCAAAAAAATACAAATAAAAGTTAATCCTAATTTAAAACAAATACCAATAGATCATCTAGTACCTTATGTAAAAAATCCTAGAAAAATTATTAAAGCTATCCCTTTAGTTGCTGAATCTATTAAATCATTTGGTTTTAATGTCCCTATTACTATTAATAATATGATAGATAAAATTATAGTTAGTGGTCATACAAGATATGAAGCGGCGAGAAAGTTAGGAATGGAAAATGTTCCTTATATAGAACTTAATCATTTATCAGATATGGATATACGAAAATATAGATTAGCTGATAATAGAGTCGCAGATGAATCAGAATGGGATAAAAATTTATTAAGAAACGAATTAGCTGAATTAGAATTAAACAGTAAGTTAGATGCAGAATGGTTTAAAAATATAGGTTTTTCACAAGAAGAAATAGCACAAGCACTTGCTGGAACAATGAAAGAACAAGAAGAAGCTAAACAAAAAACTTTAGAATGTCCGAAGTGTGGTCATGCGTGGTAAAAATGTCAAATATATTTCCAGAAGCGGAACAATTAAAAACAGATCAATCTGTTTATATTAATAGATTAAAAAAAGAAAACATCAAACTAGAAGCTGAAAAAAATGAATTAAATAAAAAATATCAAGTTAAAACATCTGATCCTGTAACTAATGATGTTATTGATAGAATCTTTGCTAGACATCAACAAGGAATGGAAAGATTTAAAGTTACAATGGCTCAAAATTCCAAAACTATTCCAGAATGGATAGAAGATACAATAGAGGAAAATATTGATGCTATTTCCTATATGTCAACTTTAAAAGATAGAATACTTGAAAGAGAAGAAAAGCTATTAAAAGAAATTGATATGTTAAAAGACGAATTGACTATTGCTAATTTAAAAAGTGATAAGAAAGATGAACAAATAGAGAAATTAAAATTAGAAAAAGTAAATGCAGTAGAAGAATCTAAAAAAGAAGCTGATGAATTAATGATAAAAAAAGTAACAATGTATGAAAACAAGTTAGCAAAGTATGGCAAAGAAAAAAAATAATTTATATGCAAAGATTGAACATATTAGTAATGCAAAATTTAAAAAAACTACCATTGGTGGTAATCCTAAAAGATATAAAAAATCTACACTAAATAAACATAAACGCAGACAATTAGGTGTATAATGAAAGTCTTTTTTTTATATTTGCTTATAGTAGTTAATGATGGAAATTATTATTGGGAAAAAATAACATTTGGTTTTACTTTAAGACCAATAACTTGTGAAGATGCTTGGAATGAAACTGTTAAAATTTTATCTAATCCTAACTATAAAGATGGTAATGGAGAAAATTGGATAGTTATTATGTATAAAGATAAATATGTTATGGGACATTATTGTAAAGATGAATTAGGTAATTATTGGAATGGATATGAAGAACAGTTAAACTATGATTTAGGACATTAATGGCGTCATCTTTTAACATACAAGCTATTGCAAAACTTCTCAAATTGTCTGAAAGAAGAATACAACAGTTGGCAAAAGAAGGTGTTATTCCTAAAGCTGAAAGAGGAAAATATGATTTAGTTAATAGTGTTCATGGATATATAGATTATTTAAAAGCTAAAGCTGGTGGAGAATTTACAGCAGAAGAAGTATTAAAAAATAAAAATAAATTACTTAAAGCAAAAGCAGAATTAGCAGAAATAGACAAAATGAAGGCATCAGGCGAATTAATACCGAAAGGAGAAGTAAAAAAATCCTGGTTAGAGTTAGTACACAAATTAAAACAAAAATTGCTTTCAATACCAAATAAGGTTGCTCCTGTTGTTGTTACAGTTAAGAGTATAAACGAAATTAAATTAATAATACAAGATAAAATACATGAGGCACTCTATGAAATCTCCAGCGATGAAAGAAGTGTGGGAAAAGACGATGAATCTAATAAAACCACCTCCACATCTAAAGATAAGTCAATGGGCAGATAAATTTAGATATTTATCAACTGAAAGCAGTAGCGAAGCTGGACGATTTGAAACAGCTAGAGCAATATTTCAAAAAGAAATAATGGATAGTATTAATGACCCATCTATTACTGAAGTTGTTGTTATGTCTTGTTCTCAAATAGGTAAAACTGAAATATTACTTAATGCTATAGGTTATTATATAGCTTATTCCCCAGCACCTATTTTAGTAGTGCAACCAACTTTGGAAATGGCTCGTGCTTGGTCGCAAGATAGATTAGCACCTATGATTAGAGATAGTAACATTTTAAAATATAAAGTTGCTGATGTAAAAAGTAAAGATTCAGGTAATACAGTTCTGCATAAAGTATTTGATGGTGGACATATTACAGCTTGTGGTGCAAATAGTCCTGCATCTTTAGCATCAAGACCAATAAAAATAGTATTATGCGATGAAATAGATCGTTATCCACCTACGGCAGGTAGTGAAGGAAATCCTGTTATGTTAGCTAAAAGAAGAAGTGCTACATTTTGGGATAGTAAGTTAGTTTTAACATCTACTCCTACTGTTAAAGGTGCTAGTGCTATTGAATCAGCTTATGAAGATAGCGACCAAAGATTATTTTATGTTCCTTGTCATAAATGCAAAAAGAAACAAACTTTAAAATGGTCGCAAGTTCAATGGGAAAAAGATAAACCTGAAACAGCTAGATATACTTGTGAACATTGTAATAAAAAATGGACTGATATTGAAAGAATTACTAATATTAGTAAAGGAAGTTGGAAAGCAACAGAAAAATTTAATGGTCGTGCTGGTTTTAGATTAAATGGATTATATTCAGTATGGGTTACTATGGAAGAAGCAGTAGGAGAATTTTTAAGAGCAAAAAAACTGCCAGAAACATTAAGAGTATTTGTTAATACATATTTAGGAGAAACATGGGAAGATGAAGGTGAAAAAATAGATGATTTAGGGCTCTATGAAAGACGAGAAGATTATACTTTTCCTAATGAAGTAGTTTTATTAACAGCAGGTATTGATGTTCAAGATGATAGAATAGAATGTGAAGTAGTAGGTTGGGGATTAGAAGAAGAAACATGGAGTATTGATTATCATATCATCTATGGCGATCCATCAGCATCTAATATATGGCAAGAATTAGATTTAATATTATCAAAAACATACGAAAAGACTGATAAAACAAAGCTAAAAATAGTTTCTACTTGTATTGATAGTGGTCATCATACGAACATGGTTTATCAATTCTGCAAACCTAGATATGCAAGGAGAATATTTGCAGTTAAAGGTTTTGGTGGCGAAGGCAAACCAATAGTTAGTAGACCTACAAGAAACAACATCGCAAAAGTAACTTTATTTGGTGTGGGCGTTGATACTGCTAAAGAATTAATATATTCACGATTAAGAATAAAGGAACATGGAGCTGGATATTGTCATTTTCCTAAAAAATATACAGAGGAATATTTTAGACAATTAACAGCAGAAAAAGTTGTAACAAAATATAGGAGAGGTTTTAAAAAAAGAGAATGGGTCTTAATGCGACCAAGAAACGAAGCATTAGATTGTAGAGTTTATGCGATGTCAGCTTTTACATTATTAAATGCAGACTTAAATCAAATTATGGAAAAACAAAAAAAATCACACTCACAAATGAATCATAAAGTCAACCAAGGTAGGTTGAAACATTATGGCAGACATAGTAATTTCGCTAAATCATGGAATAATTAAAAAAAATGGCAAATTTATTTACAAGTATACCAGAAAAAGAACCAGTAAAAATATATAAAGGCGAAACTGTTGTATGGAATAGAAAAGATTTAACAGATTATCCTGTTGGCAGTTATGCTATGTCTTGGACAGCAAGATTAGAAAGTAATGGAGGAACTGCTTTTAGTGCAACAGTTACAGAAGTTGAAGATTATTATAAATTTACTTTAGATAATAGTGCAACTGGTGGATATACTACTGGAGATTATTTTTGGGTATTAAAAGTAACTCAATCAAGCGATAGTGAAGAATTAATTATTGATAGTGGAAAAATAACTGTCAAAGATAATTATTTTGGCTCTACTGGTGATACTCGTAGTCATGCGAAAATAATGCTCGATAAAATTGAAAGTATTTTAGAAGGTAGAGCAGATGCAGATGTTTCAAGTTATTCTATTCAAGGAAGATCATTAAGTAAAATTAGTATAAATGAATTGCTACAATGGAGAGATTATTATAAAGCAGAATATCAAAAAGAAATTGCAAAATTTAGACGAGATAATAACGAAGGAAGTGGGAGAGTAATAAAGGTACAATTTAATGACGCTTAAAGAAAGATTTTTAAATTTATTTAGAAGTAGAAAAGCTAAAAGAACTTACTTTTCAGGCGCAAGTCAAAATAGATTATTAAATAATTTTGTTTTAACTTCTAAATCTGCTGATAGTGAAATTAGACCTAGTTTAAGAGTATTAAGAAATAGAGCAAGAGATTTGGCTAGAAATAATGCTTTTGCAAGAAGATATATTAGTGTTTATGTAGATAATGTTGTAGGTGCTAAAGGCGTTCATTTACAAGTAAGAAGTAGAGATCCAAATGGAGCGTTAGATTCTTTTGCAAATAATTTAATTGAAAGAAGATGGAAAGAATGGGGAGTTAAATGTACTTCAGATGAAAAATTAGGTTGGATAGATTGTCAAAGATTATTTGCAGAAACTTTTGCAAGAGATGGAGAAGTATTAATTAGATTAATTAAAAATTTTGATAATCCAAATAAATTTGCTTTTGAATTTATTGAATCTGATTTTTTAGATCACGATTTAAACTTGCAATTAGCAAATGGTAATCAAGTTAGAATGGGAGTAGAAATTAATAAATTTGGAAAGCCTGTAAATTATCATTTATTAAAAGTACACCCTAACGATGATTTGGTTGTTAGTGATTATGTAGGTGCAAAATATAATATTGTATCAGCAGACGAGATAATTCATTTTTATCATCAAGAAAGACCTCATCAAACAAGAGGAATTCCACCTTTATCATCATGTTTAAGAGATTTAAAAATGTTAGATGGCTATATGGAGGCAGAATTAGTAGCCGCAAGAGTTAGTGCTAGTAAAATGGGTTTCTTTAAATCGAATGATGCTGATGCTTATACAGGAGAAGATAAAATAGATACAAATAATCCTGTAATGTTTGCAGAAGCAGGAACTTTTGAACAATTACCTACAGGAACAGAATTTCAATCATTTGATCCTCAACACCCTACAACTGCATTTAAAGATTTTACAAAAGCAGTTATTAGAACAATAGCAAGTAGCTTAAATATTAGTTACAACACACTAGCAAACGATTTAGAAAGTGTAAATTATTCTAGTATTAGACAAGGTGCGTTAGAAGAAAGGAATTTCTTTCAATGTGAACAATATAGAATGATTCGTAATTTTCACGATGTTATTTACAGTAAATGGCTTGAAATGATACTATTAACTGATCTTTTAAGTGGTCTTCCACCTTCAAAGTTTCCTAAATTTAACAATCCTATTTGGAGAGCAAGAGGTTGGCAATGGATTGATCCTAAAAAGGAAGTTGAAGCATTAAAAGTTGGTGTAGAAAATGGTTTTTTATCTATTCAAGATGTTCAGTCAGGTTATGGTCGTGATGTTGAAGATGTATTTAGTCAAATACAAGCAGATAAAGAACTAGCTGAAAAATTTGGAATACAATTAGCTTTTGAGCCTTTTGGAACAAAACAAGCAGATAATCAACCAAAAGAGGTTGAAGATAGCAAAGAAAATGAATAATTAGTAATTATGGAAAAAAAACATATTCAAAATATAACTGAAAATGACGATTCAGTAACTATAACTTTTGGTAAATCTGATGACGATAACGAAAAAGGAAACGGGCAAGTTTCTGATAGCAACGAAAAGGAAGTGGTATCAGAACAAAAAGAAAAGCCAGAAGTTAATGAACAAGAAAAAGCAGAAGATTTAACTTTTGAAAATAAATCAGATAAAATAGCAACGCAAGAATCAACTAAAGAAAAGCTATTTAGATTATTTGGTTTTAATAATAAAAAAATTGATGAAGAAAAAAGAACTGTTGGATTGGCGTTCTCTTCAGAGGAGCCTTACGACAGAACTTTTGGAACAGAAATATTAAGTCATAATCCTAGTGATATTGACTTTTCTTTTATTGCAAGTGGTAGAGCGCCTTTATTACTCAACCACGATTTTGAAAAGCAAATAGGTGTCATAGAGAAAGCTGAAATTAGCGAAGCAGACAAGGTAGGTCGTGCAGTCGTTAGATTTGGAAAATCAAAACTAGCTGATGAGGTTTTTCGTGATGTCATAGATGGCATTCGTAGTAATGTGAGTGTTGGCTATGAAATACTGAAGATGGCGAAAGTAAAAGACGATGATGAGGACAAAGAAAAGCCAACTTATCGTGTGAACTGGAGACCATTGGAGGCGTCTATTGTTTCGGTACCAGCAGACACAACTGTTGGAATTGGTCGAAGCAAAGATGAAACATTAACCGACAACGGTTCTTCTAAAGAAAGAATTGAAGTCATAAATAGGAAACAAACAATGGAAAAAACAAAAGAAACTCCAAAAGTTGAAGCACCTAAAGTTAATGTTGAAGAACAAATCGTTAAAGCGAGAAAAGAAGAAACAGCTAGAATTAAAGAAATTACTGCATTAGGAGCAAAACATAATTGTTCTGATCTTGCAGGTAAAGCAGTTAATGATGGCGTTTCTCTTGCTCAATTTAGAGGAATTGTTTTAGACAAACTTGGCGATGCAAAACCTTTGGACAAAAAAGACAACATTGGACTTTCTAATAAAGAAGCAAGAGATTTTTCTATAGTTAGAGCAATTAAAGCTATGACTACTGGAAATTGGTCTGGTGCTGAACTTGAAAAAGAAGCGTCTGATGAAATATCAAGAAAGACTGGCAAAGCTCCTAGAGGAATCTTTGTTCCATCTGATGTAAGATGGGCTCAAAGAGACCTTATTTCAGGTGCTTCTGCTGATGGTGGTGCTTTAGTAGCAACTAATCTTTTAGCTGGTTCATTTATTGAAGCGTTAAGAGCAAAAATGGTTGTGAAACAAGCAGGTGCTTTAGTCTTAAGTGGTCTAGTTGGTGATGTTGCTATACCTGCTCAAAATGCAGTTAATTCTGCATCATGGGTAGCAGAAAATGCGGCAGTAACAGAAGTTAATCCAACTTATAGACAAGTGACAATGGCTCCAAAAACTCTTGGAACATTTACTGACATATCAAGACACTTAATGCACCAATCAACTCCAGCTATTGAAACTATTGTCAGAAATGACATAATCAGAACACTAGCTAACGAAGTTGATAAACAAGCTATTCAAGGTACTGGAACTAGCAATAAACCAACTGGAATTTTAAACACTTCAGGAATTGGTTCAGTTGCTATGGGTACGAATGGCGACCAAGCTACTTGGGCTAAAGTTGTTGATGTTTGGAAAGAAGTTGCTACTGATAATGCGGATGTAGGCGCATTGGCATTCTTAACTTCTCCAACTCAAATTTCTCGTTTAATGTCTATAGCAAAAGTTAGTTCATCTGACTCTGTTATGATTATGAACGATCAAAACAACTTGATGGGTTACAAAGTCTTTTCAACAACAAACTCTCCTGATAATTTAACTAAAGGTACAGCAAGTGGAACTTGTTCTGCTCTTACTTTTGGTAATTTCAATGATTTAATAATCGGAGAATGGGGAAGTTTAGATATATCTGTTGATCCTTACACTAATGCCGCTAAAGGTGGTACTAGAATAATCGGATTATATGATGTAGATGTTGCAGTTAGACACGCAGAAAGTTTTGCGGCAATACAAGACTTAATTGCATAATTGTAATAATTAGTGCGTTTTATAAGATTAGGCGAGGCATTGACCTCGCCTTTTCTTTTATGTAAAAAGGGATATTATGAAAATAAAAATAATAAAACAGACATTTGTTAAAGGACAATTAGCAGAAAAAGACGATATTATAGATGCAAGTGAAAACGATGCAAATCTATTAGTTGGTATGCGTAAAGCTGTATTAGTAAAATCTGAAAGTGCTAAAAAACCTGAAAACAAAGCAGTAAAAAAAAGAAGCATTTTTTCTCGTAAAAAATAATTAACTAAAGGAGTAATATGTTTATCTTTGGAAGACCTATTTCACATTGGTTTAAAAATCCTAAACAGTTATTTAATAAAGCAGAAGAATATAAATATTATATTTTTGGTGCGATTATTGTAATTGCTATTCTATCAGCTATATTTTAATGAAATTGTCTTTTATCAAGTATGGTAAAAGAAAAATAAAAATTAAATATGAGTTGTTGCATGACTGTTATGGGCTATATGACCCTAATCACAACACCTTACAACTTGATAAGAGGTTGAAGTCTTTAAGGTTATTGAATACTTTAATGCACGAGTTGTTTCATATAATTATGAGTAATGAGAATATAAATGTTAATTTAAAAGGAGAAGAACCTATTGCTAAAGCAGTAGGCGATGGTTACGAAAAGATATTCAAGGCCAATCCATTCCTAGTTAAAATATTAACACAATGTTTAAGAAAGTAAAATAAAATGGCAGTAGAAACAGATACAGAAAGAGCAATATTTTTTGATAGTGATGATTTTGCTAGTTCAGCAACATTTACTGATGTTTCTGCTGGAACTTCATCAACAATCAAAGGAATTTTCGACAAAGAATCAGTAGAACAAGCTGTAGGAGAAGCAGGGATAATTGAAGAAGTGCCTATATTCACTTGCAAGACTTCTGATGTATCTGATGCAACTTTTAACGATACATTGGTTATTGATAGCACAACTTATTATATTAAAGAATTATTACCTGATGGAACAGGCGTAACTAGAATAACTTTATCAGGATAATATGGCTCATATTAGAAAAACAATTAGAGAAAATGTCAAAACTGCAATAACTGGTTTATCAACAACTGGTACAAGCGTTTATGAAACAAGATACTTTCCTTTGCAAACTGGAAATCTACCAGCTTTAATAGTTTATACTTTAGACGAAACTATTGAAGATTATACATTAGGTAAAAATACTAGAACTCAACAAAGAGCATTAAATTTAATTATAGAAGCACATTGTAGAGGAACTGCAAATATAGATGATACACTTGATACTATTGCTGAAGAAGTTGAAGAAGCCATGGTATCTGATGTAACTCGTGGTGGAAATGCAAAAGATACAAAATTAGTTTCTACTGAAATTGAATTTGATACTGCTAGTCAAAAAACAGGTTTGATGAGGTTGACCTATTTAATTAATTACAATACGATAGAAAACGCAGTACAAACAGGAGTATAATTTATGGCAACAAATAGAATAAAGTTAAAATCGCCAGATGGTAATAGTGTTATTGAAACTTCAAATGATATGGAAGAATATTATTTGAAAATGGGCTACACAAAAGTTTCTGATACTGATAAAAAACCATCATTTAGCGATAAAGCTAAAATAAAAACAAATAAGGATAAATAACAATGGCGACACATACAGGAAGTTCAGGAATAGTAAAAGTTGGAACTAATACTGTTGCTGAAGTAAGAAGTTTTACTTTAGATACAACAGCAGAATTATTAGAAGATACTACATTAACTGATACTTCCAAAACCTTTCAAGTTGGCAAAAAAGGTGCAACTGCATCTGTCGAGTGTTTCTGGGACGAAACCGACACTAACGGACAGATAGCAATAGCGGAAGGACAACAAGTTACTATGACATTATACCCAGAAGGAGCAGATTCTTCTGATTATTATTATGGTGGTACTTGGATTATAACTGCTAATTCCGTTTCAATTCCTACTGATGGAATGATTGAAGCTACTTTTTCAGCTACTTTGACTGGTGCATTGACTAGAGGAACAGTTTAATTTGACATTTGGTATATAATTCGATATTCCACTTGTAATGAGTGATATTCTCGAAAAAGCCAAAGAACATTTTAAATCTATTGACAGGAAAATTATTGAAGTTCCTGAATGGGACCAAACTATCTATTCAAGACCATTAACTCTTGCTGAAAAAAGAAAATTAACTCGAACTACAAAACCAGATGATGTTACTTTATTTGCTGATGTACTTATTTTAAAAGCAGAAGATAAAACAGGAAACAAAATTTATACTTTAGAAGATAAGCATACTCTTATGCACTCTGTGGATCCTGAAGTAGTAGCCCGCGTTGCTCAACAAATATTAGAAGTTATCCCAATTGAAGATTGGGAAAAAAAAAATCAGAACTGATAAAGAATTAGTCAATA
>VTLG01013792.1_pt1 | contig 11018 bp, 15 predicted proteins | sample 4694571 | NCBI WGS metagenome assembly VTLG01 (sample SAMN12604809, study PRJNA352737) | marine metagenome | biome: ENVO:00000447; feature: ENVO:00000209|ENVO:00000569|ENVO:01000036; material: ENVO:00002151; isolation source: viral sequences binned using virsorter ... | reverse complement strand
CCATACTGACCAACCTGGAGGTGTTTTAACACGCCATGGACAATTAGGTTTTAATACCATAGAAGAATTATCTTGTATATGTCTTGGTAACCAATCTTTGAATTGTACGTTTGGGTGTGATGAAAAACTAAATATCTTATCTGGTGTTTTCCATTGAAACTTATCTGCTTCTATATTTACATATAAATCAGTCCATAAAGTCACAACAAATCCTTGAGTTAAAAATTCAGGCATAGATGGACAATTTCTAATTGTTCCTTTATTTTTAGGATCAGAAGGATTAAGATTACGTTCTACTCTCTTCCACCAATCAGGAATAACTTCTTTAGCTGGTAGTATAGGTGTAACTTTTTCTACACCTTCTATAGTAGACCACCAATTTATTACAGGTTTTTCCCTTTTCTTCCAAAATGTAAATAGTTTTTTTATCATACTTTTAAGTTCTCATAATTAGCTAGCTTAATAACTTTTTGTAAATTTTCAAGTTTAGCGTTTTGTGTTGGTTTATTTTGTTTAGCTTCTGATACATTAGCAGAAACAACATATCTGCTACCTTTAAATTTTGTACTTTTTACTTCGTGTCTTATATAACCTGGAAACATTAATAATAATCCTGGTTCTAAATTTCTAATACCACCTTGGTCTCCCATTTCTTTAAAATATAAACCTGGTGCTCCTTTAGGTGCATTTAAATAATATGCAAAGGACCATAATGCAGGCCAATGGTCGTGTTGTACAGCGTGTTCATTTGACTTATATTTCATACCCCACATATCAATAATTTCTGGATCAATATCTCTATTATATCTTTCTTTTGATCCTTTTATAGCAACTGCTTTAATAATTTCTGCAAGGTCTCTAAAGCCTTCTTTATCTTGCATACGCCATTCTGTCATATCTGCTTTAACATTTGATTTATGTTGTTGTCTATCACCTTGTTTATCTATAATTTTTTTAATCTGCTTATCCATTTTAGGATTATCTATTTTACACTCAAAAAATGTCATCATACTTTTAAGTGGTAAATCTTTTCTGTAAATACTTATCATAAAGGTAAAGCAGCCTTTCTAGCGTGTCTAAAATAATCAAAGGATTTATCCTCAGTATATTCTTTTGAAAAACACCATATATTTTCAATATAAAATCTATTCATAAACTCTGCTTTTTCTTTTTCATTTTCAAATAACTTATCTGATTTAGGTCTTTGCATAATTCTCATTCCAATTTGACCTACAAATTTAGATTTTTCAAATTTTTTAACAGGTAATACTAAACCATCAACTAATTCATCACAACTTTTATAACGTACACCTTTAACTGTAGGGTCCATAATATTAATAAACATATGTCCTGTATCACTTAAACTATTATAACTATTTTGTGATACTGGTAAAAAGAAATTATCTCTCCATAATTCATATTCATTAAATTTTTTCCAAGATTGGTCTTCTTCGTGTTCACCACCTTCATTATATTGCTCTGTTGCAAAATATGGTGGACTTGTAAAAGCACAATCAACATCTTTAATTTGATCCCAAGGTAAATCTTCTGCTCCACATCTAAAAATTCTTATATGTTTTTTTCCTAAACACTCAAAATAATCTATACCATCAGCATTTTTTAATTCTCTTATAAGTGGATCTTTATTACCTAATAATAATTCATATTCAGATACTTGGTCCATATACTTTTCATATGTATTAGGATTAGGATCACAACCAATATATTCACAAGCATTACTAGCATAAAAACCTGCAAGTCTATCACCCCAGCCACAACTCGTATCTAATACTCTTCCTGCATTTGTCATTTCATAAATTGCTTTTGCTACAATAGGTTTAAATTGTGTTGCAATATAAGTTTGTAATCTAAAAGCAGATAGATAACTTGCCTCATCTAATTTACCACCTCTTAATTCTTCTTTACCTGCAACCATTACTGGTTTCATTCCATTAATACCACGCCACATAGGACCTAAACATCTCCATATATCTTTTGCTGTACCATTATACCATACATCTAATGGAGATTTAAAACTATAACTTGAACAATTTAATCTAGTTTTTTGATGAAAATGATTTGATACATCATTGTAAATAGATGGTGCGTCAATAATACCTAAACCGTGTTCTTTAAAATTATATTTGTAATCATCATATTTTTCTTTTACATTTTTAAAAACTTGTTCATTAGGTTTACAATATTGCCATATGTCTTGTTTCTTTAATCCTTTAAATGCTTGTTTCATCATTTCCTCTGAAATTGTTTTTAAAGGAAATACTGGTCTAACTCTAGCAATATATTCTGCTAATTCTTCTCTAAATTTTTCTTTGCCTAAATCATTTGTAATTTTTTCAAATGTTTGTTGATCCATTATAGGTAATTTATTTCTATTAATATATTTTTCAAACATTATACATACCTTTTCTTTCTTAATAAAGCTTCAAAATTACAACTTACTGATATTCTCTCTACTTTAGATTTAAAAGGATAAACATGGTGGTTTAATTTTGCTGGAAAAATATAAATTTGTTTTTCTTGCGGTGTGTACATTATACCTGATTTACCAAATTCTGTATGTGAACCAAAACTAAATTCTATTTTCCCTGCTGATGGTGTATTGGTCTTTTTTGAAGATTCAGTTCCAAATCTTTTATCATTTTCTTCACCTATTTCTGGTGGCACTTGTAAATAAATAACACAGGATAATAAACCTGTATGATTGTGTACAGGATTCCATTCACCTTGTTTCATATAATTTATCCATAATGGATGTGCTATTTTTAATTCCTCTGGTTTCCAAATATCTTTTTTACTATCGGTATTTTTTTGTTCATAACAAATTCTAGTATATGAAGCTGCTAACCATCTTAATTCCTCTTCTACAATATGAAATTGTTTTTTTGAAAATGCTATTTTTAAATCTGCTGTTTTTCCATCTTTTATAATTTTTCTATCATAACCATAACCATATTCTTCTGAAAGATTACCAGCAAGTCTTTCTCTATAATCGTAATCTTCTTTTGATTTCTTGCTACGTATTCTATTTCCAACAGTTAAAAGTATTTCGTGTAATTCATCTGATATTGTACTTTGAACAATTAATGGACCAAAAGGTTTTCTCCAATTAAATTCTCTTCCAGATATACTCATATTTTTATTCCTACATAATTTATATATGTTCTAAAGTTAGCAGTCTTTGGTGCAACACCACCATGTAATTCTGTTGAAGGATAAATTACTGCTCTATTAGGAACATATGTAACTCTTTCATTACTTACAATCGTTTCTCCACCCCACTCTTTTTTCCATTCTTTAGCTGTATAATATAATATTGTAACTTCATTTTCATCAAAACTGTCTTTATGTAATTCATCATTTTGTAATGGCAATTTAGCACCAAGATGTATTCTTCTAACTTTTAATTTTAAATTTGCTTTTTTAAGAATACTATTAAAAACTAAACCTGCTAATGTTTGTACAGTAATTTTTGTGTTTATATTTTGGTCTGTATCATACAATACTCTGCCAGCAATTCTATGACTAGTTTTTTTATCGTACATATTAAGTGACCAAACAGGTTCTTGTTGTATATACTCACTTACAAATTCAAAAACTTCTTTTGGTAAAACATTATCTATTATTTTTATTTTGTTCATTGTTCCATTTCACTAATAACCATACTATAATTAGATATATTATTATAACATAAGATACGGATAAAATCAAGTCCATTTGTTCACCTCATTTCCCCATACATCCCAACCAGGAAAAGTAGTTCTAGCAAACAATTCTATTCTAGGTAAATCACCACATAACTCTATAATATGATTTCTTATTATATCAGGTTTTCTACTATGTTCCCGTCTTTCACTTACAACTAATCTATCAACATTACCACTAACTCTTTTAGGTTTACCTTTTGTTGCTAATATACATATCTCTGGATTTGCTCTAGTCCAATAACCTGGACCTTTAAAATAATAATTCTTAATTCTATCTTTATTAGTTTTGATCCAATAAAAGGCTACGGTCTTAAATTCAAAACCCCAATCTTTAACTATAGGTATTTGTTTATGTAATAATGGATCAGTACACCACATAAACAATACGCAATCTTTATCTGCTATATCTTTTATAGGTAAGTTAGCAATATCTTTCATTGTCATTGTCTTATAATGATTCTCTGGATTTGTTTGTGCATTTTCGTTATTCCAATTCTGAAAATGCCAAGGTGGATCTGCATAAATTATATTATATTTCTTCTTAATTTCCATAACTCATCCATAAAAATTTTACTATTAATAACACTAAACAAAATTGTAAAAAAGTTATATTAGTCATAGCAAAAAAAGCTCCAATCATTATAGCACAAAATAATACTAAATCCATTATTCAAAAAAACTCTCCAATGTTGCTTCTCTTTCTAATTTCCAACCAATAGATTCTAAAATAAATCTTAACGGATCTGTAAATGTTTTTGTAAATTGTGTTTCATAATCTACAAATCTATGTATATTAAATTCTGCTGGTATTCTTGTAGAAAATGCTATCACTTGGTCTTTAAATGTATTAGGTAATTTCAACATTAAAAATTTAATTTTATCACCATCTTTAATTACAGGATATTTGTATTCTAATTTATGTTTATGTAAAAAGTGATTATAAATTAAAGAACCTTTAACGTGTATTGGTGTTGATTTTTTATAAATGTTAGAACTATCAGAATACTTTAATAAGTTATTACAAGTCCTAGGAAAAGCAACTTCTTCTGGTGTCATATTTACAAATTCTTTTTTAAAATCATTTACAAATTTAATCAAATCATTTTCAGTTTGATTCATTATAACACTTATGGCTTCTTTAATTTTACCTCTACAAACTTCTGGTGTAGATGATTTAATTGCCTCAACACCCATTACTTTTAATTTAGGTTCTGAATATCTAACACCTTCCTCATCAAACAAATTGAGTATATACCTCTTCTTAGCGACCCATATACCCTTGTTTGCTATTATCTCACGTTTCATTATCATCTTCTGGTCATATGCGTTTATATACTCTGCTAGACGTTTAAAACTATCATCTATAACACTTTGTATCTTATCTTCGGATACTTTATTTAAAAAATTTGTAATCTGTTGAATAGATTTATCTTTACAAACCTTGTCAACTAAATCTCCCATTTCAACATAGATTGAATCAGTATCAGAAGCAACTACATAATTTTTATTTGTAGTTTGTAATACCTTGTTCATAAATTTATTAACATCATTTTCAACCCAACGAATTGATAACTGTCCACCTAAAGTAATTGCCTCTGCTTGTCTAACATCAAAATATCTAAAATACTGATTGCCGATAGCACCATAAGCACTATTCAATGCAATCTTTTTAGCCATTTGAATATTATGACAACGACTTATCTCATTTTTATAAATTGGATCTTTAGTTTTATTAAACTCCTTTTTAGCTTTTATTGCTAAGTCTTTAAATACTACTCGTTCAGAATACATTTTGTCCATTAACTCTGGTAAAAATCCTTGTTTATCTCTTTTAAATAAAGCACCATTTGGTGCCACAGTTACATTTTTATCTTTTGCCCATTTTAAATCTAACTGCTCAGATAATAAATTAGTTACATTAACTCCATCTGGCTCTACACCTGCAAATGTTTCTGGTGAAATATTATACTGCATAATTAAATGTGGATATAAACTATTCAAATCAAATGAAACAATCCATTTATGTAATCCTAATTGTGGATCCTTAACATATGCACCTTCATATTTTGTATTTTTTTCGTGGTCTACTCTAGGAGGTATAACAATATTTTTTTTCTTTAAATGATTATAAATTAAAGTGTCCCAACATCTTACTTGAGAATATACATCAATATAATTTACTTTATAATCATATGCCATAGTTAAACATAATTCAATAAGTTTCATTTTATCTTCCAGCTTATCAACTAATTCTACATCTTGGATATTATATTCAACAAATCTTTGATAATCTTTGGTATAAAAATCCTTAAATGTTTCATATGGATTTTCAATTTTCTGTTCACCTAATTCTACTTTAGCAATATAATTTAATCTATAAGACTCTTGTCTAACATAAGTAAATTTTTTATATAAATCAAAATAATCTAATACAGATATACCTAGTAAATTCCAATACTGTTGATTTTTTTGTCCTAATTGTATTCGCTCTGCATTAACATAATTCCAAGGACTCATTTTATTAATTGTATCATTATCAAACATAAATCTCATACGATTCATAAGATAAGGTATATCAAAAAACTTAACGTTCCAACCTGTAACTACATCTGGATGATTTTTACACCAAAATTTTAAAAATTCTAATAATAAATGTTTCTCATTTTGACATTTAATATAAGTTATATTTGATTTCTTAGCAATAAAATCTCCTATACCCCAAGTTATAATTTGTTTATTACTATGATTTTTAACTGTTAAACATATAATAGGTTCCTTTGCAGTATCAGGATCAGGAAAGCCATGTTCACACTCACACTCTATATCAAGTGTAAATATTTTAATAAAATCTTTAGACCATTTAATATCTTCTCCATATTCATTAGCAATATACTGATAAGGATAACGATTCATTCCATAAATTTTATATTCAGTCATATCCTTATACTGGTCTATAAAATATTTTGCTTGAGATATACTCCCAAATTCTCTAGGCATTACGCCTATGCCGTCTAGTGTCTGATAATTTGTTTTATTTTTTGTTGGGATATATAAGGTAGGTTTATAATTTATTCTGCTAAGATAAGGTTTGCTATCTGCTACTCCTCTTATTAACAATTTATTTTTATGTTCAATAACGTTTGTATAAAAATTCATAATATAATATAACTTAATTATTTAGGTATATGCACGGTTAATCCATCCATTGATTCATCTAAAATTACTTGACAAGATAATCTACTGTTGTCTTTTGATAAAACTTCATAATCTAATAAAGCTTGTTCAGCACTTCCTTCTGGTTGTTTGCCAACTTTATCAATCCATTCATCATCTATAATTACATGGCACGTACAACAAGCACAACTACCACCACACTCAGCGTCTATAGTTTCTATGTAACCATTTTTAGAATAATACTTTGTTGCCTCCATTAAAGTATTATATATAGGCACCTCTATAGTTTCAACACTTCCATTTTTTAAAACAAAATTAACTTTTATTTCTTTCATTACTTTTCATTACGAAATAATTTTACTTTTTGGTGTCAATATAGAACTCGTTTGTTTTTCGTATGTACTTTGTAAATGTGTATCTGGTGTTGTTTCAGTAATTATATTAATATCTTTAATCTTAATTACTTCATCTTTCGTATAGGGTATATATGGATGAAAACCTATTTGCATAGGTTGTCCTGGTTTACCTTGCATTGGAATTAATACAAAAGGTTTTTTTATAAGTGTATAACCTTCCTCAGTTTCATCAGCTCTGTTACCAATAATGTCTTCACCTGTTGTGAGTCTCCATAATTTAATCATAATATTCCTTTATTCAGTTTTTATTTCATCTATTTTAGGTTCTGTATCTGAAGGTCTTGTATCTCCTTCAGATGTGGTTGGTTTATTTTCTTCTTCTTTTACTATTTTTTTACCAATATTATATTTCGCTTGTAAATTCCAATCACCTTTTTCTTTAAAAGCAATTATCTTAATTTGTGATAACGGTGCTTTATCTTCAGCTGATTCTTGTTTAACAATTGATAATAAATTCCAATCTTGTAACAAGCAAGCAATTGTATTTCTACGTTGTATATCGTTTTGGATTAATGTTGCTTTCTTACCATCTAAAGCAAACAATTCTTTGAAGTGTACTATGTAATATTTACCTTGTTTATGTAGTATATGGCAAGATTGAAATAACGTTTTATCTTTCCTACTTGCAACACCCATTCGGGACAAGGTTTCCCTTATTTTCAAAAAGTCATCTGGTTGCTTAAGAGTTATCTCTAACATACTTTCAGGTGACCAATTAATTTCTTCACTCATCTTTTTCTCCCACCTTTATCAAGTTTAGACTTAATAAAGTCAATTTGTTGTTTATTAAGTATGTCAAGAGCTATTTTAGCTTTCTCATTACTATAACCATAAAATTCTTTTACATACTCTAAATTTTTTGATTTAGCAGTAGTTACCCATTTTCCACCAAATCTTTTTCTTTTTCTTATACTATTTAGAAGAAAATGAAACTGTAGCCTCTTGGTAAGGCCGTGTCTTTGATTCATTTCATTTGCCATTAATATACTATCTAAATGTTGGGAGCAACATCTATTAATAACATAAGGTGCATATTTCTTTTCCCAAGTAATATCATCACCATCTAAAAGGTTAATTTTAGTATAGTTTATAGCATTTAAATAATCTGATAATTTATATTCAATCATAATTAATATTTAAGTTAATTCTAACCTTACCATCTGTTTGTGCTACACTTCTATGTTTGATTAAACCATCAAATAATATTGCTTGATTTTCTTTTGAATATACTTTTTTACCATTTTCAAATTCTGTATATCCATTATTAGTATTAATATTAACTAAACAAACTTTATGTGGGTAATAATAATCTGTATGAAAAGCAGTTTTAATTCTTTTAATCTTTCGGGTATATAAATTTGCTTTTGCTCTTATTAAGTTTTTAATTTTTAATTTATCTATAACTGGTTTAATCATAATATCATAGTAATAACTATTAACTTTTTTATTTTTATAAAATGAATGAAAGAAGAAAAAATCACTTTGGTCTTTTTTGTCTGCTATATTATCTGCAAAATACCAACCAAAATTATTTTCTTCTCTATGTTCACCTATGTTTACCCAAAATATTTTTTTTATTTCATTAAATGCATATTCTGAAAAAAAATTATCAACTAATTTAATCTTCATTATTTAAATTTACACTCCGCCATAATTTGAGTTAAACAAGCAACCATATTAATTTCATGGTCAGCAACAAAAGCAGATTTATATTGATAATCAGCAATTGTTAAAACAGCCATCGGAACAGATTTAGGATCCAAATGTTTATAAAGTATATCATAGATATTACTGAATAAAGAAGCAGGGTCTTTATCTAAATTTTGTACAACCCATTTTCTCATATCAGTAAATCTTTTTTCTTTTAATAATTTAATTAATTCTTTATTATTAATGTCAGATAAAGATACTAAAATTCCACTATCTATTTTACCTCTTATAGAATATCTTTGTAATTCATTTATGGTTCTTCTAAAATCTGGATAGTGTCTTTGTATTAACTCAGCAAGAACTTTTTTATCAAAGGTAATATGTTCCTCTTGTAATATGTCAGAAAGTCTATCTAGGAACGCAGTAGCCGTTCGTACCTTCTGACCATTCATTATTCGAAAGTCTATGACAGTACAACGACTATGTAAGGCAGGGATGATTTTATTTTTGAAATTACAAGTAAATATAAATCTACAATTTTTATAAAATGTTTCTATGAAATTTCTTAATGCTGGTTGGACAGATTCAGGATTCATATAATCTGCTTCATCTATAATTACTACTTTATGATTAGAACTAGCAACTAAAGATTGTGTGGACGCAAAGTTTTTTATTTGTGTTCTTAATGTATCAATATGCCGACCTTCATCGGAACCATTAATCATTATATAATCACAACCTAATTCTTCACATAAGGCACGAGCAACTGTTGTCTTGCCCGTACCTGCTGTTCCTGAAAGGAGAAGGTTAGGTAATTCTTTTTTGTTTAAAAATTCTGAAAATGTACTTTTTAAATCACTACTTAATATACAATCGGATATTTTTTTTGGACGGTATTTTTCAACCCATAAAAAGTCGGACATATAACCTCACAATTAAAATGCTGAATCAGCTTCTAAAGCAATCCAATATTGAACATTTACTTTTTTGTTTATAAAATGTGCTATCTTCATTTTAGATAATGCAACATCATAATCGCCTGGTATAAGTTTCATATTTTCAGCTTTGATATATGCAGTAAATTCTGAATCTGTTTCACCTACAGTAATAGATGATAGATTTGAATTACTATTTTTCTTATCTAAAGCTTCTAATTTTATTTTACCGTCTTCACCTTTAAATGCAATATCAGGTAAGTTTAAATTAGTATATAATTTTTTAACAGATTCATAATCATTATTTTTTAATGTAAATGAAACTGCCTTATCAGGCATAGTAATTTCTTTTTGTGGGGTTACTAATGTTGACTTATCAGCAAAAGCATATCTTGCCGATAGTGTGGATTTTTCATCTTTAATTCTTAAATTAGATGTTCCATTAAAATTTAAAACTGGTGCTTGAAAAGAATCTAATGCTCTTAAAAATTCTGGCAAATCATACACACCAAATTCTTGCTCAAATTCTTCTGAAACTTCTGCTCTGGCCATAATGTTTTTCATTGTGGACATAGTAGATAAAACTTTACCTGTTTTAAATAATATATTTTGATTAATGTCCGAGAAATTTCTCAAAACATTTAACGTATTGCTACTTATTTTCATTTCAACTCCTTATCATAGTTTAATAATAAAATAACATAATGTACCGCCTTTAATAAATCAGCACGGTTGTGTCCATTCTTCTTTCCATATCTACACAAATACTTAATTGCATTAGCATGGCAGAAATCTTTTCCAATTTTTAGTGTTTTAAATAAATCTTGTACTTGAAATCCATCTTTACCTATTGAGTAATGTTGGCCGTATGTAGATTTAATATAATCACCAATTTCTTTTAGAGTTTTTTCCTCATTGTATTTCATAATATAATAATAACAAATTTATTTGCTTTTGTCAATCTATTAAGAACCTAGTCCTTCAGCTGTTGCTGTAGGCATTCCAGTTCCAGAATCTGATACTGATCCAGATTGTAAATATTTTAATACGTTTTCTGGTGAACTTTCTCCGTAAGGGTCTTCACTAGTATTATCAGCTTTACCTGGTTCAATAAAAAC
>VTLG01010820.1_pt1 | contig 11018 bp, 5 predicted proteins | sample 4694571 | NCBI WGS metagenome assembly VTLG01 (sample SAMN12604809, study PRJNA352737) | marine metagenome | biome: ENVO:00000447; feature: ENVO:00000209|ENVO:00000569|ENVO:01000036; material: ENVO:00002151; isolation source: viral sequences binned using virsorter ... | reverse complement strand
TGATCTAGATATAGTTAAATTATTCACATTTGAAGACTTGCCTTCTGTATTCCAAAGGTATATAATACTGATGGCATCAGGTAGAGCTGCTACTCAGTTAGTAGGTAATCCACAATTAGTACAATTACTAGCTCAAAGAGAGTCCTATGCTAGAGCTGCTTGCTTAGAATACGAATGTAATCAAGGTAATCATTCTATGTTTGGTTTCCCTGAAGACTCTATCTACCGTACATATCAACCTTACAAAGCGTTAAGAAGATAATGGCAGGAATTTCACAAACTATACCTCATTATCATGGAGGTATATCCGAACAACCGGATCAGTTAAAAGCACCAGGCCAAGTAAAAGATGTAATTAATGCTATACCTGATATAACATATGGATTATATAAAAGACCTGGTAGTAAAAGAATAGGTCAATTAGCTAATGTACAATCTGGTGGATCTTGGTTTCATTACTATCGTGATGAAGAAGAAGGTTCTTACATAGGCCAGATAGCCGCAGATGGTACACCTAGAATCTGGAAAGCATCAGGTGATAATGTAGGGGCTGAGCAGACAATAGCTTATGGATCCTCGTTCAGTGCAAACGCAACTAATTTAAAAGCTTATTTAGCTACTACAACTCCAGAAAACGTACAACTAACAACCATTAATGATACAACATTTGCTGTTAATAGAGGAGTTACTGTAGGTACTACAGGTACTACCGATGCAGCAGCAGATGCTCATTGTGCGTATATTGAGTTATTAAGATCAGAGAATGGCAGACAGTATGGTTTAAATATTTATGACGACGAAACAACAACTACCTTCCACCGAGTTACAAGAATTAAACTTGACTCAGATAACTTAGTTGAAGGTAGTGGTCCTAACGGACATTGCCCTGGTATCGGTACTCAAGTTTTTGATGGACCAGACGGGGTAATCTTCAGGATAACAGTAACAGGAGCATCTGGTCAACATACTGGAGGAGACGGTGATGATGGTTCATCATATACTTGTTCTTATACTAGAAATTTAGAGTTATTACACGGAGGTACACATACCAGCGCACCAGGAGCTCTTGGAAATTTTACTATGACTGACTCCGCTGCTGGAGATAGGGTATTCACAGTATCAACAGCTAAATCAGAATCTTATGCTATAAAAGCTAACATAGGAGCTGTACGCCCAGAACCGACTCCATTTGATGCACAAACTGCTGTAACTCCAGACACCATACTAGGAGGTATGGTCTCTGCATTACCTGGTGGTATAAATGCAAAAATAATAGGTAACGGACTTTATCTTACTAGATCATCTGCTTTCAATGTAGAAATTGTTGATCAAGATCTAATGAGAGTTATGACATCAGAGGTTAATGATGTATCTAAACTTCCTATCCAGTGTAAGCATGGTTATATAGTTAAAATCAGCAACGCACAGATGTCTGATGAAGATGATTATTGGATGCAGTTCAAAGGTCATAATAATAAAGATGGCTCTGGTACTTGGGTTGAGTGTCCAGAACCTGGTATTGTAAAGAGTTGGGATAAGTCTAAAATGCCTGTTACTATTCAGAGGACTTCTTATAATAGTGACACTAATGTTGCTACCTTCACAGTAGATAGATTCAATTGGATTGACAGGCAAGTTGGTGATGATACTACCAATCCATTCCCTAAATTAGCAGGTACTTGGAATGGTAGTTCGTTTGAAAATCCTAGAACAATTAATAAAATACTATTCTTCCGAAATAGGTTAGCTATACTAACAGGTACAAACGTTCTAACATCTAGACCTGGCGACTTTGGTAATTTATTTGCTGATACAGCTTTAACTGTTAGTGCTATAGATCCTATAGATATATCGTGTAGTACAGGATTCCCTTCAGATTTATTCGATGGCATTGAAACTAATACAGGATTACTTTTATTCAGTACAAATCAACAGTTTCTATTGGCAGCTGATGATGCAATACTTAATCCAGATACTGCAAAATTAAGAAGTTTATCTACATTTAATTATAATAAAGATATACCTCCTGTATCTTTAGGTACAACAGTTGGTTATATAGATAATTCTGGTAAGTATAGCAGATTTAATGAAATGGCTAGCATTCAGAGAGAAGGCGAGCCTATAATTGTAGAACAAAGTAAAGTTGTACCAAGATTACTGCCTAAGAACATTGATTTAATAGCTAATTCTAGAGAAAATTCTACAGTCCTATTTGGTAAGACTGATTCAGATACAGTATATGGATATAGGTATTTAACTATGGGACAAGAGAGGGTACAATCTTCTTGGTTTAAATGGAAGTTTAACAACCCTATTAAATATCATTTCATCATAGACGATCAATATTTCTTCTTAGATACTGATAACTTTTTACAAAGTGTTAACTTTATACAATCTGACGCCGATCCAAGTTTAGATGAGAATAATGTTAACTACTTAATACACTTAGATAATTATACAACTGTTAATGGTGGGACATATGCTCCAGCTGATAACTTAACTACCTTCAGTGGTAAGGATTGGATAGAAGACGTCACAACTCCTAACGGTAAACTTGTGTTAATTGACACCGACCCAGATACTTTCAGGATTGGTAGATATGCTGAATGTACCTATGCACAAGTCAGTGCTCATAACAATACAGCAACTAGTTCATCCTTCACAATACTTGGAGATTGGTCCAGAGAAGTTACTTCAATAACTGTAACTAATAGTGGAAGTGGATATACTTCTGCACCTACTGTAACCATATCTGGAGGCGCAGGAGAAAATGCTACTGCTACTGCAACAATAGAGAATGGAGCTGTAACAGCTGTAACTATTGATAACAATGGTTATAATTACACTTCTGCACCTACTGTAGCATTCAGCGGCGGTGGAGGTGCTAATGCTGCAGCAACAGCTGCTATACATACTGGAGAATTTAATATAGGTTATCTCTATGATTACCAAGTAGACTTTCCTAGAGTTTATGCTACTAAAGCATCTGGTAGAGGTACTGTCTCTGATGTTAACGCATCTCTAATACTACATAGAATTAAAATGAATTTTGGTAGAGTTGGTCTGATTGAAACTACTTTAAACAGAGAAGGTAAAGATGCTTATAATGAAGTATATGAAGCTACCTTATCACCAACATATCAAATATCTGATGCACCATATTTAGACGAAGAGGTACAGACTGTACCAGTATATGATAAAAATATAAATGTAGATATAACACTCAAATCTTCTCATCCAGCCCCAGCTACACTGAGGTCTATGTCTTGGGAAGGTGATTATTCACCCATGTTCTACAGACGTGCATAAATACATTCACCCAATTACGTTGGAGGCTGCTATGGAAGTGGCCTCTAACCTACGCCCTGATGACCGTAGAGAGGTCGAAGAAGGTCATGGGGTAGATCCATTCACAATGATAACATCCAAGGCTCAGGAAGGCTCCTGTGTATATTTCAACGTGCCTAACGGCAAGACTGCCGGTATGGCTGGAGTCGATCCTGGAGGGCTGATATGGATGTTAACAACACCAGCAATAGAAGAGTATCCTGTTACCTTTGCGAGGGAATCAAAGAGGTATGTTGAAAGACAAAAAGGTTTACTCTGGAATATAGTAGATGAACGGAATACCGTCCATTTAAAATTGCTAAAATTTTTGGGCTTTAAATTTTTGAGGAAAATTTCTCACGGCCCAAACCAATTGTCCTTTATAGAATTTTGCAATGTCATTCTTTAGTGCATTTGACAAAACTTCAGGAAGCAGACGACAAGCTAAGTTTGCAAACATGAAGGCTCGGTATCAGCACATGGCTAACCGAGCAAAATATAATAATGCGAAAGCTGCATTCAAAGCTAATGAGCAGAGTCGTGTTATAGGAGACAGTAGAGCTCAAGGTGACGCTTATCGTAAGCTTATTATAGGTGCTGCAGAGAAACATAGGAAGGGAGCTGAGCAAGCTTACAGAGCTTATTCTAGAGCTAGAAGAACCGATCAATCAGGACGGACCAGCAAACGTGCTATGTCTGACTTCTCCATGCTTCTGCAAAAACAAGCATCTTTGGAAAACTCAGTAGCTATGGCAGGTGGAGAAGCTATGCAACAACAGATGCTAGCTATTGATAGAGCATCAGGACAGAAGTATGCTAAGAACCTAAGTAAGTTAGGTGTACCTGCACAGGCACCATTGATGATGCCTTATCAGAAAGAGAATAAATTTATGACTGCAATGAACTTTGTCAACTTTGCTGCAAGCACTGTATCTGGAGTTTCGAAAGGTTGGGCTGCAGCAGGTAAAGCAGGAGAAAGTTTCGGTCTTTGGGATTACGGAGCTCCAGGGTAACTAATTATGCTTAACATTTCACAATTTAACTACACCGATCTTACTGCTACGCAAGCTCAGGCAGATGCCACCAACAAAGCTCAAGATGAATCTCAAAAGATGTTCTTTAGCTTTATAGACGGACTACAAAAGCAACATGAATTAAGAGAGAAGTATAACTCATATAAAATCCAGATGGGCACCTTAGCTGACTTTACAAAAACAGGTCTGCAAGGAATTGGCCAAGTTAAAAAATGGCAGGCAGCTGATAAAGCTTGGAAGGAATGGAATCCTTGGAGTGAATCATTTGCTAATAACAACCAAGATGATCCTCAGTATCAAGCATTTGAAGCTAAGGAAGCTGCTGCAGATGAAATAAAGGGTAATATGCAGACAATAGGTAAAGCTAAAAGTAATGAAGGCGATCCTTATACAGCTCAAAAGTTTTATGAAGGAACTCTTGGTCGTGACACAATAAAGAAGAACCTTCAAAGTGCAGTACCTCAATACAAAGCAGCAATAGCACACTGGGAAAAGAGCTGGGCTGTTACTTGCCCTGATGGACAGAAAAGAACTTTAGAACAATGCTCTAATCCTGAAGATATTAAATACGTTATCGGAGAATATAGACGTGCTTTTCTATCTTCATTAGTTGGTGAAGATGGTGAAGTCAATCAGAATATGATTAGAAAATATGCATTCAGAAAAATGCATGAAGTAGAGAAGAATAAATTAACTAGTAAAACAGCAGCAATGCTGAAAACTGTAGAAGAATCAGCCAGTAGTCAGAGAGATGATGAACTTATTGCTGGTATGGAATCTGGTGGAGCAGAGTATTTCTTAACTTGGATGAATACCTATAAAGGTGTTTTCAGTGGAGGTGTTCCAGAGGAACAAATCAACTATAGTTTTGTAAGAGAACAAGCATTTGGCCACATTGCTAGATTAGTAGCAGACGGTAAGATGCCTGTTTCTGTAGCAGAACCGTTATTAAGACACCAGTTCCCAGGTTGGGATGGTAGTACTAAAATGATCTACGATGATCAGAATAGGAGCAGGAAACCTTATTGGAAAGAAGCTCAGGTATTAGCTAGAGCTATAGATAAGAAGAAGAGAGACGATACAAATGAGAGAACAGCTAATAGAAATGCTACATTAGAATCTAATCAACTTGATATTCTTAATAAATTTGCTGAGATGGCAGCTGATCCTGAGACAACTATTACTCAGGAAATGAGGAATGAAGCTATTAAAGAATATTTACAGAATAATAATACTAATATTATACCCCCTGCTTTAAGCGGTATTCTTGCTGAAGGTGAAGAAGATGACCATCAAATCAAACATAGATTACAGAAGTGGCATGATGGTGGTATTAATATTACAGCTGATATGGCTAGAGGTATTGATGATTTAGATACTAAGAAATGGGTATTAGATAATTTAGTAGGTAAAGGTGATATACCTGACGGTACTAAAGATTACATGGCTGGCCGCATAGAAAATGTTGTCGAGACTTATACAGGTAAATTAGGCGAGCAAAAAGGTGGGGTTAGGTATGGAGCTATATCTGGTCAAGCAGAGACTGCTGTATATGCAGAATATCGTAGACTTAAAGCTTTATCACCTACTAGAAGTGATTCGGATGTAGCTAACGAAGCAGTTGAAAATATTGCAGCAAATATACAGAACCGGAAATACGACGAATGGCCTGCAGCTAATCGTACTAACGATTCTCAGGTAAATTTAAGAACTGCATTAACAGCTATCAGAGAAGGTAAAACTAATTTTAATAACGATTTAATACCTGGATTCGATAACCATGCTAAAGCAGCTTACGAACACTATACAGGAACAAGACGTATAGGAAATAACGCTGCAACTAAACCTTATTCTACATTAGTTAATATAGAAGGAGTTAGTAAAAGTGGCAGTCTTGATCCTTTATTATTAACTCAAAGGCAAGCTAATCTTTATGCTAAAAGAGAAGGTTTACCTCTAATAGACTTTGATAAGTCGCAACCTGTTAAAATACAAAAAGTACTTAATGCACAACCTTCACAAGTCAATGCATTATTAAGTAATAAAAATAACGGAAACGGAACGGTAAGAGCTTATACTCAATTAATTAATGCTGGTAGTTTATCAGAAGTCATTGAAGCTACAAAGTATCCAGGAGCCAGGAATAACGGAGGAGTCGATGCTGTACTTACTCCCCAAGGCTGGGTCAACGGGAAAACTTTGTTTGGTAATGAAGGCGGTAAAACCACTTTACAAGAGTATTTAGATCACAAAGATGTCACTGCTATAGGCGAACATGCTGTATCTAAGCCAGTTCTAAAAAATTTAATAGAAACATTTGGTTGGGATACTAACACACCTATATCAGAACTAGCAGATATACTGCCTATAGCTAAGGCTTTGGCTGATGTTAATGCAAGATCTCATGTGTGTGGTGTAGTGAACCATTGGAATAGATTGAATATAGATCCCAAACAATGGAAGAAAATGTTAACCACATTAGGTTACAATGATGATGCACTGTTACTAAAGTCTTGCCAAGGCAAACAAAGAGTAACTAAATAATTTACTACGGTAAAACGATGCCATATGAAAATGCTGGCTTAAATCCAGATGTTGATAATGAATTATTAACAAAAACACTTGGCGCTTTAGATCATAACATTAAAGCGTATGAATCAGAGCAAATGAACCGCGAATTAAATGCGGAAAAAGCCAACCTTGAAGAACAAAAAGCTGCCCAAATACAAAAAGATCCTAGGAATAAAGAGAATTGGGGTATAGGTGGAGTCGCTAAAGAGCTACAATCAGTAGTAACAGGAGGCTTACAGGATACAGCTTCTTCTCTTGTTACCTTCCCTGAGCGTACTTTAGATATGCTCAACGGTGAGATGGCAGAAGCCGGTGCAGATTACAGACCTGACTGGGATCCATTCACTGATTACGATAACCCAATTGAAACAAAGACGTGGTGGGGGAAACTACTACGCGGAACTGTACACTTCGGTTCTTTAGCTGTAGTACCTATAGCCGGACAACGTGCTTTAGGTTTTAAAATAGCTAATAGTTTTGTACGTGCAGCTGGTATTGGTGCTGTCTCAGATTTGATCTCTAAGGAGTCAGATGGACACAACGCACTTGGTGCTATGCGTGATGCGTATGGATTTATCGATACACCTATATCTACTAAAGAAGGTGATCATCCTATAATGATGAAAGCTAAGAACATACTAGAAGGTATGGGTATCGGTGCCGCCTTTGACGGAGCTGCTATATTATTAGGTAAAGGATCGAAGAAAGCTTTAGCCAAAGTTAGAGCTAGAAATAAATCAATTGAAGATCAAACGACAGAAGCAGCTCTAGCTCAATTACGAAATGGCGAAGAAGGCTTCAGAGGGGATAAGAATAAACCTATAGCTGATGCTCATCAATCAGCTCATATATCTAAAGAAGATGCTTATGACGCTAGGCAAAACCTTAAGAGAACTAGAACAGATTACAGTGCTGAAGAAGGTTCAACTGGTTCAGTAACTACACCTGTACAAAGAGAGCAAGTATCTTTAAATTCTAATTACGATGAAAAAACTATCACTAGTGTTCTGAAAGATTTAAAGAGTAGTGAAGCATTTGAAGCTGAAGTACAAGGTATGAAAGCCGGTCGCTTTACCATGGAAGAAAAGTGGGGTGATGCAATAGAACAGCATCAACGTACTGTACTTGGTAGAAATGCAGCTGATATGTCAGCCAGAGAATACTTATATGAATTTTTCCAGAATCGTAATGTATTTGAGAAGGGTACGAAAGATGAAATCATAGCTTGGACTGAGAAGAATGTAGTAGCAGCTGACTTAGTAACAGGATCACTTCTTAAACAATTAAGAGATACTGGTATAGCAGGTAGAGAACTTGCAGATATAGCTAATTTAGGTGATATCGATGGACCTGCTAAGCAGATTCTGGATACTATGCTAACAGCTATGCAAGAAGTCAAACGATCTAGACTTACTATGTCTGATGCTTTTGCTCATTTAACACCTGCAAAACGTAAGAAGGCTATTAAAGATGCGTTAAGATCAGACATGGATGCCAGTAAAGAAGCTATAACTTCTATACTTCAATTAGCTGGCAGATATAAAGATGATGATTTAATGAAGGCTTTGTTTGAGACATTCTCGTCTATGAGAGATGTTAATAACTTAGACGATTTTGAAGCTTGGGCTAGGAAGTCAATAAGAGGTGGTGATATAAACGGTGTAGAAACGACTGGTGCATTAATATCAGAACTCCAGGATATGATGGTACATAGTATTCTAAGCGGTCCTAAGACACCTATTAGGGCTATGATGGGTACAAGTACAGCTACATTCTTACGGCCTCTCAACACAGCAATAGGTGCTACACTGAGGTATCCGTTTGAAGGTGATAGTGCTACAATAAGATCTAGCTTAGCTTCATTGAATGCTATGATGGAAGCAATTCCTGAAAGTTTTGAATTATTTAAAACTAAACTCAATTCTTATTGGAGTGGAGATATAGCTACTATTAAGACTAGATACTCTGAAACTAGCAGAGGTGTTCAGAATTGGGAATTATTAAGAAAATGGCATGAAAGTGATAGAGCTACTGCAGCTGAAAAGATAGCTTTTAACATAGCTAATGTGGCTAGAAGTTGGAATAACAGCTCATTCTTAACTTACTCTACTAAACTTATGGCAGCAACTGACGATTCTTTTGCTTACATTTTAGGTAGAGCTAAGATGAGAGAGAAGGCTATGCGTTCTGCTATGGATGCTCAGAGTACAGGAATGCTTGCAGATATCAATCCAGAATTAATCCGTAAATATGAGAACGATTTTTATAGTGAAGTATTTGATGCCAATGGTAATATAACAGACAAAGCTACTGAATTTGCAAGGCAAGAAGTTACTCTCACACAAGATTTAACAGGGTTCTCTAAAGGACTGAATGAAGCATTTAACGCTTTTCCTGCAGCTAAGCCTTTCTTCTTATTTGCTAGAACAGGTGTCAATGGATTAGCTTTAACAGCTAAACATACACCAGGATTCAATTTCCTTGTCAAAGAATTTAATGATATAGCCTTTGCCGATCCTACTAATTTAAAAAGTGTAAATAAATACGGTATATTCTCTCCAGAGGAACTTGCTAACGCTCAAGCTTTGCAAACTGGTAGGCTTGCTATGGGTTCAGGCTTAACCATGATGGCTATTAATGCATGGATGTCTGGTAATCTCACAGGCAATGGTCCTGCAGATAGAGGTAAACGTCAAACATGGATGGATATTGGCTATAAACGGAATAGTATGAAACTAGGTGGTGTATGGGTAGGGCATGATTCTATAGAACCTTTTAACCTTATATTCTCTACCGTTGCAGATATAGGAGATGTCAGTCAATTAATGGGAGATGAATGGACTGAGAAACAATTACAAAAAGTTGCCATGGTTATGGCTCAAGGAGTCTCTAGCAAGACTTATCTAGCTGGTATGCAGCAGTTTGTAGATTTGTTTAGTGGTAAACCAGGACAAGCAGAACGTATTGTAGCTAATGTAATGAACAATACATTACCATTAGCTGGCATAAGGAATGAACTTGGTAAGGTATTTAACCCTTATATGAAAGAACTAAGTTCAGATATAGACAATGCTATCCGTAATAGAAACCAATTATTTGAATATTTACCAGGACAAGATTTAGAAATTAAATATGATATACTAAATGGTAAGCCAATTAAAGACTATGACTGGCTGACTAGAGTTGTTAAAGGAATGATACCTGTAGACATTAATTTAGATTCTAGTCCAGGTAGGCAATTCTTATTTAATAGTGGTTATGATTTAAGAACTTCAGTTTACTATTCTCCTGATGGATTTGATTTATCAGATAGCCCAGAAGTTAGATCTTTATTTCAAAAAGCGATAGGTAAGTATAACCTAGAAGCTAAACTTAATAAATTAGCGAACGATCCTGAAATGCTAGCTTCGTTGGCAGATATGAATCGTATCATTTCTACAGGAAGACGTGGAGATTACGAAGCATCAGATTTCCCACATAATCGTAGGATTAAATATGAATTCGAAAGAGCTCGCAGATTAGCTTGGGGAGATATCCAAGATAACCCTGCAGTCCAACGACTTATGGAAGAGCAAACAGAGGCAGATCTAATACGTCTTGAAAAGAAAAATACAACTTTAAGAGACTATAGCCAACCCATTCTAAACATGTATAAATAATTATGGCAGACACAATTACCTCGAAAGAGTATAACGGAACGGGTTCGCAGAATACCTTTGTTTATACTTTTCAATCATATCAAAAAGAAGACGTCAAAGTTGAAATTGACGGTAACGAACAAACACAAGGAACTCATTACCAAATAGATAGTTATACCGCTGCAGGTGGTACTATCAATTTTCAGGTAGGTGGCGCAGCCGCTACTTATTATAACGGATCCTCTACAGTAACTGCTTCTCCACCATCTGGTACTAAAAACATTAGAGTTTACCGTGATACAGATATCTCAACAGGTAGTGTCGGTGTACACGAACCTAAAGCTACTTATGTAGCAGGATCTTCTATTAAATCCGCCGACTTAAATAATAACGCAAAACAAGCTTTATACGCTACATTTGAGTTAAAAGATCAAGAAGTACAGACCAC
>VTLG01012596.1_pt1 | contig 11020 bp, 15 predicted proteins | sample 4694571 | NCBI WGS metagenome assembly VTLG01 (sample SAMN12604809, study PRJNA352737) | marine metagenome | biome: ENVO:00000447; feature: ENVO:00000209|ENVO:00000569|ENVO:01000036; material: ENVO:00002151; isolation source: viral sequences binned using virsorter ... | reverse complement strand
AATATCAACACTTACAAGAATTATAACTCTTAATTAAGTGTTTCTTGTAGTCTTTTTGCCCCTATAAGTAGAAGGGTAACACCTTCCATTTCGTTTTAATAACGAACATAACCTTCAAATAGTGGGGTGATTAGTTTGACTGCAGTCAACAAAGCAAAAAAGAAAAAGGTTGTAAAACAACCAAAAAACAACGATAAGAAACTCAAGGGTGGAATTACTGGAAAAGGTTGGGTTAAAGGGCAATCAGGTAACCCTAATGGCAGACCTAAAAACGAATTTGCACTCAATGAGCATATCAAGACACTTGCTAACACTCCAGTAGGTAGATCAAAGAAAACTATGCTAGAAGCAGTAGTAAATACAGTATATCAAGAAGCATTAGGTGGAAATATGACTGCTGTAAACTTTTTAGCAGATAGAATATTAGGGAAACCTAATCAATCTATAGGAATTAAAGACACAACAGACGAACCTATAAAGGTGTTTGATTTAGATGAAGTGGAAGATTGATGCAAAGAGAAGAGAAATCCTCAATGATCCAGCACGATACAAGATTGTTTCAAGTGGGAGAAGATTTGGTAAATCATATTTTAGTGTCTTATTTTTACTTAATAAACCTTTGGAAGCAAATGAGAGAAGATGGATTGTATTTCCAACATATAGACAAGCCAAGATGGTATCTTGGAATCTTCTCAAAGGAATTTTCGCAAACAAACAAGCAACTATTAATGAAACTGAACTATCAATTACACTTGACAATGGTGCAAAGATTGAACTCAAAGGGGCAGATAAACCTGATTCGCTTCGTGGGGTATCAACGACAATGGTAGTAATGGATGAATATTCTTACATGAAAGAGAATGTTTGGGGGGAAATTATACAACCAACTCTAGCAGAGAACAAAGGATCAGCACTATTTGTAGGCACTCCTAGTGGATTAAACCACTTCTACGACCTATTTGTTAAAGGACAGTCCAACGATAGTGATTATAAGTCCTGGCAGTTTACCACATTAGAAGGTGGCTTTATTTCTGAAGATGAAGTAGAGAATGCCAAAAAGAATTTAGATAAGCGAACATTCCAACAAGAGTATGAAGCATCATTCCTAACTGCAGCGAATAGATGTGCTTATAACTTCAATAGGGATACTCATTGTAGAGTAATGGAAAAGAGTCCACGAATGTTTTGGGGAATTGACTTTGGGGTAGCATCTTATATGACTGCACTCCTAATGTGTGAGAACACAGCAGGGGAAGTCTATGTGTTTGATGAGATTGGATTACAGAATAGCAATACTTTTGAATTGGCTAAGCTAATGCAAGAGAAAGGTAGAGGATTACCTTGTTATCCTGATCCAGCAGGGAAAGCAAGAACATCTAATAGCACCAAGTCAGACCATAAGATACTACAAGATTCAGGATTTACTGTTATAGCAAAAAAATCTAATCCAACTCAGAAGGATCGTTTGAATGCTTTGAATAGAATGTTAGAAGATGCTACTGGAAAGCATAAGTTATTTATTAATCCAAAGTGTAAGAACACTATTAGAGATTTAGAGTTATGCACATTGGATAATGGGCAGATATTAAAGACAGAAACTTTATCACACTTTTTAGATGGATTAATGTATCCATTGGAATATAGATATGGATTCAAAGGACAAGCAAAGGCAATCCAATGGTAGAGTTTTTATTAGGGTTATGTATAGGGATTATAGTTAGCATAGCAGGTGCTATGATGTGGGGACATCAATTAAGTATAAAAGAAGATGAATTAAATCAACAACTAATCAAGGAGTTCCAAGAACGATACATGGAAACCCAAGAAGAAAAAAATTATAAAAGGTATGAATCATGATTATTTATAACATTACAGAAAAAATGCTACATCAACTACTAATGGAAACCATTGAAGAAGGTTATGATAACCAAATGGAAGAAAGAGAAAGACTATTAGACTACTTTGAAGGAATCAACCTAGAGCATGATATTAAAAGATTCTTTGAAAGCGATTCTCTTTCACAAATCCCACCAATGTATATCAACCTTGTAAGAAATATTATATCAAGAAGGGCATTAGTATATCAACAAGCACCAGTAAGATACAATGACAAATACAATGAAATACTTGGCGATTTAGATAGTTGCATGAAACAATTTGAACAACTTACCTACCTATTAGGAACTGAAGCACTCTATACTCATTGGGACGATAATCAAAAGAAACTAAAGTATAGACCTATTCATTTCTTTGTTCCATTCTTTAGACCAAACGAAGATGAACCATTTGCTATTATGTACCAGGCAGAAAGCCAACTACAAGCAAGATCAGAAGATGCACAGTATATGTTTTGGAGTAAAGATACCGAAGATATGGAAGGGAAACACTTTATGATTAGTAGTAGAGGTAAGATTACTTCTATTGTGCCTGATGATAGAAACCCTTATGGTGATGTCTTACCATTTAACATAGCACATAGACACCCATATACTAGAGATTTCTTTAGAGAAGGGGCATCAGACCTAGTAAATGGTATGCGATCCATTAACATTATGCTTACCGAACTTGCTTTGCATGGTAGATTCCAATTAGGACAACCAGTATTTACAGGATTAGATACTGAACAACGAATCACTATGGGGCAAGATAAAGCATTAGTATTGCCTGAAGGTGCTAACTTTAATTATGCAACTCCAAATGCTAATGTCCAGGCAATGATAGAATCAACCAAGTATATGGTAGATAGTATTGCACAAGCAAACAATGTCAAGATTAATTGGACGAATAGCCAAGCAGAGAGTGGACTATCAAAGAAGATGGGACAAATGGACTTACAAGATGCTTTAAGAAGCGATATAGAACAAATCTATAGACCATTTGAGAAAGAACAATTTAGAATTGCACAACGAATATGTGAAGTATCAGGTGGCATTAATTTAGGGGATCAATTCAGTATAGACTTTGCTGAAAGAGAAGTGCCTATGAGTGCCGATGAAGAAATCAAATACTATGATTGGGCATTTAAGAATAACATTGAAACAAGACAATCATATCTACGAAAGAAGAATCCTGACCTACAAGAAGAAGAAATACAAGGGATCGTAGAACAAATAGATCAAGAACAACCTTCAGAAGAAGGATTATTAATAGATGAAATCATTAAGGCACAACAATAATGGACTTAGACTTCTATCAAAAAGATATAGAGAAAATCCAAAAGAAACTTTTGAATAAGATTGAGAAAGTATTGGGTGGATTAGTTGTATTAGATGATAAGCAATTAGCAACTGCATTTAAGCAGATTGACTTTGTTGATGAACTAAATAAGTTAGGATTTCCTGCTCTGCTTGAAAAAGTAAGAACAACATATAACAAACAAGCAGTAAAAAACTTTGATGTATTAACTGCTGCACAACGAACAAGGCAAACAGTAACAGCAGTCCAGGCAATAGAAGTATTAGCGATCCTAGACTTAACAACTATATCAGCAGGGGTAACACGATATGCTAATGAATTAAAGACTGCTATGTTTAGAGGATTACTTACTGGACAAAGTTCTAAAAGTATTATGGAAGGCATAACATCAACCTATGGTGTTGGTAAAGGATTAAGTAGCAAACAACAAGTGATGTTATTGCAAGATAGTTTTGCACGATTTAGTAGAACAACTACTGCGAAGTTATTTCAAGATGTTCCTGAACAAAAGTTTGAATATGTTGGACCTGATGATGAGGTAACAAGAGATGAGTGTGTTACTGGATTAGCAGCAGGGCAAATAACAGCAGACCAAATACCATCAGAAACAGATACCACTATTGAAGGTGGTGGTGGGTTTAATTGCAGACACGAGTGGATACCAGTATAATGAAAGCATCTAATATAGCAAACTTTACTAAAAGGAATTATGGACAATTAGCATCTCATGCAAGAGGATTAATTGTTAAAGACATGAACAAAGGTGTCATGCAGAATGGTATTAAAAAATATAAATCCAAAGAATATGCAGCGAAGAAAGCAACTGGTGCATTAGGAAAGTTTAGAAAGAGTGATAGTGTAACCATGTTATTAAGTGGTGAAACAGCAAGAAGAATTAGACCTGAAGGCAAACGAGATAGAGCCACATTAGTATTTGAACGAGGTGATATTGTTCAAGCCAACGAGGATAGAGGGTATGTAATAGCAGATTTAAGTGGTAAGAATAGAGATAGTTCTGCATTATTCTTACAAAAGATTGTTGATAGGAATATTAAGAAATATGAAAGTAAACCTATCACCATTAAAATAGGTAAATAACACAGGAGACAGTATGTCCGAAGAAAATGCAGTAGTAGAAGAACAAGCAGTAGCAGAAACTCCTACACAGGAAACGAATAATGAAGTCGGTAATTTAATTGCAGAAAGCAAGAAATACAGACAAAGAAGCCAATCAGCAGAAGCCGAGTTGAGTGAACTCAAAGAAAACCTTAAACTTCAAGAGCAAAAACAACTTGAAGAAAAAGAGGAGTTTAAAACTTTGTATGAAGGATTAAAAGTAGAAAACGAGAAGTTAAAACCAATCGTAGAAAACTTTGAAATCCAGGAAAAACAAAGAAGAGAACATCTGCTGTCCCAACTTTCAGATGACGATCAAGAAATATATCAAGACCTCACAACAATGAAGTTGGAAAAGCACATTGAAAGACTGGGAAATAAAAAAGTGCAGGTATCTGATGCCAAAGAGGTTACTTCTTCAGGGAAATTTGCAACAAACACAACTTTCGCTGATATGTCTGATGAAGATAGACAGAAAGCAAGAAGAAACCCTAAACTTTGGAAACAGATAGTAGAGGGATATACTAACTAATTAAGGAGATTAATTATGGCTGATGGAAATGTAACTCCAACAACAGCAGCTAATTTTATTCCTGAATTGTGGAGAGATGCTATTTTAGATTATGCTGAAAGAAAGTTTGATCTTAAAAATAGAGTATTAGATTTCTCCTCACTCATGAGTGAAGGTGGCGACATTCTTCATATACCTAAGGTAACTGAAGAAACTGCAGCAGCAAAATCTGCTGGTACTGCAGTAACATATACTAACAATACTGATGGTAAAGTTGACTTAACAGTTGACCAACATCACTATGAAGCTAAAAGAATCGACGACATCGTAAGAGTCCAAGAATCTGCTGACTTATTCAATGCTTATGCACAATCTATGGGTTATGCTTTAGCAAAGAAAGTAGAAAACTACATTGCTGTAGATATTCTACAAGCAGCAACTGGAAATGATGTAACTCTTGCTGCTGATAATACTGCAACTACTGCTTTAGTAAGAAGTGGTTTGCAAAAACTATTAGATGCAGGATTTGATTACACAGATGGCGAAACTTGCTTATATGCTTCACCAGCATTCTACATGAGCATACTATCTTTAGGCGACTTCGCAGAAGCCCAAAAGAGAGGCGATGGTGTAGGTCCTAATGTTACAGGAAGAGTGATCCAAGCTTATGGCATGGATATTATCGCTTCTACTGACTGGGACGATGATGGTGGAACAGGTGATGAAAGTGCAACTATTTTCAATAGAAATGGTGTGTACTTTGCTCAACAAGTAGCCCCAAGAGTACAAAGTGCTTACGATATTGACCACCTAGCAACTTCAGTAGTTGCAGATGTTCTGTTCGGTGCAGTACTTTCTCATGGTGCTTCTAGTACTTCACTACCAGTAGTTAATTTCAACAATCCATAAGGCTAGTTGAGAATAGACTAAATATGGGGGTAATTTATTTTACCCCTATATTACCATTAAAAAAGAATTTGAAGGGGATATAGATGCCATTATACGAATATAAATGCGAGTGTGGAAAGACTTTTGACTACATACAAAGCATTAACGATGAAAAATTAAAGAAATGCCCAACCGAATTTAATTGCGACCCCAACCACAAAGTAGAAAGACTAATTGGCAAACCCCTTATTCTTTCTGATGATGTTGGTAGAGGATTTAAAAGAATGACCGACAAAAAATTATATAAGGAATTAGACATTGAGTAGTAATACCAATATAGGAAATACACCTGTAAATCAGGGATATGTTCAATTAATCCACATGGGAGAAACTGGTGGGATTGATGGGACACTTCGTGCTTTATATGATGGAGATGGTACTGCTTCTGATCTATTGATTGCTAGTGATAAAGTAAAGATATCTACTACTCTTTATATAGGATCAGACACTTTAGCAGAATATATCCAGGACACAGTAGGTGCTATGTTTAGTGGTAATACCGAAACCAACATTACTGTAACCTATCAAGATGGCGATGGCACAATAGATTTAGTATCAAGTGGAGAAGTAACTCTAACAGGTTCAGAAACCTTAACAAACAAAACTTTAACTGCCCCAACCTTAACTGGCACAACACAAGGGGCAAGTATCACTTTATCAGGCGATTTAACAGTAAATGGAACAACCACTACTGTTAATCAAACAAATTTAGATGTATCAGATAATATTATTGGATTAAATCGTGGGGCAGGTTCTAATGCTAATGATAGTGGTTTAATCATAGAACGAGGGAGTACAGGAAACAATGCTGCGATTATATGGGACGAATCTGCTGATAAATTTACATTGGGTACAACAACCTCAACTCCAAGTGCTACTGGTGATCTTACAATATCTACTGGAACACTTGTAGCAAACCTTGAAGGAAATGTAACTGGCAATGTAACAGGTAATGCAGATACTGCAACAAAGATTGCATCTATTACAAATAGTGATATTGTTCAATTAACAAGTTCTCAAACACTATCAAACAAAACATTAACTAGCCCTGTTATAGATAGTGTAACCATTTCAACAATCCAAACAGGAAGTGAATCCTTTGCAGATAATGATACTTCTTTGATGACAAGTGCTGCAGTTCAAGATAAGATTACTTCTTATGGTTATACAACTAATACTGGAGATATAACTGGAGTTGATCTAACTGGTGGAACTGGAATATCTATTGGATCAGAAACCAACACAACAAGTGGTGCTTATTCTTCTACAATTAGTTTATCGCATTTAGGATTAGAAGATTTATCCGACCCTAATGATGATAGAATATTATTTTGGGATGATAGTGTAGGAGATGTTGAGTGGTTAGATATTGGAAGTAATATATCTATTAGTGGTTCTACTATAAGTGCCACAAATACTACTTATGCAAGTGATGATTTTGATCACGATGCCTTAATTAATTTTGTAGCCAATGAACATATTGATTGGACTGCATCAAGTGCTGGAACAATCCATGCAAGTAATTATACCGATACTGTTACTACTATAGATGGCACAACTGCTAATGGTGTATTGACTTATGGTGGAACAAATAATATAGATACAGAAGCCAATCTTACTTTTGATGGAAGCACTTTAGCATTAACTGGAGATTTAAATGTAGGTAGTGGCGATTTCTTTGTAGATGATAGTGCAGGTAATGTCGGTATAGGAACTACATCACCTACAGATACTTTACAAGTAGATGGTAGTATTGGAGTAGGTGTAGGCAGAGATGGACAATTAACTTCTGTCAATAATGGATTAGTGATGAGAAGTCTTGTATCTGATGCAGATATGTATTTCTATGTTAATGATGGTGGTGTAGATACTTTAGCGATGAAAATAGATGGAAGTGCAGTAGGTAATGTAAGTCTCCCTAATGATAATCAGGGATTGCATATAGGTGCAAGTGGTGACTTACAAATCTACCATCAGTCTGACCACAATTATATCTTAACACAAAAAGTAGATGCTGATTTATTTATCAGACAAAATACATCTGGTGGATATATTAATGCCATTCAGATTGATGGAAGTGATGCTGGAACTGCAATATTTAACCACGATGTGAAAGTAAATGATGATGGTAAACTAACAGCTGGTACTGGTAATGATTTACAAATCTATCACGATGGAACTAACTCTTATCTTAAAGTTGATTATTCAAGTGGTGGCACAACAAGAACTTCAGAAATTAATATGTATGATAGTTCTGATGGCTCAATGAAATTTAAAACAGATAATGCTTCTACTGGTGGTATTGAATTTTGGACTGAAGGAACTCAAAGAATGGAAGTTCAAAGAGATGGAAATGTCGGTATAGGAACTTCATCGCCAAGTTATAAATTAGACATTACTCATGCAGGTAGTGGATTAAGATTAAATAGTAGTGCAGACCAACAATTAAGATTTGAAAGAACAAGTGGAAATGCTTTTAGTATTGAACACGATACTGCAAGAATGTATTTATACAATAGAACTACAAGTGCAGCAGCAATAGCAGTTACAAATGCAGGAAATTTTGGTATAGGAACTGTATCACCAAGTAGTCCATTAAATGTAAAATCTAATAGTTCAAGTTCAAGTGATAGTGGTATTACTATAACTCAAAATGGTGGTAGTAATGCTATATTCAAGATGGGAGAAAAATCTACTGATGGTGGTAGATTCCACATGTATGATGGTGGAGTAGAAAAGATTGCTTTTTATACTGATGGAACTGCTAATCATATATCTGCAGGTAATGTCGGTATAGGAACTGCATCGCCAGCACAAGACTTAACAATATATGAAGATTCAGGAGATTGTAATGTATTAATATCTTCTAACAATGGTGCTTCACAAGTGTTCTTTGGAGATACTGAAGATGATAATATAGGTATTATTAGATACGACCATAGTGATAACTCTATGAGATTTACTACAAACACTACAGAAGCAATGAGAATAGACTCATCAGGGCATATTGGAGTTGGCACAGCAAGTCCAGGTTATATTTTTCACACTCACGATGGTAGTTCAGATTCAAGACATAAGGTATCTACAAGTAGTCATGGAACATATTTTGAATCAGGTGTAACAGCAGATAGTGCTGGTATTTTATTGGTAGCAGGTCATGCTTCATCTATATTAAATGTATATTTACAAGGAAGTGGTGGAGTATCAAACGAATTTCAATTCCAACACGATGGAGATTTCCATGCAGATGGAGATGTTGTTGCTTATTCTACCACAGTATCAGATAAAAGATTAAAAGATAATGTCAAAACAATAGATAGTGCTTTAGATAAAGTGATGAAATTAAGAGGGGTAGAGTTTGACTGGAATCAAGGTAAAAGAAAAGGCACACACGATTTAGGACTTATCGCACAAGAAGTAGAAGAAGTTTTACCTGAATTAGTAAGAGAAAAAACTCTTTGCACAGGAGAGTATGAAGATAATGAAAAAGAATTTAAAACAGTTGATTATGATAAAATAGTTGGTGTTTTAATAGAAGCAATAAAAGAACAACAAGAAGAAATAGATTTGTTAAAAGCAAACTATGATCAACTTAAATATAACAGGAGATAGTAATGGCTAAGAAAATAGCAGAAAAAGCAGTTGAATCAGCAAGTTCACCAAAACAAGTTGAAATCAAACATCTTCGTTCAATGAAAGATGAAGCAGGTAAAGATGTTTCAGTAGTAGATTGGACTGAATCAAAAGGTGTTGATGAAGCAATTTCACAAGCAGAAGCACAATTAGCAACTGCAGAAGCAAAAGTAACTGAACTTAAAGCAGATATTGTAGAATATAAAAAGATTAAGGGTTAAGTATGGCATTACCAGCAGTACCCAATACCAATGTAGGAATGTATAATCATATAAGAGTATCAACTGATTGTAACGAAACAACCAATTTAAGTTTGGCAAGTTTGTTAAATGGTGGTGCTTATGCTTATGATAATTCATTTGGTGGTGCAGGTGGACCAATGAAAGATTGTGATGAAATAGGTGGAAGTAATAATCCATTACAATCCACAGCAGGATCAGTCAATTTATATGATGATGATATAGGAACTGCTCCTTTCCACATAAGTCATACTATTGGTGGAACATATACATAAAGAATTTATTAACAATAACATGAGGGTTATGAAATGAGTGAAGAAAGAAAAGTAACAATAAATGATCAAGAATATAATTACGATGAACTAAAACAAGAGCAACAAATTCTTGTTGAACATATAGAACAATGTCGTAAGAATAAAGCAAATTTAGCATTCTCTTTAGATAGAGAAAATGTAGCAGAAGGTGCATTTGCTAAAATGCTTACTGAATCATTTGAAGAAAAAGAAGAAGAGAAAGTAGAAAAAGATGCCTAAATTAAATGTAGTAGCAGGAATCATTGATAAAGTAGCAGGTCATGTAGATAAGTTCACTTTAGATAAAGAGGAAAAAGCACAATTAATACAAGAAATCAACAAAGCACAAATAGAAGTAAACAAAGTAGAAGCAGGATCATCAAGTCTATTTGTAAGTGGTTGGCGACCTTTCGTAGGGTGGACTTGTGGAGTTGCTTTATGCTATCACTTCGTCTTGCAACCATTCTTAATGTTTGTACTCTCATCTACTGGGAATCCTATGGAATTACCAGTATTTCACATGGAAACACTTACAACTGTGTTGATGGGAATGCTTGGTCTTGGGGGATTGAGAACATACGAGAAGGTGAAGAGGTCAGCATGACATTTGAGCAGATCATAAAAGATGTGTTAGAACATGAAGGGGGTTATGTAGATGATCCCCATGATAGAGGTGGAGAAACTAACTATGGAATCGCTAAAAAATGGTATCCTGAACTTGATATTAAGAATCTTAAAGTGGAAGATGCTATTAATATCTATCATAATGATTATTGGATACCATCTAAAGCAGAAGATTTGCCTAAAGGATTAAGAAAAACATATTTTGATATGTGTGTTAATATGGGGCAAAGACAAGCAGTATTAATTTTGCAAGAAGCGATAAACAGCAAAATAACGACCAAAATAGAAGAAGATGGGGTAATTGGTAGCAACACTATTAAAAGTGCCAGTAACATATCAAAGAAACGATTACAAGCCTATAGATGCTTGTTTTATGGCAAGTTAGTTAGTGTTAGACCTACCCAAGAACGATTTTATTATGGTTGGTTTAAAAGGGCAACGACTACATGAAAAAAATTAAA